>FZPS01000001.1_pt15 | contig 16083 bp, 10 predicted proteins | sample 1817821 | NCBI WGS metagenome assembly FZPS01 (sample SAMEA104158645, study PRJEB21678) | metagenome | place: Germany | collected 2015-04-21
TTGTATTTGAATTGATGTTACTCATCACCTTTCATCACCTCTGTTTCTTTCTCTCTGTCTCTGCCATTTTTCAAGCAGCGTTATGATTGTTTTTTGCATATCAAGGCTTGTATAGCTTTTGGGGAAATATTTGCGTATATCCTCGGTTTTGAATTTGACCTGTTCTTTTTGATTGGGCTTTTCTTCACTTAACACGGCAAATATCGTGTCTATGGACAATCTGCCTTGCTCGCTGAACTTTCGCAGTCGCTGTGCCTGTGAAAGTGAAGGTGTGGCGTCTGTGTATTCTATTTCTTCGGCTAATATTTTCTGCTCATTTTCGGGCAGATACGAAAGCTCAACAGCCGGGGTAAAGGCTATCCTTTCTTCGTCAACAAGTTTTAATAGTTCGGGGATTAAGTGCGTTAATCGGATATATCGTTGGACTTGTCTGCCGCTTTCGGACTCGGATATTTTATCTGCGCTTTCATACTTTCCGACAAGTTGTCGGGAAGTTGCTTTGCCCTGATGTTTCATTGCTTCTAATTTCATTTTGTAAGCAAAGGCCTTTTCGCTTAGTAGTAAATGTTCTCTCTGCAAATTTGAATCCACCATTGCTATAACCGCTTCGTCCTTTGTCATATCTCTGACTATTGCCGGAACAGTCTGTATTCCCAATTCCTTGCAAGCCTCAACTCTCCTGTGACCGCTGATAATCTCGTAAGTACCGGCGGAAAAAGAACGAACGATTATCGGCTCAAGCAAACCGTTTTCTTTTACGCTCTCTCTAAGCTCTTCATTTTCCATTCCGTCTCTTTTCTTAAAGGGGTGATTTTCAAAGGGAATAAGTAAATCTATGCTGATGTTCTTTATGGTTTCCGTCATTTCAAATTCTCCTCCAATATTTCAATTTTTTTAAGAGCGATACCTTTGACGTTTCTCTCATAAATCAATCGAAGATTTGTACCGTTATCTATCTCATGAAATCCGAGATAACTCTGCCACCAAAACACAGGCGTGATAATCTTTCTTCCGTCGCTTAATTGAAAGAAAAGACGCATCATATTTTTGCTTGCCTCTGCTCTCATTATCAGTTTTGCGAAGTACTCGCCCTCTTTGTCTATGAAGTGATAATCGGTAGTTATGATGTGTTCCTCTCTCATTTCGTCTCTTGTGTATACTTTATTTGCTATCATATTTAAGTCCTTTCTTTTACGGCAGGTAAGAACTATATATTTATTTATATATTTATACGGTTACCTGCAGGTTGAATTGGTTTGAACGGCGAGTGGAAACGATAATTGCAACAGCCGTTTTTCTGTAGCGAAAAGGTGCCGAAACTGTCAAAAATTCTCTCTGTAAGCCGTTTTATTTTGAAGTGAATACTGTTATCCTCTTATCCCGAATCGTTGAAATCGTTGCTGTTTGGTGTCGATTTGACACTTCTTTTAGAACAATACAGAGGACAACACACAACGATTGCTTGAAAACTTTGTTTACATTGATTCCGGCATTTACGGCATAAGTAGTTGTATGTTCTTCTGCCTGTTTTGGGATTGATAAACAAAGCCCATTCCCGTTTTAATTTCTTTGATAATCTTGCCATAGAAAAAACTCCTTTCACTCATTTGGACAAAGGGTGCCGAAATGCACACCCAAAATCGCCCGATTTCAAAAAATTTTTAATACCCTTTCACTTGTTTGAACCGGGAAGCGAAAAAATGGGGGTATTTTGAAAAGAAAATTAAAGTCCTTTCACTTGTTTGAAATGGGAAACGATTCTTGGGGGGTGTTTTCGCAAATATTTTTGAAAATTTCTTTTGAAAACAAAAAATCTCCTCTCAATTCATCGAACTGAGAGGAGAAAGTGGTTGAAATGCTATTAAATTTTTACATAAACGAATCGAGCATACCGGTTGTATATCTACATTGGACAAATGGTATTTATTAGGGCTTCCCTAAGACCAGATAGTACCAAAAGGCTGAAATCAATACATACTAACAGTTTTTGATATGAGCAGATGATTATATGAGCCATATATTTTTTAGGACTGTAAATACAAAATATTGGCGCTTACAAACTTATTGTATTGAAAAATGCTCCTTTTAGTGATATAATAATTGCATAAATACAAGGAGGCAGGCTATGAGAGTCAGTTATGATAAACTTTGGAAAATGTTGATTGATAAAAATATGAAACGAAAAGATTTGATGGAAGTCGCAGGAATCAGTTCCGCCTCCGTTGCCAAATTAGGCAGAGGCGATAATATACAGACTGATGTACTGCTGCGTATCTGCGAAGCCCTGGACTGCACCATCGAGGATATTTTAGAGACCATAAAGGACTAACTATCCGTTTTATAGTACACATAGGACGATAGAATGGTACTATGGAAAAATGTAAAAATCCCAAAATGGAGGTATAGATATGGCCAGAACGATTACAGTGAAAGGCATCGGTAAAGTATCGGCAAGACCAGATTATGTCGTACTTTCTATGACCTTGCAATCCAATCACATGGATTATGATAAAGCAATGGAGATGGCGGCAAGCCACATCCAGCATTTGAACGAAACCCTTGCTGCTATTGGCTTTGAGAAAGGCTCGGTTAAAACCACCAATTTCAATGTTCGCACGGACTATGACCGTGTGAAGGACCGCAACGGAAATTATAAGAGCGTTTTCAACGGTTATGAGGTAACCCATAATTTGAAACTCGCCTTTGATTTTGATATGGGCAGGCTGTCCCAGGCACTTGCAGCAATTGCAGGTTGCCTGTCTCATCCGCAGTTATCCGTGGCATTTACCGTCAAGGACGCTACTGCGATTAACGAAGAGATGCTCCGCTCCGCAACAGCCAACGCAAAAAGAAAAGCCGAAATCCTGTGTGAGGCTTCCGGCGTTACGATGGGTGATTTGATTGCGATTGACTACAATTGGGGCGAACTGGATATTTACTCCCATACCCGATATGACTGCTGTGAGGACACCATGCCTCTGATGGCAAAATCTATAGATATTGACCCGGACGATATTGATGTCAGTGATACTGCCACCTTTGTTTGGGAAATCAAATAAGACAATCACTGACTAAGGAGCAATAGGCACCGACGATGCTGATGCTCCCGGAAAGAAGGGTAAACCAATGAAAATCTATGACAACATACAAGAAATCGTAAAAGATGATATGGTTACGACCATTTCCAAGGGCAGCAAGGTTTCTATCGCAGCCGCTTGCTTCTCCATGTATGCGTATAAAGAACTGAAAAAACAGCTTGATTCTGTTGACGAGTTCCGTTTCATTTTTACCTCTCCGACCTTTACAACGGAGAAGGCTTCCAAGGCAAAGCGCGAATTCTATATTCCGCGTCTCTCCCGTGAGACCAGTTTGTACGGAACGGAATTTGAAATCAAGCTGCGTAACGAGATGACACAGAAAGCCATCGCAAGAGAATGTGCCGATTGGATTCGCAAGAAAGCGACCTTCAAATCCAATGTTACCGGAGAAAACATGGGTGGCTTTATGACGGTTGATGCTCCTGCCGAGCAGGTTGCCTATATGCCGATGGGTGGTTTCACTACCGTGGATATCGGCTGTGAGCGTGGAAACAACAGCTACAATATGGTCAACCGCATGGAGGCACCGTTCTCCACTCAGTATATGCAGTTGTTTGAAACCCTTTGGAATGACAAGACCAAGATGCAGGATGTTACCGAGGAAATCATCGAAAGCATCAGCAGCGCCTACAACGAAAATGCTCCGGAGTTCATCTACTTCATGACACTGTACCATGTATTCAGTGAATTCCTGGATGATATTTCCGAGGATGAGCTGCCGAATGAGGCTACCGGATTTAAAGAGAGCAAGATTTGGTCGATGCTGTATGACTTCCAGAAGGATGCCGTTCTCGCCATCATCAATAAACTGGAAAAATACAACGGCTGCATCCTGGCAGACAGCGTTGGTCTCGGTAAGACCTTCACAGCATTGGCAGTTGTAAAATACTATGAAAACCGAAACAAGTCTGTTCTCGTGCTTTGCCCGAAAAAGCTGGCTGAGAACTGGAATACATACAAGGACAACTACGTCAATAACCCAATTGCATCCGACCGCTTGAACTACGATGTTCTGTTCCATACAGACCTTTCCCGTACTCACGGAACGTCTAACGGTCTTGACCTCGACCGTCTGAATTGGGGAAACTATGACCTGGTTGTCATAGATGAGAGCCATAACTTCCGTAACGGTATCGGTACGCACAGCAACACCGTGGAGAACCGCTATGTGAAACTGATGGACAGGGTTATCCGCTCCGGTGTAAAAACCAAGGTGCTGATGCTTTCCGCTACCCCTGTTAACAACCGTTTTGTAGACCTTAAAAATCAGCTTGCCATTGCCTATGAGGGCGATTCCGAAAATATCAATTCCAAGCTGAATACCAAGAAGTCCATCGAGGATATTTTCAAGCAGGCTCAAAAGGTGTTCAACGCCTGGGGCAAACTTCCCGCAGAAGAACGCTCCACCGATGCACTGCTCCGCACCCTTGATTTTGACTTCTTTGAAGTTCTGGACAGCGTAACCATCGCCCGATCCAGAAAGCACATTGAAAAATATTATAACTCCGCAGAAATTGGCAAATTCCCGGAAAGGCTGCCGCCTATCTCCAAGCGTCCGTGCCTTACCGATTTGGAAAGCGCCATTAACTACAATGAAATATACGCCCAACTGATGCTGTTGAGTCTGTGCATCTACACACCGTCCAACTATATCTTCCCAAGCAAGATACAGAAATATGCGGAACTGACACACAACAAGGGCGAAAACCTCACGCAGACCGGACGTGAGCAAGGTATCCGCCGTTTGATGAGCATCAACCTTCTGAAACGACTGGAAAGTTCCGTTTATTCCTTCCAGTTGACCCTTACCCGTATCAAGGGACTCATCGACAGCACCATTGATGCAATCAACCGCTTTGAGAAATACGGCACCGCCGACATCACCATGTACGAAGCACAGGAATCCGAATTCGATATGGACGATGGCAACACCGACTATTTCTCCGTAGGCAAAAAGGTAAAAATCGACCTTGCCGATATGGACTATAAGACCTGGCGCACCGAGCTTCAGCAGGATGCAGAAGTTTTGGAACTGCTGACCCTTATGGTAGCCGATATCACGCCGGAGCATGACAGCAAGCTGCAGGAACTTCTCGCACTGCTGTCTCACAAAATCGAGAATCCGATTAACCCCGATAATAAGAAGGTTATCATTTTCTCCGCATTCTCCGATACGGCAGAATACCTCTACGAGAATGTAAGCACCTTCGTAAAGAAGAAATACGGACTGGACACTGCTGTTATTACAGGCAGCATCGATGGCAAAACCACCATCAAGGGATTCAAGGCAACCCTTAACAATGTGCTGACCTGCTTCTCTCCGAAGTCCAAAGGCCGTGATGTGCTGATGCCAAACAGCAAGGTGGAAATCGATGTTCTGATTGCTACCGACTGTATTTCCGAAGGTCAGAACCTGCAGGACTGCGATTATCTGATTAACTACGATATTCACTGGAATCCTGTGCGTATCATTCAGCGTTTCGGCCGTGTTGACCGTATCGGCAGCAAAAACAATTACATCCAGCTTGTGAATTTCTGGCCTGACCTCACTCTTGATGATTACATCAATCTGAAATCGAGAGTTGAGACCCGTATGAAAATCACGGTTATGACCTCCACGGGTGACGATGACCTTATCAATGCCGAGGAAAAAGGTGACCTGGAATACAGAAAACAGCAGCTCAAACGACTCCAGGAGGAAGTGGTGGATATTGAGGATATGTCCGAGGGTATCTCCATTATGGACTTGGGACTGAACGAATTCCGCCTCGACCTGCTTGAATATGTGAAGTCCCACGGCGATATGGATAAAAAACCTCGCGGCCTCCACGCTGTTGTCCCTGCTACCGAAGAACTGCCGGAAGGCGTCATCTTCGTGCTGAAGAACATCAACAAGAGTGTTAACATCGACAATCAGAACCGCATCCATCCGTTCTATATGGTTTATATCGGTATGGACGAAGAAATCATCTGCGATTATCTGAACCCGAAGAAACTGCTTGATGATGTGCGACTGCTCTGCCGTGGTAAGAGTGAACCTGTGACAGACCTCTGCCGTAAGTTCAACGCAGAAACTGATGACGGCAGGGATATGGCAGAACTCTCCGAGCTGCTGAGTGAAGCAATCAACTCCATCATTGACACCAAGGAAGAAAGTGATATCGACAGTCTGTTCTCCGCAGGCGGCACGTCTGCCCTCATGTCGGATATTTCCGGACTGGACGATTTTGAACTCATCTGCTTCCTGGTGGTTAAGTAAAGAGGTCGGACGATGCTTGGATTACCGAAAACAACAGAATTTAATAAACGAATACCGAAACAGAAATTCTATGACAACCTCACCGTAACCCCGGCACTGAAAAAGGTGTTCATAGACCAAATAAAAACAATCTACTGGCGCAATAAAATCGCAGCCTCCACCACCAACCTCGCTCCCGGCACTGCCGTGACGGAATTGGAGGTATTCGAGGTAAAGCTGAACAGTCAGATACTGGATGACAGTTTTCTGCGCCAGATCGACAAAGAAATACCGTACCACATTCTGTTCATCCTGGAATACGAAGGCAAGTACAAAGCCGTTATCGGTTACAAGGAAGAATCCGGCGGCAACACAGCCTTCAAGGTCAACCGCTACTATTCCACCGAATGGATGGACGAGGACGCCCTTCCGCTGAAACTGGAAGGACTGTCAGTGGACAGCGTGTATGAGAATTTTGTTCGCCAGATTGCGGGAGATGCTCTTGCAGCAACCACATCCGGCGAAACACTGAAAGAAGCCGTTGACCGTGATGAAAAGCGCCAGGCTCTTCAGACGCAGATTGCAAAACTGCAAAAGAAAATCAAAAGCGAAAAGCAACTGAACAAGCAGATGGAACTGAATGCCCAGTTGAAGAAGCTGAAAAAAGAATTGGAGGAAATTCTGTAATGGATAAAATGAGAATGGAGTCCGTTGATATGACGGCTCAAAACATTGATAAAATAGGTGCGTTGTTCCCCAACTGCATCACTGAAACTAAGGGCGAAGATGGCAAGATGAAGAAAGCCATCAACTTTGAACTGCTCCGTCAGATGCTGTCCAGTGATGTTATCGAAGGTGATGAAGCCTACGAATTCACCTGGGTCGGCAAAAAGGCTGCTATCGTGGAAGCCAACAAGCCTATCCGCAAGACTCTGCGCCCTTGTAAAGAGGATAGCGTGAATTGGGACACTACCGAGAACTTGTATATCGAAGGTGACAACCTGGAAGTTCTGAAACTGTTGCAGGAAAGCTACCTCGGTAAGGTTAAAATGATTTATATCGACCCTCCGTACAATACAGGGAGTGACTTTATATATCGAGACGACTTTAAGTTAAGTGCTGATGAGTACGGTGAAGATTTGGGGATGTATGACGGTGACGGCAACCGTATGTTTAAGAACACGGATGCTAACGGTCGTTTTCACTCCGATTGGTGTTCCATGCTGTATTCCAGATTGATGCTTGCGAGAAATCTTCTGTCTGATGATGGTGTTATTTTTATCTCAATTGATGTAAATGAGCAACATAATCTGCGTAAGATTTGCGATGAAGTTTTCGGAGCCAAAGAATTCATTACTGATTTTATTTGGAATTCAAGAAAATCCGTGTCGAACGACGCTGTTGTTTCATTGAATCATAATTACACACTTGTTTATGCCAAAAACATGACTGCTTTTTACGCCCAAAAAGCTTCCTTTAAGCTCCCTGATACTGGTGAAGGCTTTGAAAATCCTGATAATGACCCTCGTGGTCCTTGGAAGGCTGACCCATTTGATAGTCCTGGCATTAGACCTAACTTGACATACAAAATTGTCAATCCTAATACCGGTGCTGAATTCTGGCCCCCGGAAGGAAGATGTTGGAGAACTGGTGAAAAGGAATATCTTCAATTTGTCGAGGATGGAAGAATTGTTTATGGAAAGACTGGTAATGGTAAACCACAGCTTAAACGATTCTATTCCGAGGCACAGCAAAAAGGCTTGACCCCAAAGTCTCTTTGGGATGATGTCGGAACTGCAACCGATGGTACAAGGGAAATCTTGGATATGTTTGGTGCTAAAGTTTTTGATACACCAAAGCCTGTATCTTTTATATCCAGAATCATTGAACTTGCAACTGATAAAGATTCTATTGTTTTGGACTTTTTTGGAGGCTCCTCAACAACAGCACACGCTGTAATGTTGAAAAATGCAGAGGATGGTGGAAACAGAAAATTTGTATTGATTCAAATTGCAGACAGTTGCGACGAAGAATCGGCAGCCTACAAAGCAGGTTATCCTACAATCGCTGATATAGGCAAAGAACGCATCCGCCGTGCCGCCAAGAAAATCGCAGAAGAAAACCCGGACAAGCCCTTTGACGGCGGTTTCCGTGTATTCAAGTTGGATGAGAGCAACATGAAGGATGTCTTCTATGCTCCTGCTGAATATGACCAAAACCTCCTCGCTATGCTTGAATCCAATATCAAGGAAGACCGTACGGATCTTGACCTGCTGTTTGGTTGTTTGCTTGAGTGGGGTCTACCTCTCTCCATGCCGTACACATCTGAAGAAATCAGCGGTTGCACCGTTCACACCTACAATGACGGTGATTTGATTGCTTGCTTTGACGAGAATATCCCGGATGAGGTTGTTAAGACCATTGCAAAGCGTCAGCCTCTCCGTGCAGTGTTCCGTGATGCCAGCTTTGACGGTAGCCCTGCCAAAATAAATGTAACTGAGGTATTCAAACTGTTAGCACCGGACACAAGAGTAAAAGTAATCTAAGGAAGGAGTCGGCTTTATGAAGCTACAATTTAAGCATCAAAAATTCCAAGCGGATGCTGCAAAGGCTGTAGTGGATGTTTTTGCAGGTCAGCCGTATTTGACTCCTACCTACATGATGGACAGAGGTACTGGTACTTATCAGCTTGATATTGATGAGGACAGAAACTTCACAGGTTGGAGCAACCAAAAACTGGTGCCGGAACTTTCTGACCCGGTTATTTTGGAGCATATACAAAAAATTCAAAGAACAAATCAGATTGCTCCCTCCCCTAAGTTGGAGGGTAGATTCAATCTGACTATCGAGATGGAAACAGGTGTTGGTAAGACCTACACCTATATCAAAACCATGTATGAACTGAACAAGCACTATGGTTGGAGTAAGTTCATCGTGGTTGTACCGAGCGTGGCTATCCGTGAAGGTGTCTACAAGTCCTTCCAGATGACACAGGAGCATTTTGCAGAGGAATACGGGAAGAAGGTTCGCTTCTTCATCTACAACTCCGCACAGCTTACGGAGATTGACCGCTTCGCTTCGGATAACTCCATCAATGTTATGATTATTAACTCCCAGGCATTCAACGCCAAGGGCAAGGATGCCAGAAGAATTTACATGAAACTGGACGAGTTCCGTTCCCGCCGTCCGATTGATATTATTGCCAAGACCAATCCTATTCTGATTATTGACGAACCGCAGTCGGTTGAAGGCAAGCAGACCAAGGAGCGTTTGAAGGAATTCTGTCCGTTGTTTACCCTCCGCTACTCCGCAACCCATAAGTCGGACAGCATCTACAATATGATTTATCGTTTGGATGCTATGGAGGCGTATAACAAGCGTCTGGTTAAGAAAATTGCCGTGAAGGGTATTACCGAAACGGGCAGCACTGCCACCGACAGCTATGTTTACTTGGAAAGCATCAACCTTTCCAAGAAGGACCCTACCGCTACTATTCAGTTCGATATTAAGGGTGCAAGCGGTATCCGTAAAGTCAGCCGTACCGTTGGTATCGGCTTTAACCTTTACGACAACTCCGGTCACATGGAGGAGTACAAGAACAACTTTGTTGTCAAGGCGATTGACGGTAGAGATGACTCCTTGGAGTTCCTCAATGGTATCAAGTTGTACGCAGGCGATGTCATCGGCAAGGTAGATGAAAATCAGCTGCGCCGTATCCAGATTCGTGAAACCATCCTCTCTCACATTCAGCGTGAGCGCCAGTTGTTCTACAAGGGCATTAAAGTGCTGTCCCTGTTCTTCATTGACGAGGTTGCCAAGTATAAGGTGTACGATGCAGCCGGACAGCCTGGTAACGGTATTTATGCCCAGATGTTCGAAGAAGAATATGAGGATGTGATTAACAACCTCCAGCTTGCCATTGGCGAGGACGAGTACATCAATTATCTGAAAGCCATCAAACCATCTGCCACCCACGCAGGTTACTTCTCTGTGGACAAAAAAGGCAAGATGATTGACAGTAAGGTCGCAAGAAAGGAAACCACCTCTGACGATATTGACGCCTACGATTTGATTATGAAGAACAAGGAACTGCTCCTTGACCGCAATCCGAAGCGTTCTCCTGTGCGTTTCATCTTCTCCCACTCTGCACTTCGTGAAGGTTGGGACAACCCGAACGTGTTCCAGATTTGTACGCTGAAGCAGTCCGGGTCTGATGTGAGAAAGCGCCAGGAAGTTGGACGTGGTCTGCGTCTGTGCGTAAACCAGGACGGCGAGCGTATGGACTCCGGTGTTCTCGGCAATGATGTTCACAATATCAATGTGCTGACCGTTATCGCAAGTGAAAGTTACGATAGCTTCGCAAAGGGTCTCCAGTCCGAACTGGCAGATGCAGTTGCTAATCGTCCGAAGGCAGTTACTCCGGAACTCTTTATGGGCAAAACCATCACAGATGCCCAAGGCAATACCGATGTCATTACCGACGATGTGGCACGAGAAATCTATGTTGGTCTCCGCATGGAAGGCTATATTGATAAGCAGGGAGCTTTGACCGACAAGTATTACGAGGACAAGGCAAACGGCGAAATCAAGCTGACCGACGAGGTTGCAGGCTCTGCAGAGAGTGTTATCGGTATCATCGACTCCATCTACGATGCCAAGGCAATGCAGCCCGAAAACGCAAGAAGCAACAATGTTGAACTGGCTGTGGATGAGGATAAACTTGCCATGCCAGAGTTCAAGGCTCTGTGGAACAGAATCAATGCTAAGAGCGTATATGTGGTTGACTTCGACACCGACGAACTGGTACGCAAATCCATAGACGCTCTCGACAGAAAACTCCGTGTATCAAAGATTTACTTCAAGGTAGAAACAGGTGCAATGGAGCAGATTAAGTCCAAGGCCGAACTGGAAAGCGGTGCATCCTTCGTGAAAGAAGAATCCGGTACATACGGTGCTACCATTCACGCAAGTAACAACGTGAAATATGACTTGGTTGGTAAATTGGTTGATGAAACAGGTCTTACCCGTAAGGCAGTTATCGCCATTTTGAAGGGTATTCAGCCTTCCGTATTCAATCAGTTCAAGGATAACCCGGAAGAATTCATCATCAAGGCTGCAGCCCTTATCAACGATGAAAAGGCTACTGCCGTTATTGAGCATATTACCTACGATGTACTGGATGAGCGTTACGGTATGGACATCTTTACCGAACCTACCATCAAGGGCAAGCTGGGCGTGAACGCTATGAAGGCGAACCGTCACTTGTATGACCATATCGTTTACGACTCTACCAACGAGCGTGACTTCGCAACTGACCTCGACACCAATAAGGATGTCGCCGTGTATGTGAAGTTGCCGGATGGCTTCTATATCTCCACTCCTGTGGGCAGATATAACCCGGACTGGGCGATTGCTTTCTACGAAGGCACCGTGAAGCACATCTACTTCGTGGCAGAAACCAAGGGTTCCATGTCCTCTATGCAGCTCCGTCTGATTGAGCAGTCCAAAATTCACTGTGCAAGAGAGCATTTCAAGGCTATCAGCAGTGATAATGTGGTCTACGATGTGGTGGACAGCTATAAGAGCCTGATGGAAAAAGTTATGAGATAACGGAAAGGAGGCCGCAGTTATGGCGCAACATTTATCCGTAAGAGTGCCCTGGAAAGACAACGGGTATTCCGGTCTGGTATGCAATAAGCCATGTTATAACAATGCCTGTCTGCGATTGAGTAATATCGCAGACAGCCGTAATGATGAACTTGAGGACTCCCTTCACGGTTGTCCCATACTCGGTCATGAAGCAGATATTCCGTGCCTGTCAGAGGGCGGCTGTTTCATGTCCGCTGACACATATAAAAAGACTACGATTCATCCATATAAAAAAGGGAACAGCGGGTCTCACGGTCATTTTCTCGAAACCGACCTGACTTACCCGCCGTACTCCCTCCCTGCAAGACCGTTCTCGTGGACAATGCTGAAGAAGAACGAAAACGGCTGTGAGCGAACCATCTTTGATTTGGCGCAAAAATATGGCATTGACTATCGTGAAGAACGGGAGCCTAATTTAGGCTTTTCAACCAACTGGGTACAGGATGCGACCAACCAGCGTGAAATCTTCCGTGTGTTTTATGAGGATGTGAAGGTTAATGAATCCCTTGTGATTCCTTATGCAAAGCAGGTTCCGTTCATCGATGATGCCAAGCGTGTGGTCATGGGAATAGGCTATATCACATCGATCACCGAACCGCCGGAACACAATCATACCGACGCAGGAGAATTACGTTCTATTCTGTGGGAAACAATGCTTGGTCACTCGATTCGTGATGACCGGAGCAACGGTTTTCTTCTGCCGTACCGTGAAATGATGGAATACGCAGAGGAACACCCGGAATTCGATATGCGCAGCATCACCGTTTTTGCAGAGGAGGACTACTTCGAGGAATTCTCCTACGCAACGGAGCAACTTTCCTACGATGCTGTAATCAGCGTCCTCCTGCAAACCATAAAGGCACTTGAGATTATTAAGGAGTGCATTCCAGGCAACTGGAGCCAGTGCATTGCATGGACGAGGGAAAGATTGCCCGAGGTTTGGCGCGACCGTGGTCCGTTCCCTGGACTTGGTTCCATGCTGTCTGCTGTCGGTTTTCGCTGCGGCGAGATCATGGCAAAAGAACTGAAAAAACATATCCAAGACCCGGCTCAATATGAAACCGTACTGAATGCGGCTCTTGCAGCACCAAAGGACTATTTCACACCTGTTGTTCTCAGAAGCCTTGGAAGAACGGAGCTGGAAACCTATAAAGCACTGCCAAAAGAACGCTGTACTCTCTTTTGGCTAATGGCACGTATGTCTTTGAATCAGGAGCAGGCATACAATATTTTCAACACGGAAGAAAGAGCCAAATTGGGCATCTGCTGTACGGATGCAGAGATTATCCAAAATCCGTACATCCTATATGAGCAAACCCGCAGATGCACGGCTGAATGCTATATCCCAGTTAAAAAGGTAGATATGGCAGTATTCCCGCCAGATGAAATCAATACCGTCAGTCCTGTACCAGCCCCAACCGCTCTGGACTCTGAAAATGATAAGCGCCGTATTCGGGCATATCTTGTGAGCCAGCTGGAACTGCAGGCTCTATGGGGCCATACGGTTTACCCAGTGGCAAATCTGATCAGTGAAATAAACGCTCTCCCAATTTATCCTGCCTGCCGGGTTACGGGAGACATCATTAACAGCATCCACGACTTTCTTCTTGATGAAGTGGTATTGGTAGAATGCAAGAATGGTGATAAGGCATATCAGCTGAAACGCATCTTTGAATTTGATGAAATCATCCGAGTTTCTGTAAACAAGCGGCTGAATGGCAAGCGTCATGAAATCAATGAAGACTGGCGTGCTATTATAGACGGAGCATTCAAAGGTCAGGTAGAAACCGCATCCGAGGAACGCGCCAGAACAGAAAAGGCTGCCATTCTTAAGGAACTTGCCGAATCAAGGCTGTCGGTTTTAATCGGCGGTGCGGGAACCGGTAAGACAACGCTACTTGCCTTACTATGCAAGTCACCACAGATTCGAGACGGCGGTGTTCTTCTGCTTGCGCCTACAGGTAAGGCGCGTGTACGCATGAGTCAGGCCATGAAGCAGCAAGGCGTTGACAGTACAGCAAAAACGGTCGCACAATTCTTAAGCGAAAGCCGCCGGTTCAATGGATACACAATGGAATACCGCCTTTCTGATGTTGAGGCAAAGAATGTGCCATTTACCGTTATCATTGATGAAAGCTCTATGCTGACCGAAGAAATGTTTGGAGCGTTACTCCAGGCTCTTCGTAAAAGAGCGCAGCGTATTATTTTCGTAGGAGATCCGAATCAGCTACCGCCGATTGGCGCAGGCAGACCGTTTGTCGATTTGGTTCGCAAGCTGAATCAGGGCATTAATCAGTTCCCAAAGGTCGGCCCGGGGTTCGGTCAGCTTACCGTTACCATGCGCCAGCTTTCTGATGACGGAAATCCGCGAGGTGATACGGAACTTTCCAAGTGGTACACAGGTGATTCCGAGCAACTGGATGATAGTATTTTCATCCGACTGCAAAGTGGTTCTCTGGACAAGCACGTATCCTTTAAGTCATGGAGTACACCGGAAGAATTGGAACAGCGTATCTTCGAGACGGTGTATGAAGAAACCGAGATGAACAGCGTTGATGACATTGAAGGCTTTAACCTGTCCATTGGCGGGCATATCAACAGCGGATGGATGAATTTTGCGGGTGCAGATGAATACATCAAAAAAATCGAAAGCTGGCAGATTCTGTCCGCCTATAGAAATGATGCGGCAATTGGCACGGCCACCATTAACCGTTATTTGCATGAAAAGTACCGTTCACAGCAAGCACAAAAATTGGAGCATTGCTCCATTCGTGGCACAAGACATATGCTCGGCACAGACGGCATTGTTTATGGCGACAAAGTTATCAATGTCCGCAACCAGAAAATCAAAGGCTATGACATAAAGAGCCGTACCAAAGTAGATGGCTATGTGGCAAACGGTGAAGTCGGTATTGTCGAGCGTATCTGGGAGAAGTCGAAGAATTCAAATGTGAAGTACAACACACATCAGATTGTGTTCTCTTCTCAGCCGGAGATGAATTATAACTGGTACTCTGTTGTGTCTGATGAAGGCACCTCCGATTTGGAACTCGCCTACGCACTTACTGTCCACAAAGCACAGGGCAGCGAATTCGGCAAGGCGATTCTTGTCTTAGGCGAACCGGGCGGACTGCTTTCCAAGGAACTGCTCTACACAGCAATTACCCGTCAAAAGGACAAACTGGTAATTCTCTACAATGATGGAGCATACCGTTTGAGGGACTACTCCTCTGTTGCGTGTTCTGAGGTTGCAAAGCGTTTTACCTGTCTGTTTGAAGCACCGGATATTGTAGAATACAAGAAAGCGTACTATGAGCAGGCTCTTATTCACAGAACACTGAAGGGCGACCTTGTCCGCTCCAAGTCGGAGGTTATCATTGCCAATATGCTATATGAGGCAGGCATTGAATACGAGTACGAAAAAGAACTCGACCTTGGTGAGGATGGCATCCGCATTCCGGATTTCACAATTGACGATGCAGAAAGCGGAACCTGCTTCTATTGGGAGCATTGCGGAATGCTGGGCGATGCATCGTATAATAAGCACTGGCAGGAGAAGAAAGCACTCTACGAAAAGCACAACATCGTGGAGGGCGACAACCTTATTGTGTCGCAGGACTCCCTCAATGGAGGGATTGATTCTGCCTCCATTAAGGCTTTGATTGATAAATACCTTCTGTAAGCTGAGATACCTTTTGAGCATTTGCTCTGCTTGGGTGCAAAATTGCACCCACCCTTGTCCGCTGGGTGCAACTATGCACCCAGGCAGATAAGACTAAATTTCCATAAAGCAAAAATAACGGCTTTCGGTCTGCCTTTTGGCACCGAGAGCCGTTATTTTATGCGGTTTTACCGCTGTTTCTGTATCAAATTGTATCAATCTCAGGTTATATTCATCCGCAAAGATTCCCGCCAGCACCCAGTCAGGGTGCCCTTGTATGTAGGCGGTGTAATGCTCAATCTGTGTGTCGTAGCTGGTAGCCTGCTCCTCGCTGTCTGTGGAAACACGGCAGTAAGCAGCAACGCGCAGCTTCGGTTTTTCTTCGTCCTTGCTCTTGCGAGTATGCTTCCTTGCCGGAATCACGGTGACATTTTTAC
>FZPS01000216.1_pt383 | contig 16079 bp, 15 predicted proteins | sample 1817821 | NCBI WGS metagenome assembly FZPS01 (sample SAMEA104158645, study PRJEB21678) | metagenome | place: Germany | collected 2015-04-21
ATAGAGATGATATGTTTTTATTATAACTCCTAACTCCTAACTCCTAACTCCTAACTCAAAACTCAAAACTCAGAAAGTATGGGGTATGGGGTATATGGGGTAGTTTCCTATTATATATATATATATGTGTATATACGTATATGTATGTATATATACTAAATATAACTATAAGAAAAGACCCCATTAACCCCATAACCCCACACTTTTTTATAGATAAATCATGATTTTGGCAGAATACTTGTTCATTATGGCATAATGCTAGATTAATCTCCGATAAGAGTAAACTGTCTTCGGAAGACAATAAATTAATCTCCGATAAGAATAAATTAAAGTGCGATAATAAATAATTAATATCGCACTTTATATTAACTAGGTCTTTTCTCTTTCAATTTACTCTTTACTCTGCTATAATAAGCCTTTTGGTTGCACTATATCTTCCTGATTGAATATTGATTAGATAGACTCCTGAAGATAGGTTATGTAAGTCTAATTCTATCTCTGCTCTTTGGTTTATAGGACCTGCTTTAATGGTCTTTAGATTATTGCCTTTTAGGTCTAGAATAGTGATTACTATGTCTTGTTTTAAATTGTCTAAAGCTAGCCTTGCATGGTCTTTACTTGGGTTTGGATAGAGGGTGAACTCCAGATTATTATAGCTGATATTTTCTATATCAAACAAACCTATTGTTCTTATTGAATAGTAATAACAGGTAGAATCTTGGCGGGACATGCTATTGTCTGGATTGCTATAGCTTGAATTAACCTTAGCGCTTAGCATGTGAGTGAAGTCAAGGTAATTGCTAAAGATAAAGGTTTCTAGGTTTACATCTTTTGGTAGCAATAGCTCCTCTCGAGGGTAATCGTAGTCGAATATGTTTTCTTCTGAATCTTGCTTCCTCCAATTGTCTTCAACTAAACGATATCTTGTTTTAAAAACCTGATTACCGATACTATCGAAACTAAATGAATCGTAGAGGTATTTCTCCCATTGGCTTTCTTTATAATTAAAGTATTCACGCATAGTTACCTCATTATTAGGACCGTGGTGATACACCTCTTTACTCTGCCATTTCCATATTTCATTCATATCGGGATTATAGTATTCGTGCTTCATTATAGTGGTTTCTGGACTATACTCCCAATGGTATTTATGTGCAATAGTATATATGGTGGTGTCTTGACTATTGAAACTTCGTATTTGATGGAGTGATAATTGATTACTGGAGTTGTATTGATAGTCTACTGCCTCGTATAAATTCCTATTTTCATCTATGTCTATGCTATAGCTATATACTGTAACTAACAGATTATGACTATCATATCCATAAGTACTAAGGGAAGAATATTGCCACTCTTCATCTTCAAATACATAGTAATGTCTTTTTTTCTCTACTAGGTTATTATTGCTATAGGTATTAATGGTTTTGAACTCAGGCATCCAGTCTTGGTTTTCGTAATTATAGGTTGTCATCTCGATTATATTATTGCTATTATCGTAGTCTGCTTCTATCTTTTCACGAAATCTATATTCTAAATCATCGTAGTCCAACATACTGACAAGGAGTTCTATGATTTGATTATCTTGGTTATACACGGATTCAAACTTATGAAATCCATCCATATACTTAATTAGGTTACCGTATTGGTCATATTCGAATGTAGTTACTTCTTCCATATTATAGGATCGCTTTATGCTATCCAATGACATTAGGTCTAAGGTCTGGGCGTTTAGACCTAGGATTCCAAATAGGAATGCGATTGAAATTGTAATTGTTTTCTTCATAATTGACAGGTTTTAATTAATTATTGCTTACGTTGATTCTTTACTTTATAGTTGATATTATACAAAGATACAATATTTAAGAGCCTTTGTCAAGTGTTTTGAGGCTATTTATTTTTCATCCTCATCATCTTCTTCTAAAAATACGTACTCATAAGCCCCAATTGATGGGGTATTAGGACGTGAAACTCCATTGATATCGAATGGTGCATAGAAATTACTATAGGTAGGATTGCCCCTGCCTATGGCTGGTGAGTTTTCTTTTAGTCTTAGGTCACCTTCTTGAGGGTTATTGAATAGAGGGTCTTTATTGAAAATGCTATTATTGATTCTTGGGTCTGACTTGCTAAGGGTATTGGTTTTGAGCAGACAAGACTCAAAGAGATAGCTTAGGTCTACTCCTGCATCTTGGTCAATAATGATTTCATTTTCGTATAGTGAGCCCCAGACTATTGTATTATAGAAGTCGGCTTTTTCAATAGCTCTTGGGACTATATTATTATTGATATCTATATAGTAGTTTTGAATAAATAGGGTTGGGTCTTTGCGTTTGGCATCATACCACCAATGATTAGCAAAGCTACAATTGACGAATTGGTATCTCCCTCCCATTGTTAGGGCTACAGTTATGGAGCCTGTGTTTTGAACCACCGTGTTAACGGCTTCTATATCTGCTCCTCGAGAGTATAGTCCATGAAGGGACATATTTTCAATTCTTGTGTTCTTTATATCTATTGTAGGTGTATTGGGAGTAACACATGAGTCTGCTCTTATTCCTATTTGTCCATTTTTGATTATAGCATAATTAATGGTATTATTCTTACTTCCAGCCCAATACCATATTTCGCCCCACTGTCCTGGTAGCTCTGCATAATAACCGTCCTGTCTTATGCCTTGAAACACTACGGGATTATGAAGAGAGCCTTTGATTTTGAGACTTGCATCTGTATATACCCAAAACTCTGAGTTAGAATTGAGATGTATCATTGTTCCTTCTTCTAAGTGTAACTCATAGTCTGAATCTATTGCTAGAACATCGAAGATTACGTGTGGTTTATCATTCTTCCATTCCAAACGATTGCCTGCGACTATACATCCTCTTTCCAAACCCCCATCATTGGCTAGGGAGTATCTTATATTGGTATTGCCTAATTGCCTATTAGCTACATGGTAGTAGGCATCTTGTCCAAAAGCTTCGAGTTGGATTTGTTGGTGTTTATTATTAAAACCTAAGACTATGGAATCTCTTACTAATAGGGGGTTGTTTTGATTTACTGGATCTATGGTTACTCTTGCGAATATATATAAACTATCTTTTGGTCCTATTTCTACGTTTCGCGCTATTATATTTGTGTCGCCATCTACATTGAGCCTATATGGAGAGCCATGTCCTCCACCCAATGAGATTTGGTCGATAAGGATGGGCTTTGTCTCATCGTTGTATATCATTATCTTTTTTGTGGTTGAGCCCAGCGAAGTAAAGACTGTATCGAATCTAAGGGTGTCATTGGAGAAACGTAGCTTTGCCGAACCATCTCGATAATAGTCTTCTTCGTTAATACATGAGCTAATGCTTATAGTTAGTATAAGTATTAGTATTGGATAATATATTTGTCTTAGCCTTACTTTCATTACTTTTATATATTTAAGTAGCAAATTTACAAATAAATTCTTGACTTCTATTCTTTTTCTTGGAATTATTCTTCTTGAATAGAAACATTGAATGCTTATTTTCGTATCATAAAGCCTGATATAGATTAAATGTATGAGTAGAGATAAGGAAAGATATAGGGAATTATCGGATACTGACTCTTCACTGCCTTTGTTTATGAGGTCTTGGTGGTTGGATGCTGTTTCTAGTGATGGATGGGATATTATACTTTATGAGGAGGGTGGTGAGATTATGGCTGCCATGCCTTATACTATTCATAAAAAGCTTTGGTTTCGATCTATTATTCCCCTACCTCTTAGCCCTATTTCTGGTATTTGGATTAGAGAAAGAAAAGGCCTTAGTGTGGCTAAGGAGTATTCTTATATAGAGAGAGTTAATGAGTTTTTTGCAAAAGAGATTGATGGCCTAGGGATTGATTGGCTATATCTCCACTTCCACCATAGTTATACTAATTGGCTAGGTCTTTATTGGAATGGTTTTTCTCAAACTACTCGATATACCTATAGGGTTCTTGGTCTTGAAGATTTGGATTCGGTGTTTTCGAAGTTTCATCAAAAGACTAGAAAGAGTATTAGACTTGCTGAAAAGGAATTGAGAGTTATTGAGAATATTGATTTGGATGAGTTTTATAGGATAAACGCTATGACCTTTGAAAGGCAGGGTATAGATATGCCTTATAGCAAAGAACTAGTGGATAAAATCATTGAGGCTGGCAAGGATAGGAATGCAATTATGACCTTGGCTGCATTGGATGAGTCAGATAATATTCATTCCGTTCTAATGGTTGTTTTGGATAATGAGGTTTGCTATAGTCTTATTGCAGGCTCCGACCCTAATTATAGAGACTCTGGGGCTAATAGTCTTTTGAATTGGGTTGCAATGCAGAAGGCCTCGATGCTTTCTTGTAAGGAATTTGATTTTACTGGTTCTATGATTAGGCCTATTGAGAAATATATGAGGCATTTCGGTGCTATCCAAACCCCTTATTTCGCTATTGAGAAAAGCTATTCTAAGCTTTATAAACTAATCAGGGATATTAGGAAGTAGAGGAGAATAATAAAGTGTAGATATTAGAAAAGGGCAGGTATTCTTTCGAATATTCTGCCCTTTATTACTAATAATAGGTATGAAACATTAGTTTCTCTTTTCTTTAATACGAGCTTTCCTTCCAGTTAGACCTCTTAGGTAGGTAATTCTAGCTCTTCTTACAGCACCTCTCTTATTTACTACAATCTCTTCAATAAAAGGTGATGCCGTTGGGAAGATTCTTTCAACTCCTACGCCTCCAGACATTTTACGTACTGTGAATGTTTCCGTAATACCCTCGCCTACGCGTTGGATTACATCTCCGCGGAACAACTGTATACGCTCTTTATTTCCCTCTACTATTCTATATGATACTGTTACTGTATCTCCAGCCTTAAATTCAGGGTGTTCCTTCATTGGATTTTGGCTGTCAACAAATTTCATTAATTCACTCTTACCCATTTCTTTACTCTTTTTTGGGGATTAATACAATACTAATTATCCTTGACTTTATCAACAACAGCCTTAAATGCTTCTGGGTGATTCATTGCTAGGTCTGCAAGTACTTTGCGGTTAAGCTTGATATCACTTTTGTTGAGTTTGCCCATAAATACCGAGTACGACATATCATGCTGGCGACTTGCTGCATTGATACGGTTTATCCACAATGTGCGGAACTCTCTTTTCTTTACCTTTCTGTCTCGGTATGCGTACTGTTGTCCTTTTTCCCATTTGTTCTTTGCAACAGTCCAAACGTTTTTACCTCTGCCCCAATAACCTTTGGTGCGTTTTAGGATTTTCTTTCTGCGTGCTTTTGACGCAACTGAATTTACTGATCTTGGCATAAATTTCTAATTGTTTTTTGTATTAGCGTCCTATCTAATTTTTATGGCACTTAAAAGCTTAATACAATGGTTTAATAACTCCTTTTAATTTCTGATTCTTTATAGCATTTCCTTGATATTAGCCTCATCAGCTCGGCTAACCAAACCCGTGCGTACTAAATTACGCTTTCTCTTCTTACTCTTCTTTGTAAGAATATGACTATGGTATGCATGTTTTCTTTTAATTCTTCCAGTACCTGTAAGCTTGAAACGCTTCTTTGCACTGGATTTAGTTTTAATTTTTGGCATTTTAAATCCTCTGTTTTTATTATTATATTATTAGTAATCTAGTTTTTATTCGGTGCAATTATCATTATCATTCTCTTACCTTCTAACTTTGGCATCATCTCTGGTTTGCCATACTCTAACAAGGCTTCTGCGAATCTAAGTAATTGCGCCTCTCCTTGGTCTTTATATATTATGGTTCGACCCCTAAAAAACACCTCTACCTTAACCTTATTGCCTTCTTCCAAAAACTTTATAGCATGTTTTAGTTTAAAGTCAAAGTCGTGTTGATCGGTCTGTGGCCCTAATCTTATTTCTTTTACTACAATCTTGGCACTTCTTGCCTTGATTTCTTTCTGCTTTTTTCTCTGCTCATAAAGATGCTTCTGATAATCTATTATCTTACATACAGGCGGATTAGCATTAGGTGATATTTCCACCAAATCCAAACCTAAATCTTCTGCCATCTTCAAGGCTTCTTTTAAATTGAATATACCGGATTCGACATTATCGCCAACTACCCTAACTACTGGTGAGTTGATTTTATCATTAATCCTATGTGGATTCTCTTTTGGTCTAAATCCTCTTCGGCTTCTGTTGCCTCTATTGCCTTTATTATACGGTACTTTTGTTGCTATAATTAATTCCTCCTATTTTTGTTATTAATTTGTTTTATTCTTCAAGTTCTTTTTTAACTTCATTATTCACTAGACTTGCAAAGTCTTGAATGCTCATTGTTCCAAGGTCTCCTTCCCCATGCTTTCGGACTGAAACCATTCCTTCCTCTTCTTCCCTTGCTCCAAGTATAAGCATATATGGAAACTTAGCGACCTCAGCATCTCTAATCTTCTTGCCAGTCTTCTCATTCCTATTATCTATACTACCTCTAAGGTCAGAATTAGCGAGCAAAGATAATACTTTTTTCGCATATACCTCATATTTTTCGCTAATTGGTAGAATAATAAACTGTTCTGGCGTTAGCCAAAGAGGGAATCTACCCCCTGTATGCTCTATCAAAACAGCTACAAACCTTTCCATAGAACCGAAAGGAGCCCTATGAATCATAATTGGCCTATGCTTTTGATTATCTGCTCCAGTATACTCAAGCTCAAAGCGTTCTGGCAGGTTATAGTCTACTTGAATTGTTCCTAGTTGCCATTTTCTACCAATAGCATCTCTAACCATGAAGTCGAGCTTAGGACCATAGAATGCCGCCTCACCAATTTCAGTAACTGTTTCGAGACCTTTTTCTTTCGCAGCCTCAATAATTGCGGCCTCTGCTCTTTCCCAAGCCTCGTCTGTACCAATGTATTTGTCTTTATCCTCTGGGTCTCTAAGTGAGATTTGAGCAGTAAAGTCTTCGAACTTCAATGTTCTGAATATATAGAGAACTATATCTATTACCTTAATAAACTCCTCCTTGAGCTGCTCAGGAGTGCAGAATATATGTGCATCATCCTGAGTAAACGAACGAACCCTTGTTAGGCCATGAAGCTCTCCACTTTGTTCGTATCTATATACTGTACCAAACTCAGCAAATCTAACTGGTAGGTCTTTATAAGAACGTGGCTTAAACTTATAAACCTCTACGTGGTGAGGGCAATTCATTGGTTTCAAGAAATATTCCTCACCCTCGTAAGGAGTATTTATGGCTCGGAACGAGTCTTTGCCATATTTTTGGTAATGTCCTGAGGTTTTATAAAGCTCAACATTACCTATATGAGGGGTGATAATCTGTTCGTAACCATAGTCTCTCTGAACCTTCTTCAAAAAGTTCTCAAGCCTCTCTCTTAGCTCAGCTCCCTTAGGTAGCCACATTGGAAGACCTTGACCAACAGTCTGTGAGAACATAAATAACTCAAGCTCTCTTCCCAGCTTTCTATGATCTCTTTCCTTGGCCTCTTCGAGCATTTCCAAATACTCCTTTAGCTCCTTATTCTTAGGGAAGGTTATTCCATATACCCTAGTAAGCTGCTTGCGGTTTTCGTCTCCCCTCCAATAAGCTCCAGCAAGTGATAATAGCTTTATGGCTCTAATTGGAGTAAAATCGCTAAGATGAGGACCACGACAAAGGTCTACGAAATCACCGCTTTCGTAAAGGGTTATTTCTCCATCCTCAAGCTCTTCAATAAGCTCAACCTTATACTCATCATTCATATTGGTAAAAAGCTCCAAAGCATCCTTCTTAGAAATCTCCTTACGAATTATGCTTGTCTTTCTTTTTACTATCTCATGCATCCTATCCTCAATAGGTTTTAGGTCATCTGAACTAAGGACCTTATCACCAAAATCAATATCGTAATAGAATCCATTCTCAATAGCTGGACCAATGCCGAACTTTGCTGATGGATATATCTCATAAACTGCAGACGCTAATAGGTGTGCTGAGGAATGCCAGAAGGTTTCTTTGCCTTCTTCATCATTCCAAGTATTGAGTTTCAGGGTTGAATCTTGATAAATTGGACGATTTGCGTCCCAAATTTCATTATTCACCGTAGCTGAGAGAACATTTCTTGCAAGTCCCTCACTAATGCTCTTAGCAATCTCTATTGAAGTAATCCCTTTCTGGTATTGCTTAATACTACCATCGGGAAGAGTTATATTTATCATATCTTCTATCAATTCTATAAGTAAAAATCAATCTGCAAAGATATGAAAAATAATAGTTTCTACCAAAAAAAACCTTATTCTTTTATAGGTTTAACTCTGTCTCAATTAGGTTTATTATAGCTTCTTAAGGTCTTTATTCTTAAACAAATCTACTGGCAGGAATGCTGAAATAAAGTCTGCCCTATTGGTTATAGCAGTAGAATTGAAAGATACTACAGGAATCTCAGCATGCTTTAGTATTTTCTGAGCAACAGCTCCAATATAATTATCCAATACCCCAACCTCTTGGTGGGTCATAATCATAATCAAATCACCATTTACAATCTTGGTATGCTGGAAGATTATCTCCTCCAAGCTCTCCTCAGGATTGTCGTATAGTCTTGCTGTACAGATAATTCCTTCCTCTTCAATAATAGCTTTAGCCCTCTCAAGCTTGGCATTAATCCTACTATTCGACCTCTTGATTCCTCCTGTCAATACTCCAACAAGGTGAATCTTAGCATCGTAGTATTTTGCCCATGCAATGGACTTAACCACTTTCTCTAAGCTCTGCTTGGTCAAATCTATAGGAAGAAGTATATTCTTAAAACCTGTTTCTGACACGGTACTCTCCGCCACTGTTATTACAGGACAAGGGCTTTGGGTTATTACATGTAGGGTTTGAGGTCCTACAAAATTGAACTTTGAGTTCTTTTCGCTAACCTTACCCATAACTATATACTCAGCCTTAATTATCTCGGCCTGCTCAAGTATAACCTCTGAAGGTATACCCTTTTCGACAATAATAAATGGGCAGATATCGTGGTCTAGCTTAATCTTTCTTCCTATTTCCTTCAAGGCATCACTAGCCTCCCTAATCAACCTCCTAACCTCTTTATCGTTAGAAAACAAATTAGAGAAGAAATCTCCTTTTCTGATAACAGTAAGAAGATGGATATCACCATTGATATACTTTGCAATCTTTATTGCCTCATTTAATGCAGAAACCGATTTGGGTCCAAAATCATAAGGAACCAAAACCCCTGGTCCCTTCGAAAATTCATCACAAGTTCTAGCCATAATAATTAAAAAAGTCTATATTAGATTGCAAATATACTACTTATATTCCTCTTTTCCAAATTATCTCAGGAATACATAGCCATAATCCAACAATTACCCTCCAGTATCCAGGTACGTAAACCCTTTGTTTTTCCTTGATAATTGCCCTATAAATCAATCGCCCTCCCCTATCTAAATTTGTTGTAAGAAGATAATTTGAATCTTTAATAAAGTCTGTTCTTATAAATCCAGGCTGAATTATAGTGGTTTTGAGCTTTATGCCCTGCTTTATGCCAATCTTTCGGATAGACCTCATATACATTAGCTGGAAACGTTTAGTTGCAGAATAAGAAGCTGATATTCCAATATCTCTAGTAGCTGCCACGGAGCTTATGCAGGCAATATGTCCCCCACCCCTACCAGCGAAGTACTTATATATATAATTGATAGCCCTAGTAAAACCATATACATTTACATCCACAGTATTGGTCTCAATATCTAGGTCAAGGTCTTTATTAACCTTACCATATCCTGAAGAATAAAGGAATATATCCACACCTCCAAGCTTATCAATAAGGCTCTCTAAACCTTTTTCAATATCATCACCAGCCACATCAATCCTTTCAATATGAACACTGCCAGGAAACTCTTCTTGCAATTCCCTAAGCCTATCCTCCCTCCTTGCAGCTATTCCAACCTCAAAACCATCCTCAGCAAACCTCCTCGAAACATATTCTCCAATACCAGAGCTTGCACCAAGCACTATTACTTTTTTCATATTATCTTATATATTTTGCTCTAATCTACTCTATATTATATGTGAATTATATCGATTCAATCGATTATTATTATGAGATCACCCAAATGGCACCCTGTTTAGGATCGACCTTCCAAGCGTTATCTCATCAGTAAACTCAATATTATCTCCAATAGCTACCCCTCTAGCAATCTGGGAGATATTATCGATATATGGAGATATTATCTTATTGATATAGTATCCCGTAGTATCTCCCTCAATAGTAGTTGGAAGAGCAAGTACAACCTCCTCAACCCCACCATTTTCAATGCGCTCAACGAGTTCCCTAATTCTAATATCATTAGCTCCAATCCCTTCCAAAGGAGAAATAATACCCCCAAGAACATGGTAGAGACCCATATATTGATTGGTGTTTTCAATAGCCATAACGTCCCTAATGCTTTCTACCACACAGACCACAGACCTATGACGTTTGGGTTGGGAGCATATTGAACAAATCTCAGTATCTGAAAGAGAGTAGCACTGGGAGCAGAGTTTGATGTTTTCTCTCATATCAACCATTGCACTAGCTATATTCATTGTAGTTGGCTTAGGTTGATTAAGTAGGTAGAGAGCAATCCTAAGGGCCGATCTCTTGCCAATACCAGGAAGCCTAGAAAGCTCAGTTACAGTCTTTTCAATTAGTTCTGAAGGGTATTCCATATAATATTACTTAAACCGCAATGGGTCATTATTTCATGCAAATATACAAGGTTTTTCTGTTTTAAAGCCAAAAGGTTATTATTTATTGGAGACTTCTAATTATCAATTTACCCTACCCAAAAGGGAATTTAGAGCAATAATACGCGATATTAGTTTATTAATCTGCGAGATTAATTGAGTAAGATACCATCTTGCTAGAGTAAGATGCCATCTTAGTCGAGTAAGATGCCATCTTAGTAATAGTAAGATGCCATCTTACTCAAGTTAGATGCCATCTTACTAAAATGAACTCCGATAACAGTAAACCAATATCAGGGATAAGGGGCTTAAAACATGAATATAAGATGCAATTTCAGAGATAGTGTAAACCTATATCAGGAATAAAGTGTGTCGATACTATTGCTTCGCAATGCTTATTAAGCGTTGCTTGTATATTATTGCTTTGCAATGTCTGTTAAGCTTTGCTTGTTTACAGTTTAGCTAATGCGTCAGCATCCGAAACATCTGATAATCTGAGTAATCCGAGTTCAAAAGAAGGAGAGAATATTCACATAGTCAGTTCCCCTTTAGGGGTCAGGGGTTTTTTAAGCGTCAGCATCATTAAAATCATTTCAAATCATTAGAATCATAGTTCAAAACACCATAATGTCGTCCCTTCAGGACTTAGACACAAAGTGTGTGTGAGTGTACCATTGCTTACTACCATAATGTCGTCCCTTCGGGACTTGCATTTGTCGAAGATTGAAGCATTATTGTTTCATAGTAAGATTGTCGGTTAATCAACAAATCAACACATAAACACCCTAAGGGCTTTGCATCCTGAACATCAATATTAATCACGGCTATCTATGGTTCAGACAAAAGCAGAGAACAAATCAACAACTAAACAAATCAACAAATCAACCTCTTCTTACAAATAAATATAGTAATTTTGCTTTCTGATAATTTGAAACATAAGATAAAGAATGGAAAAGATAATATTCTGGGCGTTTGCGTCCTATACTCTACTGCTTTTTATTATTACTTATATCACCTCTCGAAAGGCTGATAATCAATCCTTCTTCTCTGGAAATAAGCGCTCGCCATGGTTTGTGGTGGCCTATGGAATGATTGGGGCTAGTCTTTCGGGCGTTACCTTTATGAGTGTGCCGGGATGGGTGAACGAAAGAGGGTTTACTTATATGCTTACTGTATTTGGCTTTTTCTTAGGTTACCTAATTATTGCCTTCGTATTAATGCCCTTATATTATAGGCTCAACCTAACCTCTATATATCAATACTTAGAAAGAAGGTATGGAAGGTTCTCACATAGAACAGGCTCGTTCTTCTTTCTGCTATCAAGAACCCTAGGAGCTTCATTAAGAATGTTTATAGTAATAGTTGTACTCCAAAACTTTGTATTCTCACATTGGGGAATGCCATTTGAGGTTACGGTTATACTATTCCTTACTCTAATCCTGCTGTTCACATTCAAGGGAGGAATAAAGACCATTATATGGACGGATACATTACAGACCACGTTTATGTTGGCAGCATTAGTAATGACTTTCTTTATGATATCCAAGGCAATGGACTTTTCGGTAGGTCAGATGTTTGCTAATGTTTGGAAAAGCGAATACACAACCCTAATTGTTACTGATTCTTCAAGTAGGCTGACTTGGTGGAAACAAATCCTTGGAGGAATGTTTATATGTATATCTATGACGGGGCTTGACCAAGAGATGATGCAGAAGAACCTTAGCTGTAAGAATCTTAAGTCGGCTCAGAAAAACATGGTAACCTTTAGTATTACCCTATTCTTTGTCAACCTCTTATTCTTAACATTGGGTGCAGCGTTATATATCTATTCTTCTCAGATTGGGATAAATGTAAAAGGAGATATGCTATTCCCAACCATTGCCTTCGACCATCTTGGACCGCTGGCAGGTGTGGTATTTATAATAGGATTAATCTCTGCCCTATTCCCTTCAGCAGACGGCGCTCTAACCTCATTGACTACAGCCTTTTCCATAGACTTTCTTAATCTAGAAAAGAGGCAGGACTTTACTGAGAGAAAGAAGACTAAGATTAGGCATTGGATACATATTAGCTTTGCCCTTATCTTTGTTGGGATAATAATCTTCTATTCCTACCACCAGAACGAACACCTTATTGATATTCTATATCAGGTCGCAGCCATTACCTATGGACCACTCCTTGGGCTATTTGCCTTTGGGTTAATTAGCAAAAGAAAGGTTAGAGACAGGTTTGTGCCAATAGTGGCTATTGCTTCTCCTATAATCTGTTTTGTATTAAGTCAAAACTCCCTGCGCTGGTTCAACTATAGCTTCGACTTCGAACTCTTGGTTCTAAATGGCCTTCTGACCTATATAGGACTATATATTATTAGTCTAAAAGACCAAAGAATAGAAGAGGAGATATAGGTAGGAAAGAAATAAGGGTAAAATAAATTCTCGTATTAATTGGAATAGATTAAAATAAATTCTTATATTTGCAAACAAATACTATAGTGTAAAACAAATACATAGATGACTATGAGTGATATTAATTGGTCTGGCCTACCTTTTGGCTATTTCAAAACAGATTACAACGTTCGTTGTTATTACCGTAACGGTAAATGGGGAGAATTAGAAGTTTCCTCATCAGAGACAGTTACAATGCACATGGCAGCTACCTGCCTTCATTACGGACAAGAAGCCTTCGAGGGCCTCAAAGCCTTTAGAGGTGAAGATGGTAAGATTAGAATATTCCGTCCAGAAGAAAATGCAAAAAGACTACAAACCTCATCTGAAGGAATCAAGATGGCTAAGGTACCAGTAGACCTTTTCGTAGAAGCTTGTGCAAAAGCAGTAAAACTTAACGAGAGATTCGTACCTCCAGCAGGAAGTGGAGCTTCTTTATATATTAGACCACTCCTAATTGGTACAGGCCCTCAAGTGGGTGTAAGACCTGCAGAAGAATACTTATTTATGGTATTCGTAGGTCCAGTTGGGCCATACTTCAAGGGTGGATTCAACCCAGTAGACTTCCAAATAGTAAGAGATGCTGACAGAGCAGCACCATTTGGAACTGGCAAGATTAAAGTAGGCGGCAACTATGCCTCATCTCTTTTCTCAGCCGTAAGAGCAGCAGAAGAAGGTTATTCTAATTGTATCTACCTAGACCCTGCAACTCATACAAATATTGACGAAGTAGGAGCAGCTAACTTCTTTGGAATCAAGAACAATACCTATGTAACTCCAGAGTCTAGCTCCATCCTTCCTTCCATTACCAACCTATCATTGCGTACTCTAGCCGAAGATATTGGGCTAAAAGTAGAGCAAAGACCAGTGCCAGTAACTGAGCTTCCTGAGTTCGAAGAGGTAGCAGCATGTGGAACAGCAGCAGTTATTTCTCCAATAGGAAAGATAGTTGATAGAGATACGGGTGACGTATATGACTTCGGTAAAGAAGCAGGCCCTATATCTCAAAAACTTTATAATCTCCTAACTGGAATCCAACTAGGAACAGAGCCAGATACACGTAACTGGAACTATATTGTAGAGTAATACAATCATGTCAAAATAGGTTTTTGAAACCAAGGGCTATTATATCAAATAGCCCTTTTTTTATATATGTATGAAAAAGATACTAGTAATTCAGACAGCATCCATTGGAGATGTAGTCCTCGTCACATCCTTATTAGAGACTCTAAACTTCTCAATGCCAGACGCCAGTATAGATGTACTTGTAAAGTCTGGCAATCATAGCTTATTCGAATCCCATCCTTTTATCAATAAGGTAGTTGTTTGGAATAAGTCTAATAAGAAGTATAAGAACCTATTAATGGTTATAGCCATGGTAAGGGTTGAGAACTATGACCTAGTTATTAATGTCCAAAGGTTTTTCTCTTCAGGTCTTATCACTGCCCTATCGGGAGGACGGAAAATGCATGGCTTTAGTAAGAACCCCCTTTCGATATTCTATTCCAAGAGATTTAAGCATAGAATTAGCAAAACAGAGTTCACCCACGAAACAGATAGAAACTTCCAGCTTATCAAAAGCTTAGTAGATGTAGATAAACCATTGATGCCTAAGCTATATCCAAGCAAAAACATTGAAGCAAAGATGTCGGAGTTTAAGCGAGGAATTTACTATACCGTTTCCCCTTCATCCCTATGGCCTACCAAGGCTTTTCATAAGCAGGGCTGGATAGACTTCCTTAAAGAGGTAGACAAAGATTCTATAATATATCTTCTTGGAAGCAAGTCAGACTATGACCTTTGTCAAGAAATCAAAACCTCAATCAATCATCCAAACACAATGAATCTCTCGGGTAAGCTAAGCTTTTTGGAGTCATGCTCATTGATGAGAGAAGCCAAGATGAACTTTACCAACGACTCCGCCCCACTCCATTTCGCATCAGCGGTCAATGCACCAGTCACAGCCATATTTACTTCCACTGTCCCAGAGTACGGATTCACTCCATTAAGCGATGACTCCTTAATTGTAGAAACCAAGAAGCCATTAAGCTGCAAACCCTGCGGCCTCCATGGCAAAAGAGAATGCCCAAAAGGTCATTTTGATTGCTCAATAACAATAGATATCCAGGACTTGGTGGATAGGCTTTAGAAAATAACGAGTTGGTTAGTGCCACTAACCAACTGAAACTTTAAACTGGTTAGTGCCACTACCCAGTTCAGGATTTTAGTTATAATTAAAAGGGACATTTAGCAAGAATAACTCTAAAGCATGACCTTATAGGTCTTTGTGCTATTGGTGGTGATTAGGCGAATAAGCTTAAGCTCGGGTTTGCTTGGGTTTTTAATTAGGTTTTTTTCTACTACACCCTGTATTGGTACATGCTTTTGACGCTCTTCTAATACGCCTAAGATATTTATTGTCTCTATATATAGTGGTTCTTCCAAATTGCTTACTCTTAGCAAATAGCCAGAACCATCGTTATTAGGGATTAGTTCCGAAACGAGGGCATTATTATCAATTTCATTTAATGAACTAAGGTCGAAATGGAATAAAGAATCGTACACCACCCTATTTGAAATATCTCTAAGATAGGCCTTATCTTCTTGACTTAGAGCCGGTATTGGACTAGTGGTGGATATGGAGTCTTTGAAGAATGTGGTGTAGAAACCAAGTGCTGTGAGATAGCTTCCTAGTAGGGATGGATGAGAATTATCGGATGAGTGAAGTATCTTAGTGGAGTCTTGAACAAAGGAATACCTCCATGAGGCTCCTATTGGACAGAGGCTGGAACTGAAGTCTTGTGCAAGTATTGTGTAATTATCGTAGAGCCTTGCCGTCATTGAACCAAAGGTGCAGAAAGGTGGAAAGTATTGACAATTAATATGGTCACCGTATCTATAGCCCCAAGTCATAAAATAAACC
>FZPS01000142.1_pt280 | contig 16077 bp, 15 predicted proteins | sample 1817821 | NCBI WGS metagenome assembly FZPS01 (sample SAMEA104158645, study PRJEB21678) | metagenome | place: Germany | collected 2015-04-21
GTATAAATAATTTTTATTTTTCCGAAAAAAAGTTTTATTTTGAAGTGTTTTTTAAAAACAACATTTTCAAAAATTATGATTTTCAAACAAAATATCTAGTTTCTTTTTTTATTTCACATCATCTTCTCCCTTTATATTACATACAAAAAGCGAACAAAAATAAAATTACATTTATTTATTATTCGCTTAATAAACTAGATAGGGTTTCTACCTTTAAACCTTTACTATATATATTATCAATAATATGGTTTAATTCGGCTTCAACTATTCCGTTAATTGGTAAAGAAATAGTTGACCCACTTTGAAGTTGTTCTTTTACTTCTAAAGCTGGATAATTTTTAATAATTATATTTGGTCTAATAGTATAATTTTTATTTATCTTTTTTTATGAAAAAAAAGCCTTATTTGGCTTCTTCAGTTACACGCGTTTCACGGATAACAGTGACTTTAACTGTTCCGGGATATTGCATTTCATTTTCAATTCTAGTTTTAATATCACGAGCTACTTTATAACTAGTTAAATCATCAATAACTTCTGGTTTTACAACAACACGAAGTTCTCGTCCTGCTTGGATTGCAAATGCTTTTTCAACACCATTAATATTAGTAGCTATCTTTTCTAAATCTTGTAAACGTTTAATATAGTTTTCTAGTGAATCATTTCGCGCACCAGGTCGCGATGCAGATAAGGTATCCGCGATTTCAACTAATTCAGCAATAATTGTTGTTGGTTGTTCATCACCATGGTGTGATGCAATAGCATCAATAACAACATCTGATTCTTTATATTTTTTCGCTAAATTAACTCCAAGTTCAACATGACTTCCCTCAACTTCATGATCAATTGATTTACCAATATCATGAAATAATCCAGCACGTTTTGCCATTCCAATATTTTCACCAATTTCAGCGGCCATAATTCCTGCTAAATTAGCAACCTCTATTGCATGTTGCAAAGCATTTTGACCATAACTAGTACGAAAATGTAGTTTTCCTAAAATTTCGACTAATTCTGGATTAACCTTAGTAATACCTAATTCAAATAAAGCCGCTTCACCATATTCACGAACTTTTATTTGCATTTCCTTACAAGTTTTATCATAAACTTCTTCGATTCTGGCTGGGTGAATTCGACCATCTTTAATTAACGTTTCAATTGTTAAGCGTGCGATTTCTCTTCGATAAGGATCAAAACTAGATAAGACAAAAGCTTCAGGTGTATCATCAATTATTAAATCAACACCGGTAACAGCTTCAATCGTTCTAATGTTTCTTCCTTCACGTCCAATAATACGTCCTTTCATATCATCATTAGGAAGCGTAACGACAGTTACTGTTTGCTCATTAGCCACGTCACTAGCATATCTTTGCATTGTCTTTACTAATAAATTTTTTGATTGCCTATCAACAACTAACTTAGCTTCTTCCTCTCTTTCTTTAATGTATGCTGTAATTTCTAAATTCATCATTTCCTCAACCTTAGCCATAACTAAGTCTTTTGCTTCATTTTTAGAAAAGCCAGCAATTTTTTCTAAAAGTTCAATTTGTTGATTTTTAATTTCTTCAATCTCCATTTGTTCCGTTTGGACTTCTTTTTGTTTCTCAATTAAATTATTTTCACGTTCTTCTAACATGTTTTCGCGTTTTTGAAGAGTCTGATCCCGTCTGTCAATATTACCCTCGCGAATAATTAAGCGATCTTCCGCTTCTTTTATTTCCTTTTTTTTCTCTTTTACTTCTTTATCAAGTTCACTTTTTATTTTATACGATTCCTCTTTTGCTTCTAATAAATGGTCGCGTTTTATTTTCAATGCTTCATTTTTAGCGTTTTCTAGAATCATTTCTGCCTTTTTAGAAGAATTTTTTTCTCTTATATAATTAATTAAAAACGTTGTTATTATTCCAACAAAAAGTCCTACAAGGACCAATAAAATGGAGAAAGCTATATTATCCATACTATACCTCCCCATATATATATAATAAAGTAAAATTTTTATTTCACCTTACTCTTATTTTAAATAATATAAAAGTATAAGTCAAGAAAAAAACACGAATATAAGAAAATACATTCGTGTTTATCTATTTTTTTTCGACTTTTTCAATTGTTTTGTTCTTAGACAAGATATTGTAATGTTCTCGAACTTTTTGTTCTATTTCCTTTTTCAACTCAGGATTACTCTTCAACAATTCCTTTACGTTTTCTTTACCTTGCCCCAACTTATCCCCTTTATATGCATACCAAGCTCCGCTTTTTTCAATTATATTTGCATCACTTGCCAAATCAACAAGTTCTCCTTCAGAAGACACACCAAGACCATACATAATATCAACAGAACATGATTTAAATGGTGGTGCCATTTTGTTTTTAACTACTTTAATATTTGTTTTATTCCCAATAATATCAGCACCTTGTTTTATTTGTTCTGCTCTTCTAATTTCTAGACGAACTGATGAATAAAATTTTAAAGCTCTTCCGCCTGGCGTTACCTCAGGATTGCCAAATATAACTCCTACTTTTTCACGTAGCTGATTAATAAATATAGCAGTAGTATTTGTTTTATTAATAATACCTGATAATTTTCGTAATGCTTGACTCATAAGTCGCGCTTGAAGTCCCATATGAGAGTCACCCATTTCACCTTCAATTTCTGCCTTAGGCACTAGAGCAGCAACTGAATCAATAACAATTGTACTTATTGCTCCACTACGAACTAGCGCTTCACATATTTCCAAAGCTTGCTCCCCATTATCAGGCTGTGATAATAATAATTCATTAATATTAACTCCCAATTTCGAAGCATATTGGGGATCCAATGAATGCTCAGCATCAATAAAAGCAACTGTTCCACCTAATTTTTGGGCCTCGGCTATTGCATGAAGGGCGAATGTTGTTTTACCACTCGATTCGGGTCCGTATATTTCAACTATCCTTCCCTTGGGATATCCTCCTATACCAAGTGCGTTATCTAAAGCTATTGAACCACTAGGTATAACATCTATTTCTTGTTGTTCATTATCCCCCAGCTTCATAACTGAACCTTTACCAAATTGTTTTTCGATATCTTTTAAAACTTGATTTAAAGTTTTATCACCCGTTGTTTTTGACATGTTTTATATTCCTCCTAACATCTATTAACATTTTATACTATATTTATTCCCTTGTCAATACCTAAAACGAACATTCGTTTGGTTTATTTTGTTGTTAATAATTTATTAACAAAGAAAAAATTCTTAACAATTAATTAAGAATTTATATATATTATTGTCATTTCTTATTGTTTGATTTCTGAAAAGATATATTGCTTATTCATATTGTAATATTGAACTGCTGATATTATTGATAAAACCGTCGCAATTAAAAGTAAGAAATCAGAAATTCTTAAATTCCACAATTCAAATGGCAAATTATAAAATAAGGTAAGTGCTATTCCGATCATCAAACATGCTGCTTTTACTTTACCCATCCAAATAGCAGATACTACTGATCCTTGACTTCCAGCAATCATTTTTATCGAATTAACAACTGTATCACGAATAATAATTGTAACAGGAATAATCGGATGAATAAAACCTGTAGAAGATAAAATAATTAAAATCGAATTAACTAATATTTTATCAGCAATGGAGTCAATCATCTTACCAAAGTTCGTTACTAAGTTATATTTTCTAGCAATATAACCATCTGCAAAGTCAGTTAGTGACGCTATTATAAATAATATACCAGCTATAATATATTTAATATCTACCACTATGGCTTCATTAATAAATAATTTGGTTAGTTCAATTCCTGCAGCTTCAAACGGTAATGTTAAAATAGCAATTATAACAAATGTTAAAAATATTCTTAACATCGTTAGTTTGTTTGGCAAATTCATATTAATCCTCCTAATTTTTAGTATTTATTACAATACTATTATTATTAAATTCATCTTGTTCATTTCTAAAATAAACATATAGACCAACCATTACCAAAGTAATAATAAGAATATATATAATTAATGGTGTAATATTTATTCTGCGGCGAGGTTCTAATGTATAGGGAGATAAAATTTTATTAGTTTTTTCTGTTTTATCAGCTTTTTTTCTCGCTTCCTTAATATCATCTAGTGATATTTTAGAAGTATAATCAAATAAAAATTCATTAAACTCATCAACCATTTCCTCATATTTTAATCCCAAATATTTAGAATAATCCCTAATAAAATATTTTAGGTAGAAAATATCTTGAAACGCTTCCATATTACCTTCTTCAATGTTTTCAATTTGAATTGGCCGCATTTTTAAATCTTCAGCTGCTTCTTCAATAGAAATTCCGATACTAAGACGTTCTTCCCTTAGTTTTTCACCGATTTCTTTCATGTACACCACCTTTTATCAAAAAATAATATTTTATAAGCCATGTTCTGTTCCTATTTCTAGGCGACAAACATCTATCTATTGATTTCTCAATCCCATAAAGAGTTGTTATTCCCCTTTATTAGGTTCCCCTACCAAAATTTGGGTTTCTCGCTCGTGGGGTTTACCCGTTCCACTAGTTCATTTCTAAACTATATCGTCACTGTGGCACTTTATGCCCATAACCATATTAAAAAAACTTAGGTTATGTTGGCGCCGTTAGCTAAAGCTACCATAAGTTATTTTTTCCCTATGCACGAACACTACTACCATTTCAGGTAGTGCGAGCATGGACTTTCCTCTACATCTTAGTAAAGATGCAGCGTTTGTCAAAATATTATTCGTCTCGACCATAAATTATTTTTTCAAGACTCGAAAGTCTTCGTAATAAGTCAGCATTGTTAATCTCTACTGCTGGTGTTTCTTTAACAACATCTAACTTCATTTTTAACGTTCTAATTTCTTGTTTCAATCTAATATTATCTTCAACAAGTTCTTTTTTATCAGTTTCAATTTCTTTGATAATTTTAATAAATTCTTCATAATCACGAATTATTATGTCTAAAAACTTGTCTACTTCTTGTGGTCTAAAGCCCCTAGTATCAATTTTGAATTCCTTATCAAGTATATCTTTTACAGTTAATAATATCCTATCTTGTAACACTAACACCACCCCTTATTACTTTAATTCTATCAATTTTTTAATATCTAGTCAATTCAATTTACTTAATAATGTATGGATCGTCAAAAGTTCCGATACCCCCACTATAAATAATGTTATCACTTAAATGTAAAACTGGTTTAATTCTGATTTCATTACTAGCAGATGTATCTGTTATAAAAGATGAAGAAACTCGATAAATACGATGACTTTTCTCTTTGTTTCCAGTTATTGTCCACCAAGAGTGTTCAAATTTTGCCAAATAATTATAGTTTTGGCATGAAGCATCATAAGTTGTTTTACAATTTTTATCTAAACTTGCAGTTAAAAATTCACCAACAGTAATCAAACCAAGAGGTTGTGCCTTGGTCATCTTAGCACATTCAACTTTGCCTGATTTATCCGCCGCTGTTTCACTTCGTTTGCCTATACAAAACGGTTTGTACACAACAAATCTTTTTTCCTTTTCAGGGATAAGTTCTTCACTATCAAATAAATTTAATAATTCGGTTTCAATACTACTTTTCAAATAATTATTTATTCCTTCATTACTATTTCTATCGATATTATAACGGTTATCCCAAACGAACCTATTTTTGTTTTCATATTGCATGATTTTTATATGGTTATCTTTATCAACTTTGATTATTAGCCATTTTTGTCCAGCAAACTCAACAAAATTGTTAGTTGGCTCACCTCTAAAAACGTATTCATTATTTATTTTATAAAGACCATCATCTTTAGTTACAATATTGCTTGGGTTAATAATTTTTTTATATAATTCTTCTGTAACATATTCTTTTCCACAATTCAAATACGGAACATAAAGATAATGCTTACCATTTTTAGAAACACGAACTTCACCATTACAAACAACATCATTCTTAACCATTTTTGACAATAGTGGAATATATTCTCCGTTTTCTAACGTTGTAACATCAACAACTGTTTTTTGACCATTTTCTTTCGGTAGCAAATCAGCGTTATCTTTAAAGTATTTTTCTGCTCCTCTTCTTAATTGTTGTTCAATTGCTGAAAATTCTAGATTGTTATCTCTGGCAATTATAAAAATTGCAATTACAGCAACAACTACCAATCCAACAACAACTCCACCAATTAAAGCTAGTTTTTTATTTATTTGACTTAAATTCATACCAAAACCTCCACTTAACTAATTACAATGTAATTATAACAAATTTAACATCGTTTTTCAATGTTAAAATGCACCTCTTATCTACCGAAAGTTTATATTTATCTTTTTTATTTATTTTTGAGATACACTATAATTCATAAATTACAAAAAAAATATTTAATTAAACTGATTACTAACATTACCTAAAGCAATACAGTGATATGAGATTTACAAAATTATCGGCTATTTAAAATATTATCAAATAAAAACTACTTATTTTTACTAGAAAAATAAGTAGTTAATTTTATATACTTTACATCACCAATCATTTCATTAAAAAGTTGTTCAATTTGGTAATGTTTGTCCATATATCACCTCTTGATAATAATCTATCTTATTTAAATAAATAAAACATTACATTCGACAAAACTAGAAATTATATGCCAAAAGTATTATGCTTTTTTATAGTAAAATTCGACTTTTTATAGTATAATTATATTGGTGATATAATGAATTACCCTAATGGAGTAAAATTACATAAACAAAAACAAATTAATTACAGTAACCGAGGAATGGTGTTAGAAGCAGATTTAAATGAAACTAATAACTATTATTTAGTAAATGACATTGCTGTTATTCATAAAAAACCAACTCCGATTACTATTAAGAAAGTTGATTATATTTCACCACAAAAAGCCAAAATCAAAGATGCTTATTTTCAAAAGGCATCAACGACAGATTATAATGGTATATATCGTGGAAAATATATTGACTTTGAAGCAAAAGAAACAAAAGATAAAAATTGTTTTCCATTAAGGAATATTCACGAACATCAAATTGACCATCTCAGAAAGATTATAAAGCATGGTGGAATTGGTTTTCTTATTGTTAGATTTGTAAATTATAATAAAACATTTTTTTTAGATGGAAAGGATTTTATGAATTTTTTAAAAAATAACAAAAGAAAATCAATACCTTATTCTTATTTTAATGAAAAAGGTTACATCTTGGAAATCAAATATAATCCTAGATTGGATTATTTAAAAATAATTGATGAAATCTATTTTAAAGGAGAGTATTATGAAGAAAAAATTAGTAAAAATTAAAAAATGGATTACGAAGAACAAAGAAAATAGCTTAATTATTGGAATTAGTTTCCTAGGCTTAATTATTGGTGCAATGGCTTTTGATTTTTGGTTATCCTTATTAATTATTGGAACTTTAAATGTCATCTTATTTGTTCCTCCAATTATAAAGAACAAAAAGAAAACAAGAACTAAAAAAACAAGAACTAAAAAAACTAGAACAAATAATTCCCAAAACAAAGTTGGTTCCAAACGCCAACCGTCTAAAAAACCTAGCAACAATAAGAAAGTAGTCTCAAAAGATGAAAAGAAAAGAAAAAGACTAAAATATATATTGATTGCCTTCTTTACCTTAACTATTATTGTAATAATATTTGCGATTTTTTTCATATTTATTATTGTTAAAAACGCTCCGAATTTTGATCCAGAAAAGTTATATAAAAAAGAAGCATCAATCATCTATAGTAAAGATGGTAAAGTAATTGCTAAAGTAGGCGAAGAAATGCGGGAAAAAATCACTTATGAAGAAATGCCTGAAGTTTTAATAGATGCAATTATTGCAACAGAGGACTCAAGGTTTTTCCAACACAATGGTTTTGACTTACCACGTTTTCTTAAAGCAGCATTTGGTCAAGCCTTAGGGCAAGATGCGGGCGGTGCTTCAACCTTAACAATGCAAATTGTTAAAAATCACTTCACATCAACTGAAGATAGAGGTATTAAGGGAATAATCCGTAAATTTACTGATATCTATTTATCTATCTTTAAAGTTGAAAAGAAGTATACAAAGTTTGAAATATTAGAGCTTTACGCTAATTCAAACTACTTAGGTGGCCGCGACTATGGAGGGGCTTATGGAGTAGAACAAGCTTCTCAATTATATTTTAATAAAAAGGCTAAAGATATGACTTTACCTGAGGCAGCTTTAATAGCTGGTCTATTCCAGGCTCCAAACGGATATGACCCTTATTTATATCCTGATGAAGCAGAGGCAAGAAGAAAAACTGTTTTATACTTAATGAACCGACATGGTTACATTAACTCTGAAGAACGAAAAGTCGCTGAAGAGATGACAGTTCATGATTTAATCGTTGAGCAAAAAGAAGTAAGTGGTGGTGAATATGTAGGAGTAATCAACACCGTTGTCGACGAAGTTATGAAAATAACTGAACTCGATCCATTTGAAGTACCAATGGAAATTTATACAACCATTGATCTTGAAAAACAAAATCATATCAATAAAGTTTACAGTGGTGAATTATTTAACTGGGAAAACGATGTGGTTGATGCTGGTATTGCAGTAATCGATGTTAAAACTGGTGAAGTAGTAGCTGTAGGTGCTGGACGTCACAAAACAAATTTAAAAGGTTTTAATTTGGCAACTGATACCGAACGACATATAGGTTCTACTTCTAAACCTCTATTTGATTATGCACCCGGTATTGAATTTAATAACTGGTCAACATATCATCCTTTTACTGATGAACCCCACGCTTATTCAACTGGAATTCCAATTCATAACTGGGATTTCAAATATGATGGTCTAATCACTTTAAGAGAGGCTTTAAAAACTTCAAGAAATGTTCCTGCTTTAAAAGCTTTTCAAAGTGTTAGCAATGAAAACATTAAAGATTTTATTACTTCTATAGGATTAAATCCCGAGATAGAAGATGGGCTTGTTCACGAGTCACACTCTTTGGGTGGTTACACTGGTGAATCACCTATGAGTATGGCTGCAGCCTATGCCTCTTTTGCTAATGGAGGGTATTATATTGAACCTCATTCTGTTACTAAAATTGTTTATCGAGATACTAACGAAGTATATGAACATAAGATAAAAAAAGAAAAAGTAATGAGTCCTGCTACAGCATATATGGTTAGTAGTGTCCTTCTTGATGCCGCTCGTTGGGGATTATATGGTAATTGGAATGTTAACAATGTTAACTATTGTGCTAAAACTGGAACTAGTAATTTTCCACCTGAAGTCTTCAGGGATCATAAATTACCTAGTAATGCTGTTAATGATTTATGGATTGCTTCATATACCCCAGATTATGCTATAGCGCAATGGTATGGTTATGATGAAATCTCTACAAAATATTATAATAGGTTTGGTAGTGCTGAATTTAGAAAATTATTCCAAGCCGTTGCTAAAGGAATTTATACAGAAAATAAAAGTTTTACTAGACCAAAAGATGTTATAAGTGTTGCTGTCGAAAAGGGAACCTCACCAGCTATGTTGCCGAGTGAGTTTACACCTAAAAATATGATAGTCACAGAATTGTTTAAAAAAGGTACTGAACCAACTGAGGTATCACCAAGATATAGCAAACTTGAAAATCCAACTAATTTACAAGCAAAACAACAAGGTTCTAACATCAATTTAACATGGGATTCTATTAAAACACCTAGTGCAATAGATAAAAACGAATTAAGTAAATTCTTTAAAAGTGTTTTTACAAATCAAAAAGAACAAAATAAACACTTAAATGAACGTCTTTCATACAATACAAAAAACATTGGTGATATAGGATATAATGTCTATATTAAAAATGGTGATAGTTTAAAATTATTAGGATTTACCAAAAACAATCATTTTACTACTCCTGCTACCTCTGGTAACAATACATATGTTGTTAGATCTGCTTATTCTATATTTAAAGCTAATATGAGTTCAGGGGTTGAAACAACTATCGTTGGAGAGCAATTATTAATTACATCTGATTTAGTAGGTGATCAATTGGTTGAACTCAAAATTAATGATACCTATGCCGAAATAAATCCTGGTGTTAATGTTATGGAAAACACTGATAATGTAACACATTTAGCAAATCTTGAAATAACGATAACTGAGGAAAGTACTGGTAATATTGTTGATCAAATTGATACTTCAGTAGCTAACACTTATATAATTTCATATAAAGTTAGTTACAAAAATTACAATAAAACTCATGCTAGAAAAGTTGTAATTAAATAAATAATAAAAAAACTCCAAGTTATAAACTGGAGTTTTTATTTGTTTTAAAATATTGACAAATATTAGTTAATGCACAATTATTACAATTAGGTTTTCTTGCTTTACAGTGATATCTACCAAAAAAGATTAATTGATGGTGCAATTTATTAATTTTTTCTTTGGGCAAGATTTTCGTTAATTTCTGTTCGATAATTAAAACATCATCATTTTCCTTTGCTAATCCTAATCTAACACTTACTCTTTTAACATGAGTATCAACTGCCAAAACGGGTTCATTATAAAGAATACTTAATATGACATTAGTTGTTTTACGTCCGACCCCTGGTAAGCTTTCTAAATATTTACGAGAATTAGGAACTCTTCCGTTGTAGTTTTCTAATAAACTATTAGATATATCAATAATATTTTTCGATTTTTTACGATAAGTACCAATTGGTTTTATTATATTCATAATGTCCTCTACATTAGCATTAGCCAAAGTTTCTAGTGATGGATATTTATCAAATAAAATTGATGTTACCATATTAACTCGGACATCCGTTGTTTGAGCACTTAACATAACCGCTAATAATAATTCATAATCTTTAGAATAATTTAATTCACAAGTCGCGTTAGGGTAAAGTTGTTCTAAATAATTAATGATTTCAATTATTTTTGCTTGCTTTTTCATCATTTAACCAGTCATAATTAAAAACTTCTAACGTTTCTTGTTGCTTTTTAAATTTTTGTTTTTCAGCCATAACATCAGATTCTGTTTTCAAACCCTTTTTAGTCCAATCAAACAATATTCTATCAATATATCTTAAACTAACTGCACCATGATAAACCGCTTCTTTTAGGGCTAGTAAAATTAATTCATCACTGATTTTACTAGATTGCCAACCATTTATTAATTCAAATTCAATTGGGGATAATGGTCTTCCTATTTCCTTTTCGAAATTATCATATATATTAGTATTAATCTCTTCTTCAACTTGTTCATTAATTACTAAAAAGGCTAATTTTTGATATAAATTATCTAAAGAAACGTATTCAATATGAACATTGTTTTCAATTTTGACCTCAAGTTGTAAAAGATCTTTTTCGGTTAATTCATTAGTCAACTCTAAAATTTTACTTATTGGTTTCTTTAAAACTTCACTCATTTTTTTAGGATTATAAATTTTACTTGAATCATTAATTAAATACATAAGGACAATTAATTCTTCATCACTAATATTTAGTTCTGAATATTGGGAAAATAATATATATATTTTTATCATATTTTTATCTTCAATAAGTTTAATTACTTTTTCCATCATTTTATCACCTAATTATATTATACAATAATTTTAACTACATTAAAATGCTTGATGATAATTATCAACGATATATTGCTTTAATACAGAAATGTCATTGGTTAATTCTTTAACAACTAATTTTTTCTCTATATCGTCAATAATTATTTTTAAAAAGGGACCCGGTTCCTTTTTTAATAACTTACATATTTCCTTGGGTGTAATAGCAATTTGGCTACGGTTTTTAATATACAATTGATTAAAGTGTTCATTAACTGTTTTACGATCTATACCTTTAATTTCTCCAACGATAGTAGAAATATAAAGACCATATTTATACAAATTTTCTTCTTCAAACAATTCTTTATTTATTAATTCATTTATTAATTTTATAGTTTTTATCTCATTACTATTAAAGCGATAAAGGTTTAAGACATCAAGTTGAGCCCAAATTCCAATTATAGATGAAGTTATTGTAACCTTGGATAACTTAGGTATTTCTAGATGTTTGTCTAACTTAGTTTTTAGTAATAAATCGATCCCGTATTCAACATTAGAACTAGAAAAAATTTTATCTAATTCTTCTTTTTTTCTCTCGTAAGATAATTTTTTTAATAAATAACCATACTTAGTAATATATTTTTCTAATTCCTTATCAAGCTTAAAATTGAGCGTTGTTGCAAATCTGATAGCTCTTAAAATTCTTAATACATCTTGTTTTAGACGATGTTTAGTTTTACCAACCATACGGATTTGTTTGGCATCTAAATCTTCTTTAGCACCAAGTAAATCAATCATATTACCATTTGAATCCATACATAAAGTATTGATATAAAAATCACGTCTTTTTAAATCTTCTAATAAATTGTCAATATACTTTATTTTTACAGGAATGCGATTTTTTTCATATTTTATCTCTTTTCGAAATGTTGTTATTTCAAAATGAATTTTATTAAAAACAAGGGAAATTGAACCATATTTAACTGTTTTTAAATTAACGTTAGGAAATATTGCTTTTAAATCTTTAGGGGTGGCATTAGTACAAATATCTACATCAACACTCTTTCTGTTTAAATATAAATCTCGAGGATAACCACCAACCAAATAAGCTTTATATCCCTTATCTTCTATTTTTTTTAAGACCTTTGTTGCTGTTTCAATCATATTGCACCTCACATTAAAAAAAGGCTTAAATGCCTTTTAGTTTAAAGCTTCCTTTAATTTAGAACCTGCTTTAATTGTTACTGCTCTACGAGCTGGAATTACAACCTTTTCACCAGTTCTTGGATTACGTCCTTCTTTTTCTGGTTTATCTTTTGCTGTAAAAGTACAAAAGCCTGTTAAAGTTACTTTATCGCCTTCTTTTAATCCAGTGATAACTCCGTTCACCATTGCTTCTAAAGCACGAGATGAATCAGCTTTTGTAAGTCCCGTTTCTTCTGCAATAAAATTTACTAAATCTGTTTTAGTCATTCTATACCTCCCTAATTTTTAAGCAACTATCTTGCTTACATTTAAAGAATACCACTATTCAGACATAAAATCAATAACTTTTTATGTTTTTTTCGTGTTTTTATTAACTTTTGTTATATTTTATCACAATTTTATCCCTTATTATTAATTAAAACAAACACATCTATATAATAATTAAAAACTGTCACCCTTTAATGTGACAGTTTATTTATCATAAAACTATAGCAAATAGATTCCCAGAACCTTTGTTAACTAATTTAGATAAGGTTTGTTGTAATTTATATCTAGCATTTTCTGGCATTAATGATAACTTCGCTTGAATTCCTTCTTTAACAATAACATCAAGACTGCGACCAAAGATTTCACTTTTCCAAATGTTATCCGGTGTTGAATCATAATCTTTCATTAAGTGATTAATAAGTTCTTTACTCTGTAGTTCAGACCCTATTATTGGCTCAAATGTCGATTCAACATCAACTCTTATCATATGTATAGAAGGTGCGACAGCTTTTAATTTAATTCCGTAACGATTACCTTGCTTAATTATTTCAGGTGTATCTAATTTCATATCAAGTAGAGTTGGCGATGCCACACCATAACCTGTTTGCTTAACCATTTTTAGAGCCCCTTTAATTTGATCATATTCAAACTTAGCCTCATTATAATCTTGGAATAAACTTAATAGTTCGGCACGATTTCTCACATCAACCCCAATGATTTCTTTTAATACTTGATTATACAACCCACTTGGAGCATCAAGTGTTACACTAACAACACCACTTGATGTATCAACATCAGATAGATATGCACGACTAATATATTCACAATCAACAAATGGATTAGTTATTTTATCGACATCTCTTAATTTGTCGATTTCAACAACACTTTCTTTTATTTTTTCAATATAAGTTTTCTTTAACCAATTATTTGGTGATAAGCAAGCAATCCATTCCGGCATTTTAACACTTACCTCAGTTACTGGAAATTCATATAACGCTTCTTTAAGAATTGTATATATGTCTCGCTCACTCATATTTTCAATACTAACTGGTATGACCGGAACTGCGTGTTCTTCGTGTAACTTGGTTGCTAGTCTTTCTGTTTCTGGCAGCATTGGGTGAACTGAGTTTAATAACACAATAAATGGCTTGCCTATTTCTTTCAATTCGTTTATTACTCTTGCTTCTGCTTCAATATAATCAGATCTTTCAATTTCACCAATTGAGCCATCAGTTGTAACAACAATTCCTATACTTGAATGATCTTTAATAACCTTTTCAGTTCCAATTTCAGCAGCTTCAATAAAAGGTATTTCTTCATCATACCATGGCGTCTTAACCATTCTTGGGCCATTTTCATCTTCATATCCTTTGGCACCAGGAACAACATAACCAACACAATCAACGAGTCTTACATTTGCACTAAAAGTCTCGATTTGAATTTTAGCAGCATTACTCGGAACAAACTTTGGTTCCGTAGTCATAATCATTTTACCTTGAGCACTTTGCGGGATTTCATCTAAGGCCCTTTTCCTTTCGTATTCATCGGTTATATTTGGAACAACCAGGTTTTCAATAACCTTTTTAATAAAAGTTGACTTACCTGTTCTAACTGCCCCAACCACACCTAAATAAATATCGCCGCCCGTCCTCTCAGTTATACTTCTAATAATATCTATTTTTTCCATATAATCCCTACTTTCATCTAATTCAATTAAATATATGTAGTTTCTTGATTATATATGATAATTAATTGATATATCTTTATATTTATTTTCTAACAAATCAGCAGTAATATTAAACATAGTCGCAATTAAGGCAACTCTAATCCATAAACCATTCTCAGTTTGCTCCCAGTATTTCGCGCGAGGATCATCATCTATTTCATGAGCAATTTCATCACGCCTTGGTAAAGGGTGTAATATTATTGAATTCTTTTTAATTCTATCAATATTACCTGAATCTATTTTATACCTTTTCTCATCCCACGCTTCTTCTATCCCACCATATTCATCTTGTAATCTAGTCATATATATGATATCAACTATGGTAATTATCTTATCAAAATCATCAGTTATTTCATAATCAACATTTAATTGCTCGATTATATCTTGTGTTATTTGATAGCCATTTGGGGCTACAAAATAAAATTTTACATTATCAACCTTATTTAAAAGAAGTGCCAACGATCTCACTGTTCGACCTCGTCTTAAATCACCTACAAAAGCAATTGTTTTATTTTCTATTCCATATTTGTAAATTGTATAAAAATCCAACAAGGCCTGAGTTGGATGTTGATCAATTCCAGAACCAGCGTTTATAATTCTAATATCTTCATCTAAATAATCAGAAACAGAATAAATAAAATCTGTAGATGGATGTCTTATAATTGTTAAATCCGTGTATTGGGAAAAGGTTTTAATGGCATCTAATTCTGTTTCACCTTTTATGGCAGAAGAAGTATTAACATCTCTTATATCAGATGATTTTATCCCCAATATATGACAGGCATTCTTAAACGATAAAAAGGTTCTAGTTGAAGACTGTTTAAAATAAAGTATTGCTCGTTTATCATCAAGTAGTGTCGACACATAATTAGCACCTTCTTTGGTACTACATATCTTTCTTATCATATCAGTAAGACGACATAGTTTATAAAGTTGTTCTAGTGTAAATTGATTAGAATTTAAACACCTAGACCTTATATCACTTTTAATTGTTTTGTTATTAATTACTATCTTCATATAATATCCTCCTTAAATTATAAATAAGAATGGGGGTAAAAAAATTATTACAATGGTAAACTTTAATACTTTAAATCATTACTATCATCACCTTGTTTTTCCAAATAAGTATATCAACTAATATCTCAAATTGCAATATAATTACAAAAGAAAAAAAGTCATTTGACTTCTTTTGGTGTAAATTGACATCCACAATATTGTTGACGACATAAATTATATTTTTCTGATAATTTTATTGACTCTTTATAACCATTTCGCTTTTTAAAATCAGAATATAAATATTTTATATTGTATTTTTTTTCTAATGTTTTTCCTATTTCATTGATTTTATTGG
>FZPS01000082.1_pt47 | contig 16068 bp, 9 predicted proteins | sample 1817821 | NCBI WGS metagenome assembly FZPS01 (sample SAMEA104158645, study PRJEB21678) | metagenome | place: Germany | collected 2015-04-21
CCTGGCACCTCTGGGGGACCATCCTCACGAGCAGGGGCTTCAGCGGGTGGATGCCGAAGCGCTCCGCCGGATGGAGCGCGCTTTTCATTCGCTTCTGGGCCGGCTCAAGCGCGCCTTAATCGGCCGGGCCCTCTACCTGGGCCATCCCGATACGCCGGAGCTCTCCGCCAGATACCCCGATGGGCGGCTCTACGGGCTCATCCACCAACTGCAAGCCCGAGCCGAGGGGCTCTTCGCGCGGATCACCCTCACCGAGGAAGGGCTCAGACTGGTTCAGGCCGGTATCCGCTGGCTCTCCCCCTACTGGAAGGTGGAGCAAATCGGCAAAACAGCGGAGGGGCGCCCCCTCTATCGACCGGTGGAGCTCATCTCCGTCGGTCTCACCCGCCGGCCCAACATAGAGGGGGAATCCCTGGCCAATGCGGTTGGTTCGCCTCCGTTTACGGGCTCGCTGCCGCCGATGAAGACCGCCCCAATCGCAAACACCGGCACCCTCCGCAACGCCTGGTGCCAGACAAACCCGCATCTTCTGCAAACGCCCGAAGAGATACGCTCCTTCGTGAATGAAAAGCAGGCGGCCGGGCTCTCCTATGACGAGGCCTTCGGGCTGCTGTTGCGCTAAAAAAAGCCTTCCCCCTCATCTTCTCCGAGGCGGAAGGCTTTCTGTTTAAAACGTTCTGAGGCTCCCCAAAACTACGGCAGCTCAATCACCGAGATCACCGGCGAGTGGTCCGAGAGCCAGATTTCACCCTCTACAGGCAGGACGATCTCACTGGAGAGCACTTTGGTATCAGCAGGGCGGACAAATATCCAGTCGATGCGCACTCCATCCTTCTTGGGCATTTTGAAGTTATTGAAGGTATTGACCAGCGGGCCGCGCTTCTGCCCCTCCACGTCCCAGGTATCCTGCATACCGAGTTTTTCAAAGATGCCGTGCACCTGCTCGTTCGTCTGCGAAGTGTTGAAGTCGCCGGTCACGATGAGCGGCAGATTCTTATTGAGCTTCTCAATCGCGGAGGCGATCACCTGCGAGCCCTTGGTACGCGCCTCCTGGCTCACATGGTCCAGGTGCGTATTGGCGAAATAGAACTGCTTGCCGGTGAGTTTGTCTTCAAAGCGTGCCCAGGTCACCATCCGCGTGCAGGCGGTGTTCCACGATTTCGAGGCGATCGTGCGCGGTGTTTCCGAGAGCCAGAGATGGTCATACTCCAGCACCTTGAAGCGGTCCTTGCGATAGAAAATCGCCATGAACTCGCCTTTGCTGCCGCCATCGCGCCCCTCGCCCAGCCAGGCATAGTCGGGGGCCGCCTCCACCATATCGACCAACTGAATGTAGAGTCCCTCCTGGGTGCCGAAGATATCGGGCTTGCGCTCGTTCAGGAATTCTCCCACGACGCTCTTGCGTTTGGACCACGGATAGGGGTCCGCTTCATTGGCATAGCGCAGGTTGAAGGTCATCACCTTGAGCTGCGCGTCATCAGTCTTAACGGCGATGGGCTCCGCAGCCAGCGCGCCGGAGGTCAAGCTTCCCGCGGCCAGCATGAGAGCCGCCGCCCAAACAGATAAAAATAATTTCTTCATTTGTGCTCCTCTTGTGTTTTTCAAAAAACTGGGTTGAGCCTAACCCGTTTCTCCCCGTTTTTCAATACTAATTCTGAAAACACTTCACTTATCCGCGGCCATCTGTGTTCATCCGTGGTTCTATTTTTTAAAAAAATCCCTTTACAAAATGAAGACAGGAGTTATTCTGGGGTGTGGCTACTTGTTAATCAATTAATGGAAAATTATAAGGAAAAAAATATGGAGACAAATAATTTGTCATCTTCAAGCGTCTTCAAGCGTCTTCAAGCGCAGTGTCGCGCTTGTTCACGTTATTCATCCTTCTGGCATCGCTTCTGGTGTTGCCGAAGGCACATGCCGCAGTCGGCGGTACATTCACGGTTGATCAGTTGAAATACACGGTTCTAACCGAAGAACCAGCCTCCCAAACGGGGACGGTTTCTGTTCAAGCTGTAAGTACAGGAATATCTGGTGATATCACGATTCCAACGTCTGTCGCTAACGGGGGGATCAATTATTCAGTGACACTTATTCCGGATTACGCGTTTAAAAAATGCGGCAACATGAAAAGCGTAATAACGGGTAACAATGTTACCTCTATTGGTTATGAGGCATTCCATAGTTGCATCGCTTTAACAAACATAGTAATCCCTGAGAGTGTGACTTTTGTCGATCTTGGAGCCTTATTTAATTGCAGTGCTCTGACAAGCATAACCATTCCTGAGAGTGTAACCGCAATTAATGGTCAGACATTTCAGCGGTGCAGCAGTCTGGCAAGTGTAATTATCCCAGACAGTGTTACTTTCATTGGAGAATGGGCATTCTCTGATTGTACCAGTCTGACAAACGCAGTAATAGGCAACGGGGTCACTTCCATTGGACGAAGCGCATTCTCTAATTGCGACAAATTGACAAATGTTGTGATAGGCAACAGTGTAGCTTCTATTAGTAACCACGCATTCCATGGTTGCATCAATATCCCAAGCCTAGATATTCCCAACAGTGTTACTTTCATCGGAGAAAGTACGTTTGAATCATGCAACAGTCTGACAACGGTAATCATTCCGAACAATGTCACTGAAATTGGTTATTACGCATTCTATAAATGCATTGGTCTGAAAACTGTAACAATTGGTAATAGTGTCACTTCTATCGGGGGGGGAGCATTCTGGGGATGCAGTAATCTGACGAGCATTTATTTCAAAGGAAATGCACCGTTTCTTTTGGGAGATGCTTTTGCTTCTCCTACAATTATCTATTACAGGGCCGGGACCACCGGGTGGACAAATCCCTGGAGTGGGAGGCCCACGGCTCTGTGGATTGCGTATCCTGTAATTACAGAGCAACCGCAAAGCCAGTCTGTAGTAGAGGGCGATTCAGTCACCTTCAGCGTCGTTGCGAATGGAACGGAACCCCTATATTTTCAATGGTACAAAGAGGGTGTCGCCATTGAGAATGCGACCGGCACGAGTTACACGATAGAAAGCGTAAGCGCCGGCGACCTGGGGAATTACACCGTCACCGTCACCAACGAATCGGGAGAGGCGACCAGTGACGCGGCCACGCTCACTCTAAAAATACCTTACCGTGCCACGGGAACGGTTCAGGTTGTAAATGGCTTTGTCGTGGGCCTGACCGTTACCGACGGGGGCTGGGGATATACCCGGGAACCGAAGTTCAGGATAAAAGATGAAACAGGATCAGGAGCGACCGGCCATTGCGTTATTGAAAATGGAGTCGTCACCCAGATTATCATCGATAATCCCGGCTCCAATTATTCCGGAGAAGCCACCATTTTAATCGGAAGCCCCATCGGTAACAGCAGTCTGAGAATCGGTGTCTCGGAAGTGGAAGTGGAAATGAGCCTGGTCTTGGGGATGGAATACCAGCTCTGGAGCTCGGTTGACTGCATCGACTGGAAGCAAGTTGGAGAACCCTTCACCGCAGAAGAGGAAGAAATGACCTTCTTCTTCAAAGTTGCAGACTACGGAAGATTCTTCAAATTACAGGAAATCTAGTCTTATTTAGATTCGCAATAAAACTAAACAGGAACCGAAGACGTAACGATGTTTTCGGCTCTTTTTCTCACCACGAAGGGACGCGAATGAAGAAGGAACAGAGAACCACGGATAGACATGGATGCTCTGGGGGAGAGTGGTTCGAAGGGCCGTGCAAGGTAAAGCCCACGAAACTCAGGTCAAAACAGCAAACACTTCAGCGGATGCCCCCCATCCTTTTTGAAAACACTTCACTTATCCGTGTCCATCGGTGTTCATCCGTGGTTCTTTCTCTTTCGGTGCGGATATTTTGAGGCAATGCGCGCGCTGCCCCGCTCCAAATAAAACCTTGTGGAAAGGGAGGCTATTTTGTATGCTCTCCTTGGGATTGTAACAGTGTTATGAATTTAATTATGAAACGACTTATATCTATATTAGCGGCCTCCGCCCTCCTCTGGGGAGCCGGCTCCGCTTCGGCCGCACTCTATCCCGAAAACCCGGAGCCGCTGGCGCCGGAGGCTTTCATTGAGCTGCCGCTGGGAGCGGTCAAGCCCGATGGCTGGCTGCGCAGCCAGCTCCAGGCCCAGGCGCGCGGTCTGACCGGCCACCTGGATGAGTTCTGGGAGTCTCTCTTCTCCTCCGCCTGGAAAGGGCTCGACGGAGAGGCCTGGGAGCGCGGCCCCTACTATCTGGATGGGCTGATCCCTCTGGCGTATCTATTGGATGACCAGAGACTTATCTCCAAAGCTCAACCCTACATCGAGTACATGCTGATGACCCGCCAGAATACCGGCTGGTTCGGACCGGTCCAGAACAAGGACCGCTGGCCGCTGGCCGTGGCGATGAAAGGGCTCACCCAGTACTATGAAGCGACGGAGGATGCCCGCGTGCTCGAGCTCCTCAAGAGCTACTTCCAATACATCGTGGATTCCCCTCCCGACTGGCCCGATAACCAGTGGCGGGGCGTCCGCGCCATGGAGACCTGCCTCACTGCGCACTGGATGTACCGCCGCACCGCGGACCCGCTCTACCTCAAAGCGGCCCAATCCATTATGGATAACTGCTTTAAGTGGGAAGACTGGTTCAGGAACTTCGCCTACACCGATGAGGATACCACCCGTTGGCGCTCACCGCTCTCCACGCCCGAAGAAGCCAAAAGCGTCAGATATACCCTGCAATCTCACGGGGTCAATATCGCCATGGCGCTCAAATACCCGGGCCTCAAATTCCAGCAGACCGGCGAAGAGCGTTTCCGCGAAAGCTTCACTCTGGGGCTCGATTCGCTCGACCGCTACCACGGGCAGGTGGCCGGCCGCTTCTCCTGCGATGAACATCTGGCCGGAACCAATCCCACCCAGGGAACGGAGCTCTGCGCCGTCGTCGAGATGATGCACTCGCTCGAAAAATTGATCAGTATCTGGGGCACCCCCTCGCTGGCGGACCGCCTCGAAGCGCTCGCCTACAATGCGCTGCCGGGGACCGTTACCCCCGATTTCTGGGCTCACCAGTATGACCAGCAGGCCAATCAGGTCCTCTGCACCGATGACCGCCGCCAGTGGTCCAATAACAGCGATACCTCCAATATCTACGGGCTGGAGCCGCACTTTGGCTGCTGCACCGCCAATATGCACCAGGGCTGGCCCAAATTCGTCGCCTCCATGTGGATGGCCACCCGCGATAACGGCCTGGCCGCCGTGGCGCTCGGCCCCAATACCGTCTCGGCACTGGTCGGTGAAGCCGGCACCAAGATCAATATCATCCAGGAGACCGAGTACCCGTTCGACGGCAAGATCACCTTTACGATTGCTTCCCAGGAATCGGCCGAGTTCCCGCTTTATATCCGCATCCCCGGTTGGGCAAACGGTGCCAAACTGGTAGTCGGTAAGAAGGAGCAGGTGGAAGCGCCGGCCGGCAGTTTTGCCTGCATCGACCGGGAGTGGCAAAGCGGTGACAAAGTGACGCTCACCCTGCCGATGGAGATTCGCGGCGAGCGCCGTTACCATAACTCCATCGCGATTCACCGCGGGCCGCTGGTATTCTCGCTGGAAGTCGGTCAGTATGCCACCCGCATCAAGAGCCACAGCGACGTCTACCCCGATGCGTCTGACTGGGAGTTCCGCCCCGCCAGCGATTGGAACTATGCGCTCCTGCTCAACCCGGAGAAATTGAACAAAGCGTTCAAGGTGAGGACCTCCAGGGTCTCCGCCTATCCTTTCGCGCTGGCCGCGCCACCGGTGACCCTCTCGGTCAAGGCATGTCAGCTCGATGACTGGGAAATGGAGTACAACTCCGCGGGCGATCTGCCCATGTCGCCCATCAACCCCAAGGGACTCAAGACCCAAACGGTCCGGCTGGTCCCCTACGGTTCCACCCAACTGAGAATCACCGAGTTCCCTCTGGCCGAGAAAAAATAGGACGCCGGAAGAGTAACTCTGAATAACATCATCGCGGAGCCTGGACGTGGCAGTTCAGGCTTCGTTTTTTGGGGATATAATCCGGCTGCCTAGAGGACGTTACGAAGGAAGGCGAAGAGAAAAGCGGCCACTCCGCAAACCAGAAGAATCGAGGGATGAGCCCAGAAGAACTCCACCACCCGCCACGGTTTGCCCCGCACAACGGCCACCGTATGCCAGAAGAGGCAGAAGAGACAAAGCGGAAGCGCTCCCACCCAAAGCGGATGCTGCTGCAGGGCCAGCCGCCACTCCCCATGCAGGAGCGCATGAGTGGCGCGCAGCACTCCGCAGCCGCCGCACTTCAAACCGGTGCTTTGCAGCAGGTAACAGGAGGGATAGAGGGAGCTCTCTTCCGGGTCGAATCGCCAGAGCGCCCCCAGGAAAAAGAGAAGGCTCAGCCAGAGGAGAGCCGCCACGCCGTAATGCAGGGCCATCGGCAACTGGAGATGAATCCGGTGGGATTCCATGGGCAGCGGGTGTTGGCCTCCTAAGGCAGCCGGAGCTCAATCCGGATATTAGAGGGCAGATTGACCGGTCGGTAAAAACGGATTTCCTTTCGCTGAATGAAATAACCCGAATGCGAAAAGAGAACCAGAAAGCTGATGATGAGCCCCAGAATCGCCAGAAGCTTCCCCTTGTATTGCGGCTCTTTGATAACCGTCACAAGACCCAGCAAAGAGAGAACGAAACCGGCCACCGCCAGAGGGAAACCAAAACAACAGACGATACACGAGGCGATGCTGAAACAGAACCCCCAGATGCAGAGCGGATGCGTCTTGCGCACAGTGACTGCGGGCCGCTCCGCGCTACCGCTCGGCTGGGGGCCGGAGAGAGGCGTGGCGGCAAGGCCGGCGCTGAAAAGATCGGCAAACTCCGGCATCTTGCAAACCGGCACCCATCGGTCGCTCCCCTCAGCCTTCACAAGGGTTGCCTCAATCACCCGATGCTCGAAAATCCAGCTCCGGAGCTCCTCTTTCTCAATCGGGCCATATTCCCTGCCGTCTTTACCAATAATTTTATACATGCCTCGTACCCTTGCACTCAAGCTATCACCCACCCGCCGGAATGAAAAGAAAAAAGAGAGCGATTTGCGCCTCTACGCGTTGCATCGAAAATATGCGCACCGAAAAGGGAATATTAAAGGAGAGAAGTATCCAAAGTTTTTAACCGCATTTTTTAACCGCAGATTACGCAGATTTTCACAGATTTTTTAAGGGATGACCGGATGCGACCCATCGGTGGCGCATCCGTCTGCAAATTTCGTGCCCTTTCTATCTCAATACCCATCCCATAGTCCGGGCCTTTTCACTATCTGTCTCCATGCCCAGCTTATATGCCAATACCCAGAACCGACCCAGCTTATCCTCCCGCAATACTGGTTCCCCGGATGGAATGCATACATGGGTTATGGATCAAAGCCAGAAACAACGAACAATAGACCACTTTCTCATGTGTCTGTGGCTCACAAACCCAAATCCGATCTTATTCAAATCGAACTAGTGTCTCGACATTCCATGATTCTTTCTCTTAGGCCATCGGATAAGACCCTCGTGCGCTGAGAGTACACTATCAGATTTGTTTTGTTTTTTATTTAAAACACTCTAACACGTCTAACACAATTAGTTGTGACAAAAAATCGAATTATCCATTTTCCTTTCTATTTCACCTGAGAGCTTTTATCCAACCAAAGGCACGTCAATAAAGTGTAACTACCTACAAATAGATAGAATAACAGCACTTTCATAGCAATATCAGCGACTTTTGGGGAAACTCCTATTATATCGGTTAAACTCCCAAGACATGGACAATAACTTTCACTACCAACCCACAACAATCCTAGACGATATACGATAAAACAGGTTGCTAACCATGCTATAAGTAGTAGTTTAAAACAAGAAGACTTTGAAATAAAACAATATAAAACAACAATAAATTCTATGACAGCAACCACAATGAATTCGGTTCGGTAAGAAACTAATAACACTGAATCTACCTCCTGTAGAATAGCAACATCCCCAAACGAACTAATCAACTTGGCCAACGCTGTAAGAAAAAGCATTACCGATGACGTATAAATAAAAACGTTTAGAAATTTTAGCACATCAAACAAAACAGACTAATCATTATGCAGCTAAGAGTTATAAAAAAATGACATTTTACCACATGAGAACTATAAAGTTTTCATATTTTAAGAATTTGCTAATTCCTAAACATCTTCTTGCACATTAAACTCAATATGAACACCCGGACTCATCCCTGCATTGATGATAATTGAAGACTGTATCTGGAAATGCTCTCTCACACTCTTCATCTTCATAATGGCAATTAATAGCAACAAGTGTATCTGTAGGAAAACACAATTTCGTCCTTGTGTTGTGATCACATCCTGGAGCATCAGGACAGATAGCATAACACGGAAGTATACCCAAAAGATACCCCGCGATATGAGTATTGTCAGTCTTTTTACTGCAAAATCTACACGCAGCAATTGCAGCTACGGATGACATACAGACAACAGCAACAATAATCAATTTTTCCAATTTCTTATCATAATATTTACGGTTTTATTTTGTATTTACTCAATAGTTTCCATATAATTAATGGAAACAAAGACACCAGCACAATTATTAAAAAAACAACAAAAGAGTATAACCTTCTCGGAGGAGAAGGCAGAGCTATTACTTCATTCGCAAATTGTTCTGTTTTTTGTATTTGTTCTTTATCAAACAAAGCTCCATTTGTTGTTAAATAAGCAAAACTTTTTAGAGGTGCTACGAGAGAATGCCTTTGTTCCTTCACGTATGTCCTTAAAGGAATCTCAAATTCTTTTATATGGAATATAAGAGATATGTTTGTGACTATACCCTCGAACACAGAATACTTTCCAGCCTGTGCATAGAAATTCGTTATACAAAACTCCTTTGGAAAAACAAAACCAGCTATATTTGTCCATAATTTTGTATGATAAATCGCATTCGTGAAGGTATTTGGGTAGGGAGAAGACATCCCAACGCTTTCAAAATGTTTTGGATACATAATTTCATTCCAGTTTTCCATAAACAACGACGAATCTGGATGAAGCTCACAAACTACTTCACATTTCCCGCCGTGAAGTTTATAATCATTCGCTATCTTAGTTGGGGTAAAAACTGGAGTAGAAATTGTTCTGACATTTCCATTTGTAGCAGGTAAATCCATTCTCGAACAAAATGCAAGCCAGACAGAGGAAAGAATTTTGTTTCCATACCCTGGTACTCTCCCTTCAATAGCCTCAAAAATGCTTTCATTTTCTGGGCGTGTTGGTTTTTCCAGCTTAACCTCTTTTGGAATTTCACTTCCAATTGTGTAGGCATTCGTTGCTGTATAATTTGTTGCTAAACGAGTAAGAATATAAGAGTCTTTTCCTAGAAAACCATACTCAATACTTGATATCGCAGGATTTCTGGAGTCTAGCACAAGACGACTTCTTAGACCCGCCAGCGTAACCGAGAAATGGTTAGTGAGGACTGTTGCACTGCCTTTCACTTTTCCCCCATACAGGTAATCCAAAACATAGCCTTGTATCTCCATATTTTTACCCGGCATACCCCGGGCATCAGCGTTTTCATCTGACATAGAACGAGATGAAAATTCACTATCGCCGAAGGTAACGGATTCAGAGGAGAGAACAAATAAGAAAACGAACAGTAAAAAAAAGATTAAAGGCCTGGCTACATAAGTGTCTTTATTATTAAAATAAGATGTTTCTCTCATACCAACTTGGTAATAGCAACTCTCGCCACCAATTCAAAACTCCTGGCTGCAAAAAAGGTACCCCGGCACAGTCCCGATCCAAATTGTGCGACCGAGCCCACATTCATTCTCTTATATCTGCCAAGGTTTTTCATACACCACTTTCCGAGATGAAGCCTTGCATCAGGTAACCCTCATGCCATCACTCCATCATGCAGCTTCCCGTTCGGATGCATTAGTGATAATGCACACTCAATCTCCATAGAGGTTCTATCAATTCAGGAAATTGTTGCAATCAGATTTTTAGATATTTTTTGCTTTTAAACCACAAATATAACATAATCATCTGATTGTAAATATGTTATATTCACATAATTTTTTTATCTCGCCTGCTGTTTTCATCCGTTATTCAAGGTCTTTACCCTTCTGTTGCTCGATCAAGCAAACGGCACGGCCAAAATCAGCATCCTTTGCCTGGGGATGAACCTGCTCCTCTCTCTGATTTTGGTATTCCGCTTCAAACAGGCGGGTCTGGGTGCGGCCAATTCCCTGACCTCGTTCCTCAAGCGATGGTGCTCCGGCGCAAGCTCTCCAAACTTACCTACGCTCCGCTGCTCAAAACGGGGCATAACTTATTATAGATTTTATGCACTTTTGGAGCCGCAGATGAGGAAGCTGTAACCGCAGATTACGCAGATTTGCACAGATTTTTTTTGAAGGGAATGTGTGGATGCGACCCCTTCGGGGTCGTGTTTTATCTTTAATGGCATTTTACCAGGGGTCTGAAGACCCCTGGCTATGGGATGGCATCCCTACGGGATGCGCCTCTACACGTTGCATTGAATTAGGCTTGGCGTTGCATCGAATTGGAAAATGAACGTGCTCAGGGGGGCTTACCATTCTTGCCAGGCGCGACTGGCCGACGGCCGCGGCTTGCTCTATAAGGAGGGGATGTTCACGTTTCGTCCTTATCAATGGGAGGTTTTCCAGGACCACACCACGGGGATTCTGATTCTGCACTGGTCCCGGCAGATCGGCAAAACGACGACTCTGGCCGCCTGGGCTCTGGAGCGGATTCTGCGATACCAGGGCCACACCGTCACGCTGCTCTCCAATTCGCTCCGCAACGGGGCAGAATTCATCGAACGGGCGGCCCGATTTTGCGAAAACAGGACGCCCGACCGGAACGCCCTGAAATTCAAAATCACCCGCCACGAAATCCGCCTCCTGACTCCCGGGGGGCCGAGCCGTATTCTGGCTCTGGCGGCCAATCCGCGGACCGCGCGCGGCTTTTCCGGCGACCTGGTACTTGATGAATTCGCTCACTGCGAGGATATTGCCGGGGTCTGGGATGCCGCCGAGCCGATTCTCTCCTCCCACCCGAGCTTCCTCTGCCGGATCGCCTCCACCGGCAACGGCCGCAACCTCTTTTACCGAATGGTCCAGGACCCGCGCTTCGCGCTCTCACGGGTCACCCGCACCGACGCTTGGAAAATGGGAGTGCCGATTCTGGACCCGCTCACCCGCCGGCCAATCACTCCGGAAGAGGCGCGCGCCGCCGCTATCGATAAAGACTCCTACGACCAGAACTATGAGTGCCGCTTTATTGGCGAAGCGCAGAGCCTCCTCTCAGGCGATTTAATCGAGCGCTCGGCTGAGGCGGAGGTCGGGATTATCTGCAGCGGGGACTGGTCGCCGGAGGCGCTGCAACTGCTTGAAAAGGTCTCGCGGGAGGGGGCGCCGCTTTTTGCCGGAGTCGATGTCGGCCGCCGCCGCGACCGTACCGTTATCACGGTGGTTCAATCGGCTCGGGGAGGGCTCTGGCTGGTGCGCTCCATTTTGCGGCTGGAGGCGATGCGGCTGCCCGATCAACAAAAACGGCTGGCGACGCTCCTCTCCCTGCCGCGGCTCCTGTCGCTTTCCATCGATATGACCGGCATTGGTCTGGGGCTCTATGAGTATAGCCGACAAGCCTTTGGGGCCAAACGCATTCAGGGGGTCAACTTCGCCTCCACCGTACCGGCCAGCCGTCTGGCGTTGCCCAGAGGTGCCGGTCTGCCCCAACTGAGCGGACGCGAGCCGACGGTACGGGTGACCGAATCGCTGGCGACTTACCTCCTGCGCCTCTATGAGGAAAACCGAATCCGCCATCCGCTCGATCCAATCCTTGCCGAGGACCTCCGCCTGCCGCGGCGAGTAGTGACCCCCTCGGGGCAGGTGAGCATCTCGGCCGGACGCGACGAATCGGGGCTGGCCGGCCATGCGGACCACTTCTGGAGTCTGGCGCTGGCGCTGGATGCCGCCCAAAAAAGCGCGCTGCCCTCCCCTGCCGTTCAGGTGGTCAGGCCAACACGCCTGCCCCGGCTCGGCACCGCCAGACGCCGCATCTGTTTCTAAAAAAAGACGCTGTCCAAAACTTCGGGCAGCGTCTTTCTGTTTTTGCTTTGAATCAAGCCCTAGCTCTCATCGGCAAAAAGCATCGATTCAATCCGGACATGTCCCACCAGACCCGATGCCGGCAGGCCGGAGTTGGGGCTCCAGCCGTTGTGGAGCAGCCAGATTTTCCGCTCCGCCTCGGGCAGATTGAGGTCGCCGACGATGCGGTTGCCCCAGGTATTGACCACTTCGACTTCGAGCTGGTTGTAGCCCTCCTGCACCCAGTCGGTGATTTCCACCCGCCAGGGAGCCGTCCAGGCGCCGCCCACATATTGGCCATTGATCCAGACCTTCGCCATCACGTGTACTTCATTGAGGTTCACGAAGAGGGCACCCTCGGGTCGGGCTTCCAGCTCAAAACCGGTGCTGTAGCGGATCGTCCCCGAGTAATACTTGATATCGTCCTCGGCATTCTGAGCCAGGTTCTCGAGCTTCTGGAACTCCATCTCTTTTTTGAAGCCGATGTAGTCGTTATCAAAAGAGACGCTCCAGGGGCCGGAGAGCTCGGCCACGGTCTGCGGAGCCGGGCAGTTCTTCTGCGCGACGACCGAGTCAATCTGCGTGGTGTCCCTGTCTCTGAAGACGATGAAAACGCTCTCATGCGGGGCCAGACGCATCGGCACGACCGTCCCAAAGAGAGTCTGCGAATAGGCAGGCATCTTGCGGATGGTGCCGCTGGTCGGCTCCCACCACTCAGGGCTCATCCCCTTGACGCGGAACTCCGGCGAGAAGGTGATTTCCGAGCCGCCCTGGTTGGCGACGAAGTAAATCTCGGCCTCCGGCGTCGTGCGGTGACCGTAGACGACCGGCGGGTTGCCCTCATAGCGGAAATCGGGCGGGCAGTGCGCCGCGGCCAGGGCTTCCTCCATTCCGACACCGGTGATCAGGAGCCCTTTGCCCAGATGGCGGTAGGGCTCATCGCTATCGCCATTACCCCACATTTGGGCGGCGATTTTTTGCACCTCGGCATCGGCCTTGGGGTAATTCTGGTAGCTCGGGGAGCGGCTCGGCGCCGGGCCCAGAACGACGGCTCCCTGCTCGATCAATTTCTTGATCTTCCTGAGCAGCTCGGGGCGCATCGTCTCCATCTTCGGCAATACCAGGAGTTTATACTGGGTGCCGTGCGGGAGTGTGAGGAGCCCGTTCTTCACCGTGAGTGATTTTTCGATCACCTCCGCATTGATGTAATCAAACTGGTAACCGCGGGGCAGCGGCGGATCGGTCACGCCGGTCATCTTGGGCGTATCTTCGCCAATGAAATAGGCCACGTCGGCCACGTTGAGCCCCTCCTGGAGCATGAAGTTGACGCGGCGCAGGTAATCGGTAAAGAGGTCCAGTTGCGGGAACCATGTATTGAAGCGGTTGAACTCGGTCCCAAACCAGGCATTGATGCCCGGGCGGCGCTCCTCATAGGGCTGGTGAATGTAGACATGGAGCAGCGTGCTGTTGATCCCTTCGCTGAAGAAGCGGTCCCCCCGCGGCTTCAAAAAGGCCGGAAAGTTGCTGAACATCAGGTTGCCCGAGGTGAAGGACTCGGCATAAATCTTCTTCTTGTTATAGATATGGCCGCAGGAAGAGGAGGCGCGGTTTTCAATGTCGCCCAGGGTCCCCGTCGCCCAGAACTCGCCGCCAATCTCGTCAGACTGGCCGCCATACTGGAGGAATTCGCCCGGGAAGCCCCAGTGGCCGTAGTTCTCCAGCCAGGTGGTGAGGCCATGTTTATTGCTGACCTCGCGCAGGCCGGCGATGTAGTCATAGGCCACCTTGTCGGCCACCAGACGGCGGAGGTCCCAGAGGAAGCGGTCCGAGGCATCCTGGCTCTTCACGACGACCCCTTCTATCACCGGCAGGAACGGGAGCGGGTCATAGCCGTACTTCTTCTGGAAATCGGCAAAGAGGGTATCGGTATAGTTCTGGCCGCCCATCTCGTAGCTGTCCATGACGACGACTTTCCACGCTTTGCGGTCCTCGGCAGGAATCCGGCGGTGCACTTCACCCATGAAAGCGTTGAAATGGAAGGCGATATGCTCTTTGCTCATCTTATCGACTTCCAGACCGGTCGCCTCTTTGCTGGCAGGGGCGTTTTCCACGCCGGTCGGCGTAGCGCCCATCCGCAAGATCACCCAGTTGCCGGCCGGAGCATCCCAGGCGAGCTGGTCACCCGATAAAAAGGCGCTCAGGTCGAGCACTCTGGCCGGGTCCACCACCCATGAGGGGTCGTCTACCGGCGGCTGTTGGCGCCACTGATATTCATGCCAATAGGGAAGCGGCTCCTGGAACATCTTGGCCAGCGTTTTCTCGGGGTAGCGCTCCACGTAAGGCATGGAGCTGAGCTCGATCTCCGTCAAACCGGTGTGGGCTCCGGCATTATGGACGACGAGCCGGAAATCTTTGGCCGTGGTCGGCGGCAAAGAGACCACGATCGGCGCGCGCGGTTTGAAGCCGACATTGAGCGCCATGTTGTAGCGGTCCAGCTTGAACTGCGCCAGTTGCCGATACTCCTCACCCTCGCGGACCTGAAACTCGGCCACCGTGTTAATGGAGTAGTCGCCCGTATAAATCTTGAGAGAACGGACGGTCTGCTCGCTTTCCAGGGCCAGCTCCAGAGAGAGCCTGCCATGCTCATCGGCCGCCAGCGCGGTGCCGCTGCCAGTATCGCCATCGACCAGTTTCTTCACCTCCGGCAGCTCCGGATTGGCAATGATACCGCCCAGGGTAATCGGCTCCGCACGGTACTCCACCGGATAGGCAAGCAGCTTCACATCCTGATAGGCGCCCTCGGGTCTGGCCAGAGTCACATTGACCGGCCGGCCCCCTTCCACCATCGTTTTGGTCGAGGTGAGGTAACGCATGGCCCGCTCGGGCTCAATCCACGGCCCGCCGGATTGGCTCCAGCCCGGGGAGTTGAACATCCCCAGCTCGATATCAAGCTCGGTCGCCGTCTTCATCGCCGTGTGGACGACCTCCCACCACTCTTCGCTCCCGAATTTTACCGTGCCGCCTTCATCTCCCAGGCCGATATTGCCGATATAGGCGCGGCCGATACCCGCGCTTTTCATGGCGTGCAGGTCCCGGATCATCCCCTCTTTGGAAAGGTTATCCGAAATCCAATACCAATAGCAGGCAATCCGTACCGAAGCGGGCGGATTCTGAAACTCGCTGCTCAGGCGGGCCTGCTGTGCCGTGCGGCTTTGCTGCGCACCCGCCGTGAATGATGTCAGCGCCAGTGCGCAAAGTAAGAGGATCGTCTTTCTCATAACTTTTTTAATTATACCCTTCAACCCTTCTTTACTGCTAAGTCCACCAGTATCAGTTTTAGTAGATTTTTTAAACACTGCAGCAACAGTAATGCCAGTAATGTAATCAGTTACAATCAAGATTAATAATGTAACTAGCATTGCATCTGCACCACCAACCAATTGTAGTATTAAACCACCCACAGTGCCAGTTATTGTTAATATTAATGTTTTAAGCTTTGTCAATATACCAACCTCCGTTATCTTAAACTACCCCTTTGCTACTAGTGAGCCAGTCAACTAGTATAGCATATACTTTAGGCGTATATATTCCGTTAAGTGCGTCTCTGTTTATCTCACTATTACGGTCATATGATTCAGCAATAGGACCAGCTTTTTTAGCAACCAAGCCTTTAATGTTTAATCCTATCTGTTCAGTTGCTATATCACCAACACAAGAATGATACAAAGCGTTTTCTACTTGCGCTTGTTTTATACTCTCAAGTCCATCATTATAAGAACCAGATTCTATAATTCCGTTATCAACGAACTGACTTACATATCTCCTATATCCATAACCAGAAGAACGTGTGATAACCCTAGGAAATTGTAGTTTCTGACTGATATTTTTCTTTTTTCCTTTATACTTAAGGT
>FZPS01000187.1_pt102 | contig 16067 bp, 16 predicted proteins | sample 1817821 | NCBI WGS metagenome assembly FZPS01 (sample SAMEA104158645, study PRJEB21678) | metagenome | place: Germany | collected 2015-04-21
TTGGTCACTTATACAATATCAAAGATCGGGCTCCTTTTCACTTAATTAGTGAAAGATTGATTGGTTATTTTTAATTGATTTGATGCGGTTTATTCAGGTTTTATGATTGGGCTATGAATAATCTAGGTTTTATATAAGTAATTCATTTCACAATATTAAAAATACGATGCTTAATCCAATTTTATCTTCCACAACTGGAAGCATAATATATATCATCATTACCATATTTATGATAGATTAATAGGTCGTGAGAATTTGAATCTATCCTTTTGTTTTTCTGGAATAATTTCTAATAAAAAATTTCAGTTACCTTTAAATCGTTATGGTGAACCTCATTATATTTTAGTGTTTACCGACTTGAGATGTCGTAATTTACTAGTTTTACACAAATTTTACACATTACTTTTATAAACCCAGTGTTACCAAGGGTTGAAGACCTATTTCGACCCCGGCCACCGGTATACTTACTTAAAATAATTTATACTTATAAATGATAGAACACTCGTAAATTTTGAAAATCAATATTTACGAGTTTTTTTGTTTATAAGGGAGAAAAAATCTCTGCAAACTAGAATCTTTGGTTATAATAGTAATTTATTTATTCTACATCAAGTAAATTGTGTGATATTAATAGCTTTAAATCTGAATTATGAATGTTCTAATCTACTTATTAATAAAGATTATTAAACTACTTATCCATTTTCAGTATCAATTTCTTGCAAACGATTGTTTAATGAGTGATAAGAGAGTGTAAAATATTTTGTGTAAATAGAAATGCACTTAATAATGTTCATAGAAAAAGGAAGACCCTTTCTGTAAAATAAAGTTAGCCTATAAAATTCACAGAAAAGAGGTCTTCCCTATGAATCATCTTACTACAGATTTAATCGAAGCACTAGCACAAAAACAAGATATCGAAGAAGTTTTTCGTTATCATTTGGAAACAGCCATCAATCAGCTGTTGAAACATGAATTAACTGTCTTTTTAGACTATGAACCTTATGATCGAGAAGGTTTTCATTCCGGTAATTCCCGTAATGGCTACTACGATCGTACCTTTAAAACCGAATACGGAGAACTACATCTTCGTATTCCTAGAGACCGTAATGGCCAGTTCCAACAACAAACAATAGCTCCTTATAAGCGTTCCAATGATACGCTAGAACAGTTTGTCATTCACCTTTATGAAAAAGGAATTACGACAAATGAAATCGCTAATCTCATCGAGCGGATGTATGGACATCACTATTCCAAACAAACGGTTTCGAACTTAACGCAACTTGTTTCTGAAGACGTGCAGGCTTTTCATGAACGAAAGCTCGAAGAACGCTATGTGTGCATTTACTTGGATGCCACTCATATTCCGATTCGACGTCAAACGGTTGAAAAAGAAGCTGTCTACATCGCTATTGGTATTACGGAAGAAGGAAACAAAGAAGTTTTAGACTTTACCATTGCACCAACAGAGTCTTCTCACGTATGGGAAGAACTCATCCAAGGCCTACGTGAGCGAGGAGTAGAAAACGTTCTTCTCTTCATTTCCGATGGATTGCCAGGGATGACAGATAGCATTCATCGTGTCTATCCAAAGGCGAAACATCAAGTGTGCTGTGTACATGTTGCTCGAAACATTTCTAGTAAAGTACGTGTAAAAGATCGTGCAGCCATTCTCGATGACTTTAAGGCCGTCTATCAAGCGAAAGACCGTGAAGAAGCTTTAGAAGCCTTAGAACGAATGCAAAGCAAGTGGGAAAAGTCTTATCCACGTGTCATTGAATCAGTGATGAACAATGAACAGATTCTAACATTTTATGATTTCCCAGTTTCCATACGTCGCAGTATCTACTCGACAAACTTAATTGAAGCTTTTAACAAAGAAATCAAACGATATGTCAAACGCAAAGAACAATTCCCGAATGAAGAATCCTTAGAACGCTTTCTCGTGACACGGTTTCTAGACTATAATCACAAATTTGGCATGCGTTGTCATCGGGGGTTTGAAAAGGCCAAATCAGAATTGATACAGATGTTTGAAGCACTAGAAGATTAAGCTCTAGCATCAATCCGCCATCCTTGACCTTGTTTGCGGTCGTGGTAGTGTGTACGTTGGCGGATGGGAAAAATAAAGCCCTTGCAGGGACTTCATCCGCACACCGAGCGTACCACGACCGATCTTTTCTAAGTTCTCGCTGGCCGGGTCCCTGAACCCAACCAGCAAAAACTAAGAAAAGGCACAAGGTCAAGGACAAGCAGCTACCGCTGTGGCTCTGTGGTTTCACCTAAAATAGAAGTTCACTAACTAAATTAAGCAGGCTGACTTACCTACTTTAACAGGGTCATTTACACAAAATTATTGACACACCCTATCAATTTCTTGCAAATGATTGTTTAATGAGTGATAATATAATTAGTTTATTACAATATTGGGGGGTATATACATGAAGAAAGCACTATTTTTGCTTATGGCATTGCTAGTCTCAATTACTCTAATTGCATGTGGTGAAGTTGATAGTGACGATAGCAAACAAGCTGTCGATACACCAGATGTTGAGGAAACTGAATCTAATGATGACGAAGCAGAAGAGACAGAAACAGAGACAGAAACAGAGACAGAAGCAAATGTTGAGGAAGATGAAGTAGAAGAGGAGCAAACAGAATCTGAAGATGTTCCGCGTGAATATCGTAATGCTTTAAAAGCTGCTCAAAATTACATCGACCTTATGCATTTCTCAGAGAAAGGACTTTTCGAACAATTAACTTCTGAGTTTGGAGATCAATATCCAGAAGAAGCTGCACAATATGCAATTGAAAATGTGAATGTTGATTACAAAGAAGAAGCTCTTGAAGCAGCAATTAGCTATCTAGAATTCATGCCGATGTCTGATCAAGAATTATTCGAACAGCTTACATCTGAATACGGTGAGCAATTTACTGATGAACAAGCGCAATATGCTCTTGACAATTTACCAGAGTAAAATTGCCTAAATAAGATTAAAAGTGTTAGTGAGTTCAATCGAACTTGCTAACACTTTTTTGATTATAGTATATAAGCTTATGGTGAGTTCTTAAACGTAATAGTAAATCCCTAATTAATCACTTATAATTAGGTTTATATAGCTAATTCAACGAACTTCTCACATTATATTTTCAAATGCCATAAATTAAAGGAGGCAATCAAGATGAGCTTTTTCGAACACGTTAGTCATGATGCTTGGATTCAAAGTATTGGTACAATAATTGGAGCGTTCTTGGGTGCATTGACGGCGGGAATTATTACGATCAAAATTCATCAAATTGAAAGAAAACGAGCAGAAAATGAAGATCGTGTTGAACAGTTGAATACATTTATCTCGTTTTATACTGGTTATAAACCAAAACTTGATGAATATATGACGGTTTTAAGAAGAATCAGTATAGTAACAAGTCAAACGACCATTGATAAGAATGCGGTGATTAATCTATTGACTGAGCTATCAGAACTAGTAAAAACAGATAGGCAGTTTGATGTGATTAATCTATTAAATTTACCTTCGAAAGTTATGATGAGAATTCAAGTGATTCGGAAAAGTATTAAAAACATAGTTCAAGAAGCCTTAATTGATATTGAAAGTATGAATGAAGATAAATTAAAGAATATTCAATCAAATGTTGATCGTATTTTCCGTTATTGTCAAGACTTAGAGGATATGGACCAGGCAGCGATAATTGAACTTAAAGAAATGCATAAAAATAAGAACTTAATTAATCTAGATTAGTTGACTCTTCCGCTTATGACAATTGGGGTGCCAATTTCTTTCTTACTGAATAAAATGATTATATGCATATTGTTCAGTAGGGGGAGAAACAGTTGGGTGGTTCGAATACATTACTAATTGGATCATGGATTAATGCGATTGGAACTATTGTTGTGGCATTATCTGAAATTAAAGATTTAACAAGCGATCAACCCGTAAGTGATACAATAGTTGAATTAGCTGGAATAATGGAATTATTAGGTCTGGCTTTGATGCGAATTGATATCGAAGAAGATCTTGATGAAGGTACTGACAATATGATTGAGAGTTTCGGCGATGCCGATGATGAAGAATTAACCTATTTATCGTTAGTTAATCCAAGTTTATTTGGTTTTAGTTTGTTTCAGCAAATTATTGGTGGTGTAATGGATGCTGCGAATTCTGCATTTAGTCCACAAACTACTAATTTTGATAGCGAAGAAGAAAAGCTGTTGATAGGTAATCTATTACAGAGTTTAGGGATTGGATTAGAATTGCTAGGTGTATTTACCGAGTCGAAAGGTGACGTGGAGACTGCTGATTTTATTGCAGCACAGGGATCGATTATTCAATCAGTAGGTGCGCTTATCTTTGCTGGGATCACTACAAAGGAATATATTGAGACAAATAAATCAAAAAAATCATAGTTTTATTTGTCTTGATTTAACGTCATAACATTAAAATACTAATCTTGTTATTTTATTAGAACCTTTGTCGAATCTATTGACAATAGGTCTTTCATACTGGAGAATAAGTATCGCAGGTGATATGAAAAGGCAAACTTAGTGAAAACTAAGGACGCAAAACGAGGGCCTAACGTGATATATATGGTCACCATGGTAGCCGAATTGCCAAAGGAACCTCTTATGATATATTAGGAGGTAAACAAGATGATCGAGTTTTTTAAAAGATTAATTAAGTGTCATTTGCAAGGAAAACATAAGATTAGTATTATCACTGGTGCATGTGTAAGGTGTAATTATGATCGGAATGAACGTTCACAAATGTTAAGGGTTCGCTGATCGGAAATCATAACTATTTTGACAAGTTCTTTACTAGTTTGCTAGTAAGGGCTTTTCTTTTTTTAAGCAAATTAGTATTAATAGTTAGAGAGCATTAGCTATTAATCCTAAGTAAAAAAAGCAATCAGAATACCTAATTAGATAGGTACTGATTGCTTTTTGTTAGTTTCTAATTTCTTGTCTCATAAAATTATAATATGAGATTCCAAAGCAAACTGTTGTAGCAGCGATGAGTCCTGTTAGCTGTGGCCAAATTAGGAGTAAGCTTTGTGATAGTGGCAATGGCCCAGCAACTGCGCCCGCTGTTTGCTGCATCGTAAGTGGTCCTAATGCTCTTACAGATGGCGATAACAGAGTCGTAGTTGATTCGCTAAATAGATAGCTTGGCGAGAGTCGCATTAAATTTAAAATTAAATTCTGATTACTTAGTAGGTCGTCTACAGACTGTGGTGTCATCGCACTTGCGATTAAGTTAATGATAATACTAAAGAACATACTGAAAAAGATCCATACTGCAATACCTGCAAGCGCTGATGTCGCTGGTTGCTTAAATAGTACTGAGAATAAGATCCCAAGGTTAAGCCAAAATGCGACATAGACAATACATAGCAATAAGAAGCAGATGATCCTTGCAAATTCTTCAAAAGTAGGCGGGATACCGATAATTAGGATGCCGAATCCCATCACTAAAAAGCCTAATGTGAAGAATAGGACGACATTAATTAGGACTGCAGCAAGGAATTTTGCATTGATCACTGAATCTCTCGGGATGGGTTGTGCTAATAATCGATTAAGTGTACCACGATTTCGTTCTGAGTTGATCGCGTCAAAACCTAATCCAATACCAAGTAGTGGCCCGAGGAATGAAACAAACGTAATAAATGGTGGTAATGTACCATCTGATAAAGTAAATAGTCTTAAGAATAAGTAAGAACTCGTTGTAAATTCCACTGCATTTTCAGATGATTTAGCTGCATCACTAATTGTAGTAACAGCAGTGTAAAGTGAGCCAATACATGTTAAGGCGATAATCGCAAGTAAGATAATAATTCGCCAACTTGTTATATAATCAGTAAACTCTTTTCTTACGATCGCATTAAATATTCTTCGTTGTTTTTGCTTATCATCTAATTCAGTTGTATCTCTTTTTTCAATTTTTAATGCGTTAATCCATTTAGAGAAATTTGGTTTAGTTAACTCTAAATTAGGCAGTTTCACTTTGATCACGCCCTTCGAAGTATCGATGATAGATTTCATCTAAGCCGTAGTCACTTTTACTAATTTGAATTAATTCTGCGCCGGATTCAAAAACAATTTTGGCTACTTGCTTAGTTAAATCTGCTTCACAATGTAGTTTAAGTTTTCCAGGGTGAATTTCTTCAACTTCATTAATACCTGCTGTGTTTTTAAAATGCTCAATTAAGTTTGTGTCACCACTGATATACTCTAAGTTAATAAGGTAGGCATCTTCATTAAACAGCTGTTGTGCAAGATCGTTAATATTTCCGGTTGCTAGTAGTTTTCCTTTAACAAAAATACCAACTCGGTCACAAATCTTTTGAACTTGATGTAAATCATGTGATGACAACAGAACAGTAATCTGTTCCTTCTTACTTAAATCTTTAATTAAGCCGAGTAATTCTCGAACACCTTCAGGGTCAATACCAATTGTAGGTTCATCTAAGATAATGACTTGTGGGTTTTTCATTAATACATCAGCTAAACCAAGACGTTGACGCATTCCTCTTGAATATTTATCTGTTCGTTTGTCCTTTGCATCTGTTAGGCCGACAAGCTCTAGTAGATGAAGTGCTCTTTCTTTCGCCTCTTTTCTATCCATTCCGTTTAAACTAGCTGTATACATTAAGTTTTCTAATCCGGTCATTTGGTGGTAAAATCCAACGTCATCAGGTAAATAACCAACAATTTTCTTAACATCAATCGGATGATTCGTTGAGTTAATTCCGTTAACGGTTACTGTACCTGAAGTAGGTTCGCTAAGCCCAAGTGTCATAAGGATAGTCGTTGACTTACCCGCACCGTTTGGGCCTAATAAACCAAAAATTTCGCCTTTATTGATTGAGAGAGAGAGGTGATCGACTGCATATTCTTTATCATATACTTTGGTCAGATCATTAAATTGAATAATTGGTTCGGTCACAATTATCTCCTCCCGTATTTTTTAAATAAGTAAAACAGTCCGCCGAATACAGCTAGGATAATTGCTATGCCAATAAGTCCCCATAATGTTGATGTTTCTACAGAGATTCTAAAGACTGCATTATCAGATGTTTCTGCTGCTGTGGCAGAGAATGAAGCTTCATAGTCTCCGGCAATAGCATCATCAGCTGCTGTTACTTTTGCTTTGATTATTTTCGTTTCACCAGCTTCTAAGACTTCAATTTCAGATTCGTCAAATTCAACTTCCCAGTTAGGTGGAGTTGATGATGTGATTGATACATCATTTAATGTTGCTGTCCCAATATTTTGGACAATTAATTCAATCATTTTACTTCTCCCAGCTGTTATATCGGTATTTAATCTACCGTCTGGTGTCGTAATATCAATGTCATAAGATCCAGTTATGACTGCTTCAAGTGTTGTTTCAGCAGCGGTTCCTCCTGCAGATGCCTTGATAGGAATTTCATATGTGTCTGCACTCGCTGTTTCGGCTGGAATAAGGTCAAGATCAATATCTTTATTTGCTCCAGGCTCTAATGAAACAGATGTGACAGCATTTCCATCTGCTTTAAATTGTGCACGCCAGCCTGCAGGTACTTCTGAACTTAATGAATAGTTCTGTTCATTTGCTGTTAGGTTTTTTAGATTAAACTTGTAAGAGAATGTTGCATCAGTGTGTCCTTCTAGGTTTGGTTGATCAATCGTTAATTCTGTCGAGTATGTTCCTTCCTCTGATACTTCAACTAAGAATGGTAGTGTAGCTTCAACACCATTCCTTCCACGTGCGACGAGCTCAAACTTGTATTCTCCTTTTTCTACTTGTAGGGGGATCTCAATGTCTAAGCTAATTGTTTGATAACTGTCTGCATCAATTGATAGCTGACGAATGTCATGGCCTCCAGCTCTAATTTTGCTTGTCCATTCATCAGGTAAGTTTTTCAACGAGAATGAAACGTGGGCAACAGATGAGCTAGTATTTTTAACATCAACAGAATAGTTGATCGATTCACCTGGTGTTGTTGACAGCCCAGTATAAGGTGTATACATGTTCACTTCTGCTGCCACTTCAGTCGGACTAAAACCAAGCATGCCTCCAATCATTAGTAAAGTCATTAAAATAATTGAAATTTTCTTTTTCATGATTTTTTTCCTCCCTTTGTTTTCACAGATTTTTGGGTATTAAATAAAACGCCTTCATAATAATTACGATTAGCTCTTTCAAATGGATTTGATTTTTAATAATTTTTTTATAAAATTATGCTTAGAGTAGAAAAATCTTAATATAGTAAATGCCTTGGTTTGTTCTATCTGTCATTTTTTCATGGGAATTTATTTTAATCGCTAGATCAGAGCGCTAAATGATCTTTCAGAGTAAAGTGAGGAGGGAATGACGTGGAAAACCAGCAAACGAGTTATTACTTACTTTTAGATATGGCTCAAGGTTCTAGAGAGGCGTTCAATCGATTTTATCAGCTTTATAGTGATTACGTCTTTAGAATTGCTTTTAATGTTATTGGTGAGCAGTTAACTGCTGAGGATGTTTGTCATGATATATTTTTAGATGTATTTCAAAATGCTGATCAATACAGTCCGAAGCGGGGGAGTGTAGAAGCATGGCTTGCGATCAAAACGAAAAGTCGAGCGATAGATCATCTAAGAAAGAAGAAACCTTTATTGATTGATAGGTTTGAAGCGATTCTGATGTCTTATGAAAAGGATCAACCTGCTGAAGTTGCTGCATTATCAAAAATGGAACACGAGATTATTTTAGCAGCCTTAAACCATATTCCTAAGGCACAGCGAGAAGTGATTTATGGCGCTTACTTTGAAGGAAAGACACAAAAAGAACTGGCGGAAAAGTTTAAACGCCCCCTAGGAACAATAAAATCACTGGTACGTTATGGGTTAAATCATTTGCGCAAACAAAAGATACTCTTGCAGTGGATAGATTCGGATCGGGGTGAGCGTCATGATTAAGCAGCATTTAACGGATGAGCAGTTAATTGATTATGTATTAGATAAACTGTCTGATCATGAAGCTAAGTTTGTATCACGGCATTTGTATAGCTGTGAACGGTGTCAGACTGAGTGGTTAAGCTGGCAATCTTTATTAGCTGATGAAAACGTGCCAAAACCATCGATTCACTTAGAACGACAATTACAGCAAGATTTAGATCGCTATCAGCAAAAACAAAAGTTAAAAAGGAAAATTCAACAATCAAAAAAATTGTACGTTGCGATACTAACTGCTGTTGTTTGTGTATTTTCGTATTTGTTATATCTTGATATTAGGGACGCGGCACCTTCCAATGAGTATACTAAAGCTGAGTTGACACCAGTTGAAACTAGAGACTATGAAATAATGCCGGTTAAGAATCCAACACTTTTTTCTGAAATTGAAACTGGAGTCTGGTACGATCCTCTAACGAATCAAATCTATGTTGGCATTAATCAGTTCAACCCGTTATTAAGTGAGAGTCTACGTTTAAGATTTGACGGTGCCAGCTTTAGTAAGGAAGAAGAAATACTGTATATCCGTGATCAAGGTGGGAAAGTTTTTTATTTAAGAGTGGCTGAAGATAAACCCAACGGATTGAAATTATATGTTAAGCCGAAAAAGAGAACAACAGAATTAGACTCGTTCCTAATTGATTTGAATGCGGAATAGTTTTAAGAAACAGCTTGAAGATTTCAGGCTGTTTTTTCGGTTCTATATTTTTTGGTGTTGGTGAGTTCTTTTTTTCGAATTCGCTGACACCTTTTTTTGTGTTTTCATAGAAAAAGGCCAGTAGATTCCTTTATCATTAAGTCGACGAAAACCCATTTAAAGGAGAATCCACATGGCCTACGCTCATTGTATACGAAAAACATTTAATATTAAAGACGAAAACATTACTTTTTGCGAAGAAAATTTAAAACTTCCGGAGTAGATAAGCATTGTTACATATCTAATTTGATAAAAAGTCATATCGCTTTAGAATTAAAAGAGTTACAATCAATGAAAACTATTGGTAATCGAGTTGCTGTTTCTTCACACACTGTTCTTCGTATTTTAAATGTATGCGCTAACGAGCATAAAAAGGAGATAAAAGCAAAACGGACTGATATAGCATGATAAAAAAAGACCTGGCACATACGCCAGTTCTTTTAAATTAATTAATCAGGTCGTTCAATTTCGAAAATTTCACCAATTTTTGCATAGTTATTCCCTGCTAATCGGCTGACTGCTGCTAACTTGTCAGCGTCGATCCGTTGATCCGATTGATAAATAGACTCATCAATATGGTAATGAACGATTTTTCCAATTAATAGGTCAACGCCAATTTCTTCATTTTCTCCGAGCTCGATTGCTTGTTCGAGTACACATTCAAAGCGAACTTTCGCTTCTTTTACGCCTGGTACGGTAACCTTTTTACTTGGAACTGTCGTTAAATTTGCACGTGTCAATTCACTCTCATCGTGTGGTAGAGTTGCTGCAGTTTCATTAACTTTTTCTACATTTTCTTGATCAACGATATGAATCACAAATTCTTTTTGTTTTACAATGTTTCGAGCTGTATCTTTCATTTGGCCAGCTTTTCGTTGAACGGCTACTGAAATCATTGGTGGATTCGATGATACGACATTAAAATAACTAAATGGGGCACCATTTACGATACCATTCTCACCAATACTTGTAACGAAGGCAATTGGACGCGGGATGACTGTGCCGATTAAAAATTTGTAATTTTGTCGTTCAGAAATTTCTTTTGGATCAAATGATAGCACAATGATGCCTCCTAATCTAATTCTCTAACTTCAATTGGTACTAAAGTTCTTGTTAATTTTTCACGGTGACTTTCATATTGCGGTGGTAATTTTAAAGCCTCACCCATTGTCTCGTATGACTCATCGTGTGCAAATCCTGGAGGGTCAGTAGCGATCTCATAAAGGATTTCGCCAGCTTCTCTAAAATAAATCGCATTAAAATAGTTTCGATCCTTAACCTCTGTGACAAACTCACCCTTATCAGCAACATAATTTTGCCAAGCTAACAAGTCTTCCTTATCGTTAGCACGCCATGCGATATGGTGGACAGTTCCAACTCCCATTCTTCCGCGAGGGACATTCGTCTTTTTCACATCGATAATATTACCGATGTCTCCACTAGATTGAAAACGAATAGATTCATCATTTTCATTAATTTGATTCAATCCCATTGTTTCCTTTAGGGTATTTAATGTTTTTTCCGAGTTAGTAGAATATAGAACCGCTCCACCAAATCCTTTAATGGCAACCTCGGGCGTAATATCGCCAAAAGTACGATGATTCAATTTTCCACCAGAGCGCTCAACTAACTCCAGTTTTAATCCATGTGGATCTTCAAATTGCAAAAAGTCTTCATTAAAGCGTGATAACTCATTAACAGAAATATTGAACTTTTCGAATCGTTCTTTCCAAAATGGCATCGTTCCTTCTGGAATGGCGTATGTGGTGATACCGACTTGTCCACCACCGATTTCACCTTGATATGCACCAATCCATGGGAAGAAAGTAATTATTGTTCCGGGCTCTGCACCTTCGTTACCAAAATATAGATGGTAAGTACCTGGATCATCAAAATTGACTGTCTTTTTCACTAATCTTAAACCTAATATACCTGCATAAAAATCAACGTTCTCTTGAGGATGGCCAACAATTGCAGTAATATGGTGGATCCCAGTTGTTTGTTTACTCATATATCTCACTCCTATTATTATCAAATAAATTTTATATTAAATTATCTCGAATTCAAGATAATTATATACAGTAAATTTTTCGATGTCAAATAAAAAGAGGAACTTTAATAATCTTAAAGTTCCTCTTCATCAATATTTTATAAGAAATCTTTTCGTAATTGTTCGGCTGATCGTGGTGAGATATAGCTTGGTGCAACGTCAAATACGGTTTTGGCACCAAATTGTTTTTCTTGATTTAAGCGGTATGCTGCACGTGCATATGCAACAAGGACACTTGCAGTAAACTCTGGGTTACTATCAAGTTTTAATGAAAATTCGTAAATATGTTTATGACCATTACTTGTTTCTCCACCACGAATGACAAAACCGCCATGTGGTGCTTTGGAATGATCACGTGCTAATTCTTCTTCAGTAATAAAATATACGTCTGTCGTATAGTCTGCAAAATAATTTGGCATTGTTTTAATATCGTGTTCAATTTTTGCTCGGTCTGCTCCTTCTTCTGGTACGACATAACATACTCGGATATGTTTGTCAGCTGTTTCAAGTGTTGGATTGACTCCGCTTCTTACTTTTTCAATCGCTTCATCAGAAGGAATCGTATATTGGACACCATCTTTAACACCATTTACGCGGCGAATCGCATCAGAGTGGCCTTGACTTAAACCTTTGCCCCAGAATGTATAATTTTCTCCGTTAGGTAAGATTGCATCCGCCATTACTCGGTTAACTGAAAATAAACCTGGATCCCAGCCTACTGAGATAATTGAAGTCGTCTGATTTTGGCGGGCAACTTCATTAACTGATTGATAAAAATTAGGGATTTGTGCATGATTATCATAGCTATCTACAGTATTAAAGAATTGAGCAAAGTGTGGAACTTGTTCTGGTAAATCAGTTGCAGAACCACCACAAAGTAACATTACATCGATTTTGTCTTTATATTTTTCAGCATCATCGACATGTAATGCTTTTACATTCGGTATATTGAGTTTTAAGTTTTCAGGGTTTCTACGTGTAAATATGGCAACTAATTCAAGGTCATTTGTCGCATGAATCGCTTCAACTGCACCTTTACCTAGGTTACCATACCCAACAATACCTATTTTGATCTTGTTATTCATTAGACGAGCCCCTTTTCGATAAAAAATTTGTCTAATCATGTCATGACATGTAATCATTATATAGTAAAAAAAGCCAAGATGTAAAATACGTTGCCTAATGAGTTAATAATTATTTTACCAATAAAAAAATCCCCTGAATATAGAGGATTAAATAATTGCCTAGTTAAGCAAAAGGAGAGGATGTTCTTTTAATTTGATATTTTTTCGTTAATAGGAGTGAGAGGATAAAAATTAACTCAAATATGTTCATAATGGGTGAGGTTTTAAACCAAACGTCTAAAGTACTTCCAACAACCATTGCGACAGTGCCAATAAACAACCAGCGGTACTTTTGATGTTTCCACAGTAAAACACCGACCCAACCAACGATGAAGGTTGTAATTAATACCATAATGGGAAGCCCTTGTTCACCTGTACTCTCATACATCAGTACATCTTGTTCCCATTTAGGCTCAAGTTTAAGCTCTCTAATTGCTTGATACCATTCGTATATGATTAATCCAATCGTTAAGAGCACGATAAACATTTTAGATGTTTCGTTTTTTGCCCATTTTAACTCAACTTTCTCACTAATTTTCAAGACGAAAATAATAAGTAAAGGAGTAAATAACGCATGAAACCAAAAACGAAGATAAGTTAAATTTAATAGAAATTGGCCTTCACCAATCACACGTCCCATACTTAAGATGAAATTATCATAAATTAATCCGAATATTACGAGTAGTAGCACAACTGTAAGGTCGATATGTTTTTGTCGACGAAACAGGAGTATCCCCCAAATAAATAGACCAAAATAGCTCATCATTAATAACAGATAAATTGTTGTATACATAAAATTCACAGTCCTTTTTTGGTTAGCTTATCCGATTAAATTCTATCAATACAACCTAGAAACAAAAATATTGCTTATTTAGTAAAATGTAATGGGATAGTCATTAAATGGAACAATTTTTATGTTATATTTATGGTAACTTTAACAAAAATCAGATCAACATCAAATGAAAAAATATAAGGTAAGTAGAGGTGTGTATGATGAGTAAAATTATGATTATTGAAGATGATCCTAAAATCGCAACTTATTTAGCATCATATATTGAAAAATATAATTATCAAGTAGAGATCGTTGCCGATTTAGAGAGGATTATTGATAGTTTTCAAGCCTTTAATCCTGATCTTGTTTTATTAGATATTAACTTGCCTTACTATGATGGCTTTTATTGGTGTCGCCAAATTCGCTCATTTTCAATTTGTCCAGTGATTTTTATTTCAGCCAGAACTGGTGAAATGGATCAAGTTATGGCGATTGAAAATGGTGGAGATGATTATATTACTAAACCATTCTCACCTGATATTGTCATGGCAAAAATCCGTAGTCAATTAAGACGTGCTTATGGTGAGTATGCAAGTAACCAACAAGAAAGAGTCTTACAATTAGCAGGATTGAAGCTATATCCAGAACGTCACGAGCTGCATTTTTTTGATGCTTACGTAGAATTAACAAAAAATGAAACAAATATATTCGAATTATTAATCGAACGTCACCCTAGGGTAGCAGGTAGGGAAGACCTTTTAGAAAAGTTATGGGATGATCAAGCATTTGTTGATGAAAACACACTAAATGTCAATATGACAAGAGTGCGAAGAAAACTAAAAGAGCTAGGTATTAATGATGCGATTGAAACGATTAGGGGATCAGGATATCGACTAAATAAAGTATGGGAAGAGAATGAGTTATGAAGTTATTTATTAAAGATTTTGCAGGATTCATGTTATTTCAAGCTATTCAAATCGGTTTATTTAGTTTAGTAATTGTTTTAAGCGGTTATGACAACATTCCGATTTTGGTATACGGCATCTTTATCAGTCTATTTGTAATAGTTACATATTTAGGTTTTTATTATTATCGAAGACGTTATGTCTATAAAAAGCTAACGACTCAAGTAACAGATTTACAACAATTACTGGAACTAACAGATCATACACCACTTGGTGAAGCGGTTGATCAGATTATGCATTCATCTTATCAATTATTTATCGAGCAAATCAATAAGGTAGAAGAAGATCAAGCAAATCACTTAAAATTTATTGATCGCTGGGTTCATCAAATGAAAACACCGCTTTCTGTCATAGAGTTATCAGCAAAAGAATTAGATGAACCAGACTCTTCAAATATTCGAGAAGAGACTGATAGATTAAAGAAAGGGCTAGAAACGATTCTTTATATGGCACGAATGCGGACGATTGAAGAAGATTTTCAAATTAAGCCTGTTAACTTAAATAAATTGATTCAAGCGGTTAATCAAGAAAACAAACGTCTTTATATACGAAATAATGTTTATCCTCATCTGACTGTGACGCGTTCAGATATAACAGTAGAAACTGATGAGAAGTGGCTCTTTTTTATCGTTGATCAGCTTTTACATAATGCTGTTAAATATACAGATGGTAGAAGTAATCGTATTGATATAAAAATTGATCAAACAGCTACTAAAAGAGCGTTCATTGAGATTACTGACTATGGCGTTGGTATTGCGCATCATGATATCAAACGAATTTATCAATCCTTCTTCACGGGAGATAATGGTCGGAAATTTCGTGAATCGACTGGAATGGGGCTTTACTTAGTAAAAGAAGTCGTTGACTATCTTGGACACGAGATTGAAGTCGAATCAAATGTAGATGTTAGGACAACTTTTCGAATTTACTTTACTGAAGCTCAAACACTATCATAAAAAACAGTGTGACCTTACAGAAGTGTAAGGTAATTGAAAGATAAATCAATCCTTAATTAGTCTGAAACAGGTTAGGATAGAGTTATCAGTTTGATTGAGGAGGAAAGTCATCATGCTTAGAATTAAAAATGTAAGTAAAATTTATCAAGGTAAAGTGGCCTATCGCGCACTATCAGATATTAATTTACAAATTGAAGCGGGAGAATTTGTTGGAGTGATGGGACCGTCTGGTAGTGGTAAAACAACATTATTAAACTTGGTTTCGACAATTGACCAGCCGACAACCGGTCAAATATTGATCGAAGGAAGGGATCCATATCAATTAAATCGTAATCAGTTAGCGAAGTTCCGTCGTCGTTCGCTTGGGTTTGTATTTCAAGACTTTAATTTACGTAGATTATATAATCAAGTTAGTCACCTAAATTAAAAGGGTATGTGAATTCCATGTTATATTGAGAGTACCACCAAACAATATAAGGAGTGAATTCACATGATCCAAGTAAATAATAACACAGAA
>FZPS01000076.1_pt377 | contig 16063 bp, 15 predicted proteins | sample 1817821 | NCBI WGS metagenome assembly FZPS01 (sample SAMEA104158645, study PRJEB21678) | metagenome | place: Germany | collected 2015-04-21
AAATAATACAGGTCATCTCCGACGCCCGGTTTGACCATGACGATGACCTGGAATACTTGGCCCTTTATTCCCTGCGGGGCAGATTTGGCTTGATTCTTTTGGACCGCGGGAATAACCAGAGATATTCTGTGATTTTCCAGAAAAATCTCGGTGACGGCAGTCCCAAAACCGAAGGCCGGGCCGGCTTCGGCGATACGGCATATACTTACCGGATTTTACAAAACGCCGATCTGGACGGGGACGGAATTTTGGAGTTTTGGACCATCTTCCAGCCGGCGGATTCTTCTTCTGCGGAGATGACCATGTATAAATTCAGGAACCAGCATTATTCCCAGATGTTTTCGGTCCGTGCCGGATATGACCTGCAGTTCATAGATTACCAGGGGAAATTGGTCATCCACGAAGTCAATGGGCCGGAGCAAGGAGAAGTGGCGATCCAGAGTAAAATATGGAATCCCCGCACCAATGTTTTGGAGGCTATAGATACCTCCTACCGGATGACGCAAAAAGATTACCTTACTTTTGCCCGGTCACGCCGGCGTCCGTGTCTCTTTTCTCCCACGGCCAATACCGGCGGTCAGATCCGGGATATTGAGTACTGCTGGGGCGAGAGTTTGAACAGCCTCCAGGAGATTCCCCAGGGAGAAAAGGCGATCAGCTCGTTGTTACCGGAGAACGCCTTTTTACTGGAGATCGTTTTGGATCCAGCCTTTAGCCCTTATGTTGAAAAAAGTTATGTCTTCACCTATCAGGTTCCTGACAAAACCAATTCCAAGCGGGTTTTACTCCTTGCCGCCCAGGCTACTTGGGATTTTGAAAACGCCCGTTACCAATTGACACCCCTGCCTTTCCAGGCCTATGGGTTGGCCAGGGATCCTGAAGGCAACCTCTATAAATCATTATATATTTTACCGGGTAATGCCTTTAACCATCTGGCCCTGTTGGGGAACGGGGAACGTTTATCCTCATTGAAACTGGCCATCCTCAATAATAACGGCTTGTTTTTTGAGGAAGCCGCTGTTTTTAACGGTGATTTTCATCTGCAATTTGTCGAGAGGTTCAATTTTACAGATTTCAGCTATCATTATGAGGTAATTACCGCCGACCGGGCGAAGAACAAGGTTAATGTTAAAAAATGGCGGGCGGTTCCGGAAGGGGTCTATGATGAGGTCGGCCGGTTTGAACTAGTGAAGGAAGAGTCCTACCAGAACACACGAGAGTATAAGAGTATTTATTACCGGATCGAAGAGCCCGTTTGGCTGCGTGAAGGGTATGAAGAGTCAATTTTCCGCTCATTCAACCGCCCGCAGATTAATCCTTTTACCAGTGGGATTCCGGAACCGGATTTTAGCGGGCGTCTTGTTGAATATATCTTTAAGTATATGACGCCGCTCCGGATTCACCAGTGGGTTTATTGGGAAGACGGAAAAGGAAACGAAGAAGCCCTGCTTTTGCTAAGAACCGATCAAGCCTTTTGGCCGCCCGCGTATTCCCTGGGTTTTCTTTACCGGCATGAGGATGGCATTTCCCTGGATACCTTCGGCCCTTCCTCTTTGGTTATTGGCGACGGGAACCCGCTGTCCGGGGTTTATCTTGGGGATATAACCGGAGACGGCCGGTCCGAACTCTTAGTTTTGAGCAGGGAATACGATTTTGAAACCGGCAAGAATTGGCTACACCTGAATATCATGGAGAAACAGGGCCGGAAGTGGCGGCGGATTCACGACCGGGACATACAATATGACGACCTGAGGTTATATAAGACGGGCGATGAGATATGGTTATTCGGGTACCTGCAGGGAGAGGCGAAAGTTGTTAAAAATGCAGTTTATCCCTTTATTTGGGAAAACGGGCGCTTTAATTACCTGCAAAAAACGGTGGTCGAAAATTTCGCTCGTTACCTGGAAACGCTTCCGGGGGAGAAAACAGACCTTCTTGATGAGGAGTTCCTACTTTTTCCAGGGCCTCCCGGCGGAAGAATACTTGAGGGCGGCACTTTTCCAGTTCTGGTAGGGCCGGAGGAAACTACCGCCCTTTTTCCCCGGTAGGAGAAATTTTTCTGGTTTTGGGTGACGATTTATGGCGTATGCATTTACTGGATTGGTATTGTGGTTCGCCTTTTTTCTCCTGGTTCCCAAAGGGGAGTGGCGGAACTATTACAGTACTGTGATTTTTACCGCCCTTTTGGCAACCGTCTGTGATCTTTTGGGTGTGGTCTACCGGCAATGGGTATATATCGGTCCTACTGTTGGCGGCGTCAGCCTTTGGTCGGATTTGGGGATCGCTCCCCCCCAGGGCGGGCTGGCTGTCTATTTTCAACGAAAGTTCCCCGCCCGTGCCTGGGCCAACTGGCTTTTTTGGATCAGCGCCAATGCCTTGGGCGAGCGTCTCTTTGTCCAATGGGGGCTAATTTCCCACCTCAATTGGAATTCTCTCAAAGCGACCATTTTTTATCTTCTTTTTTTCGGGATTATCTTTATTCAAGACCGTTTCTTCTCCCCTCTTTCTTGACAGCGGCAAGGGATCCGCCCGGCCCGCGCGCCGCGGGCGAACCAAAGCCCCGGCGTTCCAGAAAGCGGCTCCGGGCCCGGGTTCCGGAAGAAACCTCCGCCCCCGGATTCCAAAAGAAATCTTTACGCCCGGATTTTGCAGTAAAGCGGGAAGAAGCAGGAGGTGATGGGGATGAAAGAGAAAACCACGCGCGCGACCACTGCGGCTGCCGGTCAAGGCTGTTTGTACCTGGTAGCCACTCCGGTGGGGAATATGGAAGATATCACCCACCGGGCCTTGCGGATCCTGAAGGAAGCAGACCTGGTGGCGGCAGAGGATACCAGACACAGTAGAAAACTCCTGGCCTATTTTGCCGTTCACCAGCCGGTGATTAGTTATTACCGGGAAGAGGAGAAAAAGAAATCCCAAAAACTGCTGGCACTTTTAGCCGCAGGGAAAAAAATCGCCTTGATCAGTGACGCCGGGACGCCTGGAATATCGGATCCCGGTTTCTTACTGGTAAAAGCGGCGATCGAAAACGGGATTCCGGTGGTCCCGGTGCCGGGAGCTTCAGCCCTTTTGCCGGCGGTTGTTGCTTCTGGGTTGCCGGCTGACCGTTTTGTTTTTGAGGGTTTTTTACCGAGGAAGAATAAGGAACGGCGCGCCCGTTTATCTGCTTTACAGGATGAGGAGCGGACGATTGTCCTTTATGCTTCCCCCCACCGGTTACTGGCGGATCTCCAGGATTTACAGGAATACTTGGGCGAAGAACGAAGAATTGTCATTGCCCGGGAACTGACAAAGGTTTATGAAGAATTTTGGCGGGGCACTATCGCCCAAGCCCTCCGGGAATGGGAAGACCGGGAGATCCGCGGGGAGTTTACCCTGGTTGTCGCCGGGGCATTCCCGGCGCCCCCGGAAGACTTTACCGCGAAATACAAGGAATTATATGAAGAAATCGTAGATAAAGAGAAAAAAGGAGAAAAATTCTCCAGAATTATTCAGGAAGTTGCCACCCGGGAGGGCATTTCCCGCCGGGGTCTATACCAGTATTGCCTGGAGAAGAAAAAAGGGGAGAGTTGAAACTCTCCCGTGGAAATTATGGATTTGGTCGGAATAAACAATGCAGGCAGGCGCTTAAGAAGCGTCTTTCATACTTTTCAAGCATTCCTGACAGATGTTTTTGTCTTTAAAAACCTTAATCCCCTCGGCATTTCCACAGAAAATACAGGCGGGTTCGTACTTTTTCAAGATAATCCGTTCCCCGTCCACATAAATCTCCAGGGCATCTTTCTCTTCAATCTGCAGCGTTCTCCGTAGTTCAATCGGAATAACCACACGCCCTAGTTCGTCAACTTTACGGACAATGCCCGTGGACTTCATCATGCCTTTTCCTCCTCCTTTCGTTATGTTTCGACATAAAACTACAAGATAATTATACCTGAATTTCCAAAGTAAGTCAACATTTTTATGGAAAATTTTATTGTAACAAGAAGATTAAAATCTCTTGACAAAAAGATCTTCTGCGGCTATAGTTAAAAGAAAAGTCTAGCTTTTAAAGCAATGACAGGGGAGAGTAGGTGGTTTTTCGCCGGTTCAGCGAGCCGGGAGAGTGAAAGCCGGCCGGAGAAGACCATTGAAAATGACCCTGGAGCGCAGGGCTGAAAGCAGTCATGCGGGTGCGAGTAGGTCTTGACGGGGTGTCCGTTATCCACAAGCCGGATTGGAAATATCCGCGTAGAGTCCCTTGATTTGCAGGCGTTGTTCTTTGACCGGATTTACGTGGGTCTCGCACACGCGCGTGAATCTGCGCGACCTCGGCAGCTAAGGCGAAAAATAACAACGGCGGCAAAAAAGGGAAAAATGGGGTGGTACCGCGGGAAGCTTCCTCTCGCCCCCAAAGAGCGTTTCTTTGGGCGAGAGGTTTTTTCTTTTTTGGCACAGATGCGCACGGGCGCAAGTATTCCAACGCCGGAGGCCGTTTAGATACCGTGCGCTAGAAACCCGGGTGGCGCCATCGGATAACGTACTCATGAAGGCCGTTGGGATACCGTGTGCGAAAAGACCAGTTAACGGTATTAGTCGCATATGTGCCCACGCATGCGAACACACGCTGTTCATGCAGACGGAAGGAAAGAGCAACAAGGAAGCAACAAGCAAGGGAGGAGAGGAAATGGGGAAGTTTTATCTGACCACACCCATTTATTACCCCAGTGACAAACTGCATATCGGGCACGCCTACACTACGGTGATCGCTGATGCGCTGGCCCGTTATCACCGGCAGATTGGGGATGACACCTATTTCTTAACCGGCACCGACGAGCACGGGCAGAAGATTCAACGCCGGGCGGAAGAAGCCGGTAAGTCACCGCAGGAGTTCGTGGATGGGATCGTCAAGGGGATTAAATCCCTCTGGCAACTCTTAAAAATCACTAATGACGATTTTATCAGGACCACCGAAGAACGGCACGTCAAAAGGGTCCAGGCGATCTTTAACCACCTTTATGAGCAGGGGGATATATACAAGAGCGAATACGAGGGCTGGTATTGCACTCCCTGTGAGACTTTCTGGCTGGAAAGGCAGTTGGTGGAGGGCAGGTGCCCCGATTGCGAGCGGGAAGTTGAGCTTGTTCATGAAGAGAGTTATTTTTTCCGCCTCTCCAAATATGCCGGCCGGCTCCTGGAACATATTGAAGCCCACCCCGAGTTCATTCAGCCGGTATCAAGAAGAAATGAGATGATCAACAATTTTCTCCGCCCCGGTTTGGAGGATCTCTGTGTTTCCCGGACCACCTTTTCCTGGGGGATTCCCGTCCCCTTTGACAGTAAACATGTGGTCTACGTCTGGCTGGATGCGCTCACCAATTATATAACCGCCCTGGGTTATCCGGACGATCCGGAGCTATTTCAGAGGTACTGGCCGGCGGATGTGCATCTGATGGCCAAAGAAATTGTGCGTTTTCACGCAATTATCTGGCCGATTATTCTGATGGCCCTGGACCTCCCCCTCCCCCGCCGGATTTTTGGCCACGGTTGGTTGGTCCTTGAGGGCGGGAAAATGTCGAAGTCCAAAGGAAATGTGATTGACCCTGTAGTCCTGGTGGGGAAATACGGGTTGGATGCGGTCAGGTATTATTTATTGCGGGAGATGCCGTTCGGCGCCGACGGGGTCTATTCGGAAGACGCTTTAATTTTGCGGATCAATAATGACCTGGCCAATGATCTTGGCAACCTTCTCCACCGGACAGTGGCGATGATCGAGAAATTCGCCGGCGGGACGGTTCCCGCACCCAATGGCTATGAGGCCCTTGACCGGGAAGTGATTGACCAGGCCGCAGCGGCCTTGCGGGAGAGGAAAGAATGCATAGAGAAACTGGAGATTTCCAACGCTTTGGCCGCCATCTTCCGGCTGGTGGAGAAGACCAATAAATATATTGATTCCGCGGCGCCTTGGGCGTTGAATAAAGAGGGAAATCGGGAACGGTTGGCGACGGTCCTCTACACCATGGCCGAATCGCTCCGGGTGACCGCCCTTTTGTTAACCCCGTTTTTAGTGGAGACTCCGGGGAAGATTTGGGCCCAGTTGGGCTTGGACGGCGATCCGGCGGCGCTGAATCCGGAAAATGAAGCGGTCTGGGGGCGTTTCCCCGCCGGTACGCAAGTCAAAAAAGGCAACCCCCTCTTCCCCAGAATAGAGACGGAAAAAACGGGGTGCGATCAACCACCGGCGCCAGCAGGAGAAAAGGGAAGATCCCCGGCAGCGGAGGTACAGGCGAAAGTACAAGCGGGGGTAAAACCGCCGGCAAAACCGGCTGAGACTCCGGATGGCGCGGATCTCGTCACCATTGAGGAATTTGCCCGGGTGGATCTGCGGGTAGCCCGGGTCTTGGCTGCGGAAAGGGTCCCGGATACTAATAAACTGCTCAAACTTACTATCAAGTTGGGCGGGGAGGAACGCCAGTTGGTGGCCGGGATCGGGCAGCACTATGAACCCGCCTCCTTGATCGGCCGGGAGATTGTGGTGGTTGCCAACCTGAAACCGGCGAAGATCCGCGGCCTACTTTCCCAAGGGATGCTCCTGGCGGCCACGAACGGCGATGAACTGGCGCTGGTGGTTCCGGAAAAACCCGTTGGCGGTGGTGCACGGGTGCGATGAAGTTCTTTGATACCCACTGCCACTTGAATGACGGTGCTTACCGCGATGACCTGGAGGAGGTCATTGGCCGTGCCCGGCACGAGGGTGTGGGATATATCCTGGTGCCCGGTTATGACCTGCCTTCCTCGGTGCAGGCGGTGGAATTGGCCCGGCGGCACCAGGGGGTTTATGCTGCAGTCGGTGTGCACCCCCATGATGCGGTCACCTATGATGCGGCAGTGGAAAAAGAGCTCCAGCGGTTATTTGCCGAAGAAAAGGTGGTGGCCGTAGGTGAGATCGGCCTGGATTACCATTACAATCATTCACCCCGCCAACGCCAGCAGGAGGTTTTCCGGCGGCAACTGGCCCTGGCGAAGGCAGCGGATTTGCCGGTGATTATTCACAACCGTGAGGCCCATAATGACCTTTTCCGCCTGTTGCAGGCGGCGGGGGAAAATCACCGGGGAGTACTTCATGCTTATTCAGGCAGCAAGGAGATGCTGGCCGGCTTTTTGGCGCTGGGGTTTTATATCTCTATCGGGGGTCCGGTCACTTTCCGTAACGCCAGAAAATTGCCGGAAGTAGTTGAGGCTGTTCCCCTCCGCCGGCTGCTTCTGGAGACAGACGCTCCTTATCTTACTCCTCATCCCTACCGGGGCAGGCGGAATGAACCGGCATATCTTCTCCATAGCGCCGGGCGGGTCGCGGAGATCAGAGGTATGAACCGGGAAGAGCTTGCCGTGGCCACCACAGAAAACGCCTTCCGGCTCTTCCCGCGGGCGGCAGCCGTCTTTCCGGCCAGAAACTAGAAAGATTGGTTATATATTAATCTGGACGGAAGGAATGACAACGGAAAAGTCGAATCACTTAGGGAGAGGGATGAGGGAGGGGATTGCATGAACCTGGAGAGGGTTTTAATTGCTGAGTTTGACTCACACCTAACAGAGTTAATGGTGGTCCGCCTTTCCAATGCCGGGTATCAGGTGGCGGCCTGTACTAAAGGTGATGAGGTGCTGGAAAAAGCCTTGGAATTCGATGCCGGGATCATAATTGTCGACCAAAAACTGCCGGAAAAAGACGGGCTGGAGGTTTGTTACGAGTTACGGCTGAACCCCAGAACCCGTCGGGTGGGGATCCTTCTCCTGACAGACCAGGCTGTTGATCTTAAGGATCTGGCCAAATTGGGTTTACGGGTTGATGACCAATTGGTTAAACCCTTTAACCCCCGGGGAATATTGTTTAAGGTTCACCAGATAATGGCAGCCCTCCGGGCTTTGCAGTCCAGTTTCATTCCGGGTTTTTATGGTTGGGAAGCCCTGCGCAAGGAGATCCACGATCGCTTGCAGGCTGAAGGGTCTTTTGCCCTTCTCTTTATCGATATCAAGGAGTTCCGGATTTATAATAAATATTATGGGTATTCCGCCGGGGATGAAGTGGTCCAATGGCTGGCCCGGATTATTCAAGAAATTACCGACGAACTAACTACTCCCGATATTTTCCTCACCCATATCCAAGGGGATCATTTTGCGGTCATGCTACCACAGGACCTCGGAAGAGAGGTTGGGGAGAAGATTATTGAACGTTTCGACCGGGAAATTTCCGGTTATTACCGGGAAGAAGACCGGGAACGCGGCGGATTGGTGGTGGAAGACCGGGAAGGGCAGATGACCACCGGCGGTTTAATGTCTCTTGCTGTAGCATTGGTGGAAAGCGGGGAACGAAAATTCACTCATCCCCTGGAAATAAAAGAGGTGGGAGAGGAGATACTAGAATATATAAAGGTCAGGCCTGGAAGTCACTTAATGCAGGAACGCAGGAAAGAGTAGACCACTTGTCTTCTTCCGGCAGCGAACTCAACCCGGCTTCCCCCCGGGTGCTTCAGGAGCTCTTGCGTAAATATGGGATTAGGCCCCAAAAGAGACTAGGCCAGAACTTTTTGGTCGACCAAAATGTGCTGCGGAAGATAACAGCCGCAGCTGAGGTTACCCGGGCTGATTCCGTTTTGGAAGTGGGGGCAGGGATTGGGGCTTTGACCAAGATCTTGACGGAGCAGGCGGGAATGGTGACGGCGGTGGAAAAAGACCGGTTCCTCGCGCCGGTTCTCCGGGAAGTACTTGGGGAAAGAGAGAATCTCCGGTTGGTTTTTGCAGATATCCTCCGAGTAGACCTGCAGGCGCTCTTTGGTAATGGGCAGTCCGGGATGAACCTTAAAGTAGTAGCGAATATCCCCTATTATATTACTTCCCCGCTGATCTTCCTTCTCCTTGAGTCCGGGATCAACTGGAACCTCCTGGTTTTTTTGGTCCAGAAAGAGGTGGCGGAGCGAATTGCCGCCGCGCCGGGGAGTAAAAAATACGGGGCGCTGACTGTGGGGGTCCGGTACCATGCCGGGGTAGAATTGTTGGGGACCGTACCACCCAGTGTATTTTTCCCCCGCCCGCAGGTGAGTTCGGCTATTCTGCGGCTTGTGCCAAAGAAAAAAGGCGGTTCCGTGACGACGGAACGTCTCTTTAAATTATTGGTACGCACCGTCTTTAATTCACGCCGGAAGACCCTGGCCAACGCCTTGCGGGGGATTGCCCCGGAATTAGGGGGAGAAAAACGCCTGCAAGAAGCCTTCCAAGCCTTAGGTCTCGACCCCGGGGGAAGAGGAGAGGATCTTTCGGTTGACGAGTTTTTATCGTTGGCGTCCTATTTAACAGAATGAGGAGAGGGTCATGTATTATATAAGTCCCACTAAAGGACGGCTCACCTTTGAACAGATGTTCCGGGACATTATTGGTTTTACAAAAGAGGCGCCGGAAGAGAATTACAAGTTGATTGTCGGTACCGATTCGCAACTACGCGAAGATATATGTTATGTTACGGCAGTCATTATTCTCCGGGAGGGTAAAGGAGGAAGGTTTTATTACACCCGTGAGCGGGACAAGAAAAAACTTGGTTTAAAACAGAGGATTTTCATGGAAACCGCGCGGAGTTTGGGCGTAGCCTCACGCCTGACGGAAAGGTTGGCCACTGCGGGTTTGAAAGACCCAAATATTGAAATCCACTTGGATATTGGCAAACAAGGCCGCACAAAGGATATCATCCGTGAAGTAGTAGGAATGGTAGTGGGCAGCGGCTTTGGGGCGCGGATTAAGCCCGAGTCTTATGGCGCATTTAAAGTAGCGGACCGGTATACCAAGTGATAGTTGGGCGCTCATTTTTGTAAAGCCAGGCAGGAATTATGGAAGAAATGTCAAAATAATACAGAGACTTGCGGGCGTATCCGGCTCTTGTACAAAACCGGTGAACGGTCGCGTTGGCGGAAGGCCGGGAGGTACATAGGATGTTAATGGGGAATTTCTTGCTTGATCCCCAGACTGGGCTGGGCAATTTTTTTGCGATGCTGAAAGCAGCCACCAGTGCGGCTTTTGGCACAAAAGGAACTATTGTCACCCTTGATCTCACAGAATTGATTAAGGATGAAACAAACGACAAAAAAACGATTGATTCCTGTATCCGGGCGTTAGCCGGCCTGCTGCGGGCGGAGATCGCCAGAGATGATTACCAGCGTATGGCAGCTTTTCGTATTGGCGACGGGGAGTTTGTTATTGTCCTGCCCGAAAAGACACAGGCGGAAGCAGAAAACCTGGCCACCGAGATTGATGTCCTTTTCCGGGAAAAAGCCTCCTGGCACTCGGCATCGGGTGCTGAAATATGCATCAGCACAGTAACTTATGGTGAATACGGAAAGAACGGCGTATCCGTTTCCACCATCCTCAAAGCCGCCTATCTGGCCTTGGCCGACTGCAGGTATGCCGAGTTTCCCATGCATCTTCCCATCTGGGCCGAGAAACTCATTGACCATATGGTCGAAAGGGTTTATGAAACCTTGGGGTTGCTGGATGAGGCATTTACCCTTGCGCTTAATGATGAGATCTCCGGTTTACCCAATTACCGGGCGGCGGAGCTGTTTTTAGAGCAAATGCTTGAGGAATACCGGCGGTACGGAGAGCCTTGCAGCTTATTATTGATTGACGGTGATAATTTAAAACAATATAACCTCCTCGGTTACCAAGAAGGTAACCGGATGATCCGGCAACTTGCCACTTTGCTCAAGAAAACATTACGCCATAATGACCGGGTAGCCCGTTGGTTGTCCGGCGATGAATTCCTGGTTTTTTTGCAGAATGCCGACCGCCATTTTGCCGTGGAAGTAGGGGAGCGACTGCGGGCGGCAGTGGAAGAAGGAAGTAAGGATTGGCCTTATCCGGTAACGATTTCGATTGGGGTTGCCAGTTGCCCCGAGGATGGTGTAACCGGGGAGGAACTCCTAGCCAAAGCGGAAGAGGCCAATAACGCGGCAAAACAGGGAGGAAAAAACCAGGTTTGTGAGGCGAAAGGCTGTTACGGCGGGACCGTGCATGCACAGGAATGAACAGCCAGCGCCCGCCCGCGCAAAAAAGCACGGCCGGTGGTTTTTTTGTGACGTTCTCTATTGCACCATGAAGAGAGCGGAAGGTATCTGACTGAAATTGGGAAAGGGTGGTATAAATGGCGGCGGATGAAAAACAAAAGGCTTTGGACATGGCCATGCTGCAAATTGAAAAGCAGTTTGGCAAAGGTTCCATTATGAAATTGGGAGAAGCAGGCGCCAGGATGCAAGTGGATTTTATCCCTACCGGTGCAATTACTCTGGACTTGGCTTTAGGGATTGGGGGTGTTCCCCGGGGCAGGATCGTCGAAATCTACGGACCGGAGGCTTCTGGAAAAACCACAGTGGCTCTGCATATTGCGGCGGAGGCACAAAAACTAGGCGGGATTGCCGCCTTTATCGATGCCGAGCATGCACTGGACCCTCTTTATGCCAGGAATTTAGGGGTGGATATTGATAATCTCTTGATTTCCCAGCCGGACACAGGAGAACAGGCCTTGGAGATTGCCGAGGCCTTGGTCCGCAGCGGCGCCGTGGACGTGGTTGTGGTTGATTCCGTGGCCGCCCTGACTCCCCGGGCGGAGCTGGAAGGAGAGATGGGCGATACCCATGTGGGCCTGCAGGCCCGGTTGATGTCCCAAGCCCTGCGGAAACTGACCGGCGCTATCAGCAAATCGCAGACAGTGGCGATCTTTATTAATCAGATCCGGGAAAAGGTCGGAGTGATCTTTGGCAACCCGGAAGTTACCCCCGGCGGCCGGGCATTGAAGTTCTATTCTTCAGTGCGCCTGGAAGTCCGGAAAACCGAAACACTGAAGCAGGGAAACGAATTGGTGGGGAACCGGATCCGGGTAAAAGTGGTTAAGAACAAGGTGGCGCCTCCTTTTCGAGAAGCGGAAGTGGATATCCTGTATGGTAAGGGCATTTCCAAAACCGGCTGTCTGCTGGATCTGGCCGTAACGCATGATATCATCAAAAAAAGTGGCGCCTGGTTTTCTTTTGGCGAGGTCCGGCTCGGTCAAGGACGGGAGAATTCCCGCGACTTTTTGGAGGCCCATCCGGAGCTTGTAGAGGAGATCGAAAAGGCCCTTTACCCCAAATTGGATTTAGCCAAGAAAGAAGAATCCCCAAGCGGGGAAAGGCGTAAAGAAGCAGCAGAGGAGAAAGATAAGGCCGCCAGAAAAACAGAAATATGAAGACCAAGCCAACCCCTATGGAACAAGCGCTGGCTTTTCTCAGCCGGAAGGATTATACCTGCCTGGGAATGACCGCTGCGTTGACAAAGAAGGGATATACGGAAACGGAGATCCGGGTGGTCGTAGAGAAGCTTACGGATTGGGGCTATCTGAATGACCGGGCATATGCAGCTGCAGAAATTGAAAGGCTTAAGCTGGACGGAAAAAGCCGGGCGTTTATCCGGCACCGGCTGGAAACAGCCGGCGTAGCGCCGGTAATCATTGCCACAGAAATAGAGCGGGCTTATCCGCAGGAAGAGGAAGAGAAGATCTTGCGTGCCTGGTGGCAAAAGTTCCGGGAACGCTTGGAGGGAAGGGCGCCGACAGGACGGGAGAGACTAAAGTGGGCGCGGAAGTTATTGTCAGCCGGATTTCCTTCCGAAAGTGTCGAGGCATGCTTTGAGAAGGATCAGGACTCTTGACAGTGTTTTTTAAAAAAGATACAATTTAAGAGCGAGAAGAACGAGATAATAGCCGGGTTCTTACTCGGCTTTATTAGCTTTTGGGTTCTTTTTGACTGAGGAGGTGTAGGGAATAGAGGTCTGGACAATAATTAAATATTTGCTCTTAGTTATCGCGAGTGTACTGGGCGGGGTGTTCCTGGAGAATGTTCGCGCAGCGATGCAGCTGCGTTCGGCTAAAGAAACCGCCAAGAAGATATTGGAAGATTCGAAGAAAGAAGGCGAAGCCCAGAAGAGAGAGGCTGTTTTAGAGGCAAAGGAAGAAGCCTTAAGAATCAAAAACGAACTGGAACGGGAGATCCGCGAGCGGCGCAATGATATTCAGCGTTTGGAAAAGAGGTTGTTACAGAGGGAAGAAAATCTTGACCGCAAGGCGGAAATCCTGGAAAAAAGGGAAGAAGGCCTAAACAAAAAGGACGAAGCAACAGAAAAACTCCAAGTTGAATTGAGAAATCAGATTAAGAAGAAACAAGAGGAATTGGAGGTTATTTCCGGGTTAACCGCTGAGGAGGCCAAGAAGATTCTCCTGGCAGAACTGGAGAATGAACTTACACAAGAGGTGGCAGTACGTATCCGGGAGGCGGAAACTAGGATAAAGGAGGAAGCGGAGAAAAAATCCAGAGAGGTTTTGTCCACAGCCATCCAGAGATATGCCGCGGACCACGTGGCGGAAGCCACTGTTTCAGTGGTCTCATTGCCCAATGATGAAATGAAAGGAAGAATTATCGGCCGGGAAGGAAGGAACATCCGGGCTTTAGAGACCCTGACCGGGATCGACTTGATTATCGATGATACGCCGGAAGCGGTGATTCTTTCCGGGTTTGACCCTGTCCGGCGGGAAGTAGCCCGCCTGGCGCTGGAGCGGTTGATTGCAGACGGCCGTATTCACCCTGCCAGGATTGAAGAGATGGTGGAGAAGGCCCGCAAAGATGTGGATAATGTGATTAAGGAAGAAGGAGAACAGGCTGTTATTGAAGTTGGTATCCACGGGTTGCATCCGGAACTCATCCGCCTTTTGGGCCGCTTGCATTATCGCACCAGTTACGGGCAGAATGTTTTAAAACATTCGATTGAAGTAGCCCACCTGGCCGGTTTAATCGCGGCTGAACTGGGAGTCGATGTCAGTTTGGCGAAGAGAGCCGGGTTGCTCCATGATATTGGCAAAGCTGTTGACCATGAAATGGAAGGTTCCCATGTAAACATCGGGGCGGATATAGCGAAAAAATACCGGGAATCTCCGGCTGTAGTTCATGCCATTGCCGCCCATCATGGCGATATTGAACCAAATTCCATCGTTGCCGTGCTGGTCCAGGCGGCGGACGCTATTTCCGCAGCACGGCCAGGTGCGCGGCGGGAAACCTTGGAAAGTTACTTGAAAAGACTGGAGAGACTTGAGAATATCGCCAATTCCTTCAGCGGAGTGGAGAAGGTCTATGCCGTCCAGGCCGGCAGGGAGATCCGGATCATGGTTAAACCGGAAAGAATCGATGACACTACTGCCGTGCTTACAGCAAGGGAAGTTGCAAAGAAGATTGAAGAAGAGTTGGAATATCCCGGACAGATTAAGGTTACGGTAATAAGAGAGACCAGAGCGGTGGATTACGCGAAATAGGATTACGCGAAATAAGACTACGCAATAAGACTACGCGAAATAAGACTATACGAAATAAATTTCACTAAATAAGAATATGCCAAATAGCCGGGACTGGGTGACCCGCACGGGCACGCGCCGCCTGCACGGGCAGGCGAGTAAGGGGGGGACAAGGTGAAAGGAGTCTTTTGGAAAGAGGGAGAGCCTTTTACCAATTCAATGAGTCTAATTGTGTCCTTGCTAATCCGGTATCCGGAGATCGCCACCCTCAGCTTAAACCCGGAGGAAGGCTCTTTTGCCTTTTCGTTCATTTTTAAAAGGGCGTTTTCACCAGCGGAGATTAAAGAACTCCGGGAGAACTTGACGGAAAGCCTGTATGCCATGTTGGAATTGAATCACCAGCAGGCGACGGTCTTGAAAATTTCCTGCCGCAAGTCAAAGGGATTCAGTTTTTTGGAACTGAAGAGAGACATCATTTCTTTTTCGCAAGAAGAGATAACATTGGTGATAGGGATTATAGCAAGCAAGTATAATCAGGAAATTATTAGAGATCAAGAAGAGGGAATTGCCGAGGACGAGCAGCTTTTTCAAGAAGAGATGATCGACCATATGCTGGAGGATTTAAAGGATACAAGACAGGAGAGGCGGTTAATTGGTATCAGAGAAGAAGGCAGGGTCATGATTTTTAACCACTCATGATTTATAGACATTCTCGACGAAGAACCCACCAGGAATTCTCTGGTGGGTTTGTGTATACATGCTCGTGCGCATATATGGGCACAAGCACGTATACACCATATCTTAAGCCAAGGAGAATTGGAATGCTGAGACTCTTGTTTTTAGGGGATATCGTGGGAAAGCCGGGAAGAAGGGTGGTCAAGGAATTCTTGCCGGCCTTGATTACTGAATTACGCCTTGATTTGGTGGTAGCCAACGGAGAGAATGCTGCCGGAGGCTTCGGCCTCAATTTGGAGGTGGCCGAGGAGCTCTTTGCCGCTGGCATCGATGTCATAACCATGGGTAATCACACCTGGAAAAACCCGGAGATTACTAAGGTCTTTGCCTGTTGTGACCAGGTGTTGCGCCCGGCCAATTATCCACCGGAGACCCCTGGCGAAGGTTTTGGGTTTTTTCGCGCCCGCAATGGGTACCAGGTGGGAATCTTAAACCTGCTGGGGCAGGTCTTTATAGAACCTTCTTTGTCTTGCCCTTTCCAAGTAGGAGAAGAATTGTTAAAATATATGCAGGAGAAGACCCCCTTTTTGTTGGTGGATTTTCATGCCGAAGCCACCTCGGAAAAGGTAGCCTTTGCGAATTACGTGTCGGATTTGGCCTCGACGGTCGTGGGGACGCATACCCATATCACAACGGCGGATGAGAGAATTCTTCCCGGAGGAACAGGCTACATTACAGATGTGGGAATGTGCGGCCCTGTTAACTCGGTTTTGGGGATCAAAACCGAATTGGCGGTGAAGAAGTTCGTGACCAAGTTGCCAGTACGGTTTGCCGTGGCTTCCGGGGAAACGGAACTCAACGGGTTGTTTGTGGAATGGGACGCAGAGGGACGGACGGTACTTGTCGAGAGGGTAAAACGGGTGAAAGGGTAAAAAATCAAAAAGAAAAAAGGAATTTACTGGCGAGTGGGAAAATATTACTAAAGGAATAGTTTTTAGGAGGGGAGATCAAGTAATGGAGATATTAAAGGTTTCGGCAAAGTCTAGTCCCAACTCGGTA
>FZPS01000181.1_pt57 | contig 16060 bp, 12 predicted proteins | sample 1817821 | NCBI WGS metagenome assembly FZPS01 (sample SAMEA104158645, study PRJEB21678) | metagenome | place: Germany | collected 2015-04-21
ATATTGTACTTGCTATAGAATCCCGGAGGGCCTGTTTATCATATGCAAGTTTGTTTTCTTCTAAAATTATCTCAATGTTATCCAAATCTTCATCTGTGATATAGTCCTTAATAGATTCTATAAGCTTTTCATCTCCGTCAATTATCCTAAGAGCCAGCCACCTTGGGTTAATGTTTTTGGCATACTTCATTAATATAGGATTAAGCTTTGTCAGAAGGGCTTCTATAGGGCCTTCATAGTATACTACATTAGTAGAAGGCTTGATAATACCTGTAGCAACTTGGTATAATGCAGCCTTTAGGTCACTAATACCAATATCACTTCTTGCAGCACATAGAACGACAGGAATTCCTAATTCACTTTCCAGCCCTTTAGCATCAATCTCTATTTTTTTTGATTTTGCTTCATCAATGAGATTGATACATAATACAAGTTTATCTGTTAGCTCCATTAGCTGATATACTAAATTAAGATTCCTTTCAAGGCATGTTGCATCTACTACAACAACCACTGCATCTGCATTACCAAAGCATATGAAATCCCTAGCCACTTCCTCTTCAACAGAGGATGAGAAGAGGGAATATGTGCCAGGAAGATCAACAAGGATGAATTCATCATCATTGTAAGAAAACTCCCCCCTAGCATTAACAACTGTTTTACCTGGCCAGTTACCGGTGTGTTGACGCAATCCTGTAAGAGAGTTAAATACAGTGCTCTTACCGGTATTAGGATTACCTGCCAAGGCTATTACGTATTGACCTGGATTTTTCTTAATTTGAAAGGTATCTTTTAAGGCGGTAGCTTTAGTAGACTGATAAGTTAATCCCATATTGCCTCCAAAACAAAAATAATAAACCTATATGCTTAAAATTGATAAAATCAACTAATTGTAATCATTGAAGCCTCTTCATTCCTAAGTGCAATCATTGCACCCCTTATATTAAATACTGTTGGATCTCCTGATGGCCCCCGTCTAACAACCTCTACTTGGGCTCCCTTAGTTAGTCCAAGGGCCAGCATTCTTTCTCTTAATAGGCCTGTTGAAGTCAGGTCTTTTACTGTAACAACACTTCCTACATTGGCGTTATGAAGTTTTAACATAGATACCTCCTGAATAAATTAAATCATTATGATCAATCATATTAGAGAAATATTAGTCTGGTATAAAAGATTTAGCGTAAGCTAATATCATAATATGAAGGAGAGAAGTTGTGGTTCGTAATTTATGAAAAATAATAAAAAAACATACCAGATAGACTTAGCCATAAATTATTTTATGGTTATTTCTAAGTTGGCATGTTTTTTATATATTTGCAATATAGAAAGTGGGTTTATAAGCTTATTTGTAAACCCTCCTAGATAATTTCCTTTATAATACTTTCATATATTAAATCCACCTTTGAATAGTCCATAGCCTTAATATAATAGGCCTCCAAATTATCATGTAGGAGTTTTGCCTGCTTAACATGATTACTAGCTTTATCTAATAATTCTATAGCTATATTATGATGTACAAGCATCTGTTCATGAAGTTGATTAGGGATTGATTTCATGAAGTTGGGTGTAATACTCTGCTTACTTTCCTTTAATGAATGAAAGCAATTTGAGGTACTTACGGCTATACCTGCAGAGGGAAATATTATATGATCAATCTTATCTTCAGTACGTATTGAACAATAACAGACGATTTGCTCAATACCTAATAAGGAAGCTCCATGGCTTAGTCTTGATAGTAAGGCATCTGAGGCGGCTCCCCACTTATCAGGTATTAGGTATATACTAGATGCTAGATTTTCTATAGTTTCAGCAAAAAACACTATTTCTCCTACTGAAACTGCACTTAGAAGTCTTTTCTTTAGATTGCCAATTTTTGATCCGCTTAAGTCTTTGATTAATTTTCTAACAAATTCATTTATAGCCTCATTATCTAGATAAGACTTAGCTATCTCCATGTTATTATCTAGCAAGGCTGCTGCAGAACGGATGCATGAGCTTGCCATCTGATGATAGGTGGAGCATGTGTCGCTTAAGGAAATAATATCATTTTTATGGTCTAAGAGACTTGCATCATCCCAGCAATCTCCCATATTAATAATGACATCATAAGCCCCTGGATATCCTGGATCCATAATATGGGGTGATGTTCCATCTACCATAGCTATACCTGACGTATGGTCTATAAATGCATCAAGTGAGTTTGGATCACTAGCACAATGAATATACTCAATACTATGTCTATTAGATTCAAGCCGCATTAAAACCCTTTTCATCAAGGAGTTTTTACCGCTTCCTGGGCCACCCTTTAATATATATAGTTTTTTGCTATTTTTAACATCTCTTAGTTCATCAAATAAGGGGACAAGGCCTCTTTTTGTTTTGCTAGCCAAGAAAAATTTGATTTTATTATTATCAGACAATTTATCACCTCTCTAAACCCAAAGGAAATTCATCTATTATACTATTATAGAAAATAAATGAACTTATGTTAATATAATGATAATATAGTAGAGCTTTGATTAATTATATAGTATAATGAATAAAGATATTAATAGTTAATATATATATTTATTTATATCCAACTTCATAATACTATATAAGCTTATGCTGTAATCACATTTACAGCTTATTATATTTACAAATAAACAACTTATTATATAACAGATATAGTGTAGCACAGGAGGGACATATGGGACAAGGACCATTGATTTTTGCCTTAATATTTTTTACCACTTTTTCAGTATACTTTTTTTTAGGTATATATATTATACATATGAATTCAAAATCAAGTCAAAACAGGTATTTTTTTATCCTAACTATTTCTTTGTGTTTTTGGTCTTTTGGTTTTTCCATTGCAAACTTTGCTAAAACTGAAGAAGCTTGCTTGATTTGGAGAAGGATTGCGGCACTAGGATGGTCAATGGCATACAGTTTAATGCTCCACTTCTTCCTAATACTAACTGATAGGAAGAAAGTTTTGAAATTATGGTGGTTTAAAGTTTTTTTATATATACCTGGACTAATAAGCATGTATGTATTTGCTATTTCTAATAAAATGGCTAGTCAGCAGTACAACTTGGTTTCAACAAGATATGGTTGGACAAATCTGCCTGTTAATAATGGATGGGATATTTTTTTCTATTGCTACTTTGCCAGCTATTCTATTGCTTGTCTGTTAGTGGTGTGGGATTGGAAGAGAAGGACTAATGATGGCAGGCTTAGTAAACAACAGGCAAACCCTATTACCTATGCCCTTTTAGTGGCACTTGTTTTAGGTACATTTACTGATTTGATTTTAGGTTTGATATTAACAACACCTTTACCCCAGATGGCTCCTGTGGTTATATTGATACCAACTTCTGCCGTTTACTATTCCATAAAGCGTTATGGCCTATTTAGCAGTAATGATAGCGAACAAAAGGAGTTAATTCTTACTGGTAAAACCCGTATGGTCCTATATCGTTATCTTTCAACCGCCTATATAGCTGGAGCAATAATATGCTTTTTACCCTATTATTTGCCACATATGATTTATGGTGAAGGAAATTTATCAAACACTATATATACATCAGTTATTTTTATGTTATTTGGGATAGCAATTCTAATATTTCAAATTGTAATAAAAAAGCAGCATATAATGGATGTATTAGTTTTGTTAGTCATGCTTATTAGTATTCCTGTTATTACACTTAGGTTTATAGAGTTTTCTAGTGTAACAGTATGGGCTTTTCCCATAATACTTATGGTTATTTCTCTAGTGTTTAATAGGACAATACCATTGATATTGATATCAGTAGTTGCAATAATAACTCAATTACTAATATGGATAAATTCGCCTAGCCATATTATTTATCTTGATGAATTTGATTTTTTAATAAGAATGGGAATATTTGTTATAGCCTTAATGATAGGCTTAATTGTTAATAAAATTTATATATCAAAGTTGAAGGAAACTGCCTATCAGAGTGATTTTAATAGAATGATATCAGAGATTTCTTTTGAATTTGTTGGAGTTAATAAAGAAAATTTTGATGACAAAGCAGATTTTTTATTAGAGAAGATAGGTGGATTTTTTCAAGCTAGTCATGCATATATATATTTATTTAATAATGATAGATATACCTTGACATATTCATATGAATGGCGGAATCAAGAAGTGGGATTTAAGAATGAGGTTAAGAAGGAAATTGCTTTATCAGATTTTCCTTGGTTAATGCATTATATTATCAATAACAAGCCATTTTGTATACCAGATATTAATAAATTGCCCATAAGTGCCAAAGCTGAAAAGGAATATTTAATAAAAAATAAAGTAAAATCTATTGTTACTATCCCTATTGAAGGAAATGGAGAAGTTCGTGGTTTTATAGGCATAGAGTCAATAGAAACCCACAGAGAGTGTTCAGATGCTCATATTAATCACATTCGAATTCTAGCCAACATGTTGGCAGATGGAATTACTAAGATAAAAGCAGAACATGAAATTGAATATATGGCCTATTATGATCACCTTACGGGCCTTCCTAATCGAACTCTTTTTTTAGATAGGTTAAACCAAGCCATAAATATGGCTAAGCGTAATGAGCATTTACTTGGTATTATTTTAATTGATTTAGATGGCTTCAAGGCTATAAATGATACTATGGGACATAGTGTAGGAGATACAATTCTTAAAGAGGTATCAAAAAGCTTAAAAGGATTTTTACGTAAAAGTGACACTATTGCACGTTTTGCTGGTGATGAATTTATTTTAATAGTAAACAATGCTTCTAATATAGAAGATATCAAAGAGGTAGCTGATAGGCTTTTTGAAAGGTTCAAAAAACCCTTTTATATAGGAAAACATGAATTGTTTATTACAGGTAGTGCAGGAATCTCAATATATCCTATTGATGGTGATGATACTGATGCCCTAGTAAAAAATGCAGATACTGCTATGTTCGAAGCAAAATCTATGGGTAAAAACCAGTATGTTTTGTGTACCCATGAGATGAAGGAGGATGTTAAGCAAAAGCTGATATTATCCAATAGTTTATATCGTGTTAAAGAACGTGGGGAATTATTTATACATTATCAACCTCTGATTAACTTGGATAAAGGCCAGATAACTGGTGTAGAAGCATTACTGCGTTGGAGGCACCCTGTATATGGGATGATTAGTCCCAATGTATTTATTCCATTGGCCGAGAAGATTGGCTTAATTAATACTATCGGTGAATGGGTACTAATGATGGCATGTACACAAAACAAACAATGGCAGGATATGGGGTATGGCCCCATTAGGATGGCAGTTAACATTTCAGCTGCACAATTTAAGAGTCCCCACATGGTAAGTACTGTGGAGCGGATTCTTAAGGAAACCAAATTAGATCCCAAGTACCTAGATCTAGAAATTACGGAGACCATAGCTATTAATGAAACAAATCAAGTTGTTGATGTCTTAGAGAAACTAAAGGAGTTAGGTGTAACTATTTCAATTGATGACTTTGGTACTGAATATTCATCCCTAAGCAGGTTGAAGCTACTTCCGATTGATCGTATCAAAATAGATATGCAATTTATAAGAAGTATAGAGGAAAGTGAAAAGGATAAGGCCATAACTGAGGTTATTATTAACCTTGCCAAAAGTCTTGGTTTGGGTGTTGTGGCTGAAGGGGTTGAAACGGCTAATCAGCTAGAGTTTCTTGAAATGAAAAAGTGTGATGAAGTACAGGGATACTACTATTATAGACCAGGACCTGTTGAAGATATAGAAGAATTATTAGGACATAAGCAGGGGCATAATAATTAGCTTGAATTGAATGATAAAAAATGCTATTGTCATATAGAATTATTTAGAGAGGGTATTCCTGGTTGTTACTGGGAGAATGGAGGATGTTAATGTTAGAAATACTAAAAGCTATCTTGCTTGGTATTGTAGAGGGAATTACAGAATGGCTTCCTATAAGTAGTACAGGTCATATGATTCTAGTAGAGGAGTTTGTTGAATTTAAAGCTACAAATGAATTTATGGAAATGTTTCGTGTGGTTATACAATTAGGGGCAATTTTGGCAGTTGTGTTACTGTATTTTCATAAATTGAATCCCTTCTCACCAAAGAAAACAAAACAGGAAAAGATGGATACTATGAGTATCTGGTATAAGGTTGTGATTGGAGTAATTCCTGCAGGGGTATTTGGTTTTCTGTTTGATGATTGGTTTGATGAACATTTTTATAATTATATAATGGTTGCAGTGATGCTAATTGTATATGGTGTATTATTTATAATGATTGAGAACAGGAACAAGGGTAGGCAGCCTAAAATTGCAAGCTTTAATGAACTTACCTATAGAACAGCCCTACTAATTGGTATGATTCAGATACTAGCTTTGGTCCCCGGAACATCTCGGTCTGGTGTAACAATATTAGGTGCTATATTACTTGGAACATCTAGGCATATAGCTGCTGAATACTCCTTTTTTCTTTCAATCCCAATCATGTTTGGTGCTAGCGCACTAAAGCTCATTAAGTTTGGTTTTGATTTTGAAAGCATAGAGATTGCGGTATTAATAACCGGTATGGTGGTTGCTTTTGTCGTATCACTTATAGCTATCAAATTTTTATTGGCCTATATCAAGAAAAATGATTTTAAGGCCTTTGGCTGGTATCGGATAGGATTAGGCATATTAGTCTTAGGATATTTTATAATAAGTAAATAAATCATTACATTAACAACCGGAATTCCATAGGGTCCCGGTTGTTGTTTTTTCTAGTGTTTGCTATAATTACTATGGTGATAAAGACATGATATAACAAGGATTTGTTACGGCATAAGTCTAGGAGGACATATATGGAAGAGCTAAGACAAAAAAGTATTCCACAGCGAAAGCTTTGGGCCCAATATGACGCCCTACAATTAGGGTCTGGTTGGGATGAAAAAGATATAACAAAACCACAGATATTAATAGAAGATGTATTTGGTGATAGCCATCCTGGAAGTGTACATCTTAACCAATTAACAAAACAAGCCAAATACGGTGTGTTTGAAAGCGGTGGCTATCCGGCCCATTTTCATGCTACAGATATATGTGATGGATGTGCACAGGGCCATGACGGAATGAATTATATCCTGGCTTCAAGAGAAGCAATATGTGATATGGTAGAGTTACATGGGTCTGTTACCCCATGGGATGGATTAATACTGACATCATCCTGTGATAAATCTATACCTGCCCATCTAAAGGCAGCAGCAAGACTTGATATACCCACTATATTTATACTTGGAGGAAGTATGAGGCCTAGCCCTTATATGGCCACTTCTATGATGGCAGGTGATATTTCACTTAGGCAAAAAAGGGATGGACAGATTAAGGAGGAAGAGGTAAGGGACTATAAAATATCTGCTTGCCCCTCTTATGGAGCTTGTGCATTTTTGGGAACTGCCAGTACCATGCAGTGTATGGCAGAGGCTCTAGGTATGGCTCTTCCAGGCTCTGCCTTGGTTCCTGCTACCATGAGGGATATCAGTCAGTTGTCAAGGAATGCTGGTAGACAGATAATGGACCTAGCAAAGATGAATATAACCGCAAGTATGATAATGACAAAGGAAGCATTTTATAATGCTTTTGTTATTCACAGTGCAATTGGAGGTTCAACAAATGCAATGCTTCATATGCCATCTATAGCAAGAGAGATGGGAATAATATTAGATCCACAGCAAATAGACGATATTAATCATAGGATTCCTCATCTTGTTAATGTAACTCCCAGTGGAGACTACCCTACTGAAGCTTTTTGGTTTGCAGGAGGGATACCCATGGTACAGTTATATCTAAAGGACTACCTTAATTTGGATGTACTTACTGTTACAGGTAAGACCCTAGGTCAGAACTTACAAGACCTTGAAAATGATAATTTCTTTGAGAGAAATCTTGGATATTTGGCTAACTATGGCCTAGAAAGAGAACAAGTAATCATACATCCTGACAATGCAAAGGACCTAGGATCAATCGCTGTACTTAAAGGGAATATAGCCCCAGAGGGATCTGTAGTAAAGTACTCGGCTTGTGATAAGAGTCTATACATACATAGGGGTCCAGCAAGGGTGTTTGATTCAGAAGAGGATGCCCATAGTGCAGTTGTAAATGATGAGATTAACCCAGGTGATGTCATAGTGATAAGGTATGAAGGGCCCAGAGGGTCTGGCATGCCAGAAATGTTCATGACAACAGAAGCTATAGTATGCGATCCTAAGCTTAACGGTAAAGTATCCTTAATAACTGATGGAAGATTTTCTGGGGCTACTAGGGGGGCGGCGATAGGACATGTATCACCGGAGGCAGCAGTCGGAGGACCCTTAGCCTATATTAGAGAGGGAGATATTATCGAATATGATATTCTAGCTAGAAAGATAAACTGTATTGGAACTGAAGCTGGGATAAGAGATATAGATGAGATTAATAAAATATTTAAAGAGAGAGCCAAGGAAGGTATAGTTCCAAGGCCAAATAGAAAAGGCATATTAAAACGCTATACCTCTCTTGCATTATCGGCTATGCAGGGGGCAGGCTATGAGTAAGATTATTATATTGACTTAAGTAAGTAATTATCTATTGAGGGTAAGAATTGAAAGGAGTAATTGACTATGAAGGCAAAATTTATAAGTCCTGTTGTAACTGCTTTTGATTGCAAGTATAATCTAGATATAAAAGCCAACCAAAAAATTTGGGATTTTGTTATAGAGGGTGGAGTAGATGGTATTATCCTTTTGGGGAGTACAGGAGAATTTTTCGCCCTATCCATGGAAGAAAAAAAGGACCTTATATACGCTGCTTGTAAGCATATAAATCATAGAGTTCCGCTAATTGTTGGAACTGGAAGTATGATACAGGAAGAAACTATTATTTTATCAAAGTATGCCATTGAACAAGGGGCCGATGGAGTAATAATAGTAGCTCCGTATTACTTTTCATTAACACAGGATAGTTTGGAGGACTATTTTGATACTATTGCAAATTCTGTTGATGGCAAAATATACCTATACAACTATCCAGAGAGAACAGGATATGATTTGACAGCAGACCTAATGTTAAGACTTAGGAGAAAACATGATAATATCGTAGGTTGTAAGGATACGGTAGTAGGATTTGCCCATACTCGTAAGCTTATAGAGACCATATTGCCTGAATTTCCAGATTTTGAGATATATTCTGGCTATGATGATAACTTTGCCCATAATTTACTTAGTGGTGGGAGCGGAGTGATAGGAGGACTAACTAATGTGGCACCTGAAGTGGGTTCGGGCTGGGTCAAGGCTTTTGATGATAATGACTTAGAAAGAATATCATATTATCAAAAGAAAATGGATATTCTTGCACAGTTATTTGACATTGGAGTTCCATTTGTTCCTCTTGTAAAAAAGGCTATGATTCTAAGAGGTATACCAATGGAGGAGATAAGTACACCCCCTTTGCAAAAACCAACTATTGAGCAAATTGAAAGAATAAAAAATATACTAATGGAGATAGAATCGTAAGTGCAATAGCTTACAAATATAAAAGGCTGATATAAAATATTATTATTAGGGATTTCCCTAAAAATATTTTATATCAGCCATGTTTTATAAGCTAAGCTGTAGATTTATTATATTATTTGGTATAGTTATCAAAATAGCCTTGAACATATACTATAGGTGTTCCCTTATCGCCACTTCCTGATGTAAGGTCACACAATGAACCTATAAGGTCTGTTAGATTTCTTGGAGTTGTACCTAGAGAAGCCATATCATTAACAAGATTATCGGTCCTATTATTAATATATTCAGATATGGCTTTTTTTAAATCCTCTCCCTGTAAATCTGCAAAATTATTATCAGCGAGATATTTGAGTTTCACCTCATTAGGCTGCCCCTCTAAACCACAGGTATAGGCAGGAGATACAACAGGATCAGCTAACTCCCAGATTTTACCCACGGGATCTTTGAAGGCTCCATCACCATAAACCATAGCTTCTACCTGTTTTCCAGTGAGTTTGAAAAACTTCTGGCTGATTTCATCTACAACTTTTTGACAGTCTCGGGGAAAGAGTTTTACAGAGTCCTCTGTAGCGCTATTACAGCCTAATAGACCGTATCTTTCATTATATCCACTGCCGTCAACAGAAGAAGTGAGTATATCATCAAGTCTATATATTGTCTTTACTCCTGCATTTGTTAATAGTCTTTTTGTACGTTCTCTAGAGTGTATATCACATAAGAGAACATTTCTTGTATGCTTTAGGATAGCACGACAATCATTAGCAAGAATGATTTCAGCTTCACATCCCTCATTTTCAATTATATTTTTATAGTAATCTATATAGTCTACACCTGTAAATGGATGCTTATAAGAACCAAAAAGTTGGCGATATATTTCTTCAGTCAATACATCTGTCCAAGGATTAATCCCCTTTTCATCCAAAGCATCTAAATCTACTAGATGATTTCCAACTTCATCTGAGGGGTAGCTAAGTAACAGTGTAATTTTCTTTACTCCTCTTGATATTCCCTTAAGACATGTTGCAAATCTATTCCTACTGAGAATAGGAAATATAACACCTATATGGTCATTACCAAACTTTTGATTAATATCTAAAGCAATTTGGCTAACGGATGCATAGTTTCCTTGTGCTCGGGCAACGACTGCTTCAGTTACTGCAACAATATCCTTATCATATATTTGAAAGTTTTCCTGCTTAGCAGCTTTTAGGACGCTTTCTACAACGATATCAACGATATTATCACCCTCACGTATTATAGGGGCACGTACACCTCTGGATATAGTTCCGATTAATCTTTCCATAACATTCGCTCCTCACACTATATTATAAATACATCAATAACACAAAAATAGTATATCATTGTTTTTGTCTTTAGTAAAACTAATAGTTGTTATAGTTGCCATAAGTTTTACTAATGTTATAAAATAGGAGAACAAATAAAAGAAAAGCCATCTACTGATATGGAATCCTGTGGAAAAACCCAATCAGTAGATGGCATGTTTTAATTAAATATACTATTTATATGGATGTATTGTCTGTATGGTCCCGTCTTCGTTATACTTTATTTCGGTAAACTTTATAGAACGTCTATGGTCTATGCCACCTGATAATGAGGCATCATGGTAGAAGAGATACCATTTACCCTTAAATTCTACTATTGACTGATGGGTTGTCCAACCAACTACAGGCTCTAGGATTCTACCTCTATAGGTGAAAGGTCCCATTGGATTGTCGCTGGTAGCATAAACAATATAATGGCTTGAACCTGTTGAATAGGACAGATAGTAGGTTCCATTATATTTGTGTACCCAAGGTGCCTCAAAAAAGCGTCTATCCTCATCACCGGCTAGAAGAGGCTTGCCATTTTCATCTAGTATTTTAAATTCTACTGGTGGCTCGGCAAATGTAAGCATGTCATCGCTCATTGGTGCAACCCATGGTCCTAGAGCGATTTCATCTGGATTTTGCTCTCCTGCATCTGGATCAAACTTTCCAGTCTGCCATTTTTCTAACTGGCCTCCCCAAAGACCTCCTGCATACATATATGCTTTTCCATCGTCATCAATGAACACTGCGGGGTCAATACTATAGCTTCCAGGAATATAATTAGGCTCAGGTTTAAATGGTCCAGCCGGATTATCGCTAGTGGCAACACCTATACGAAAGATTCCTTCCTTATCCTTTGCAGGAAAATAAAAATAGTAGGTATCATTTTTAAATGCAGCATCAGGAGCCCACATCTGCTGACTGACCCAGGGTACATCCTTCATATGAAGTACTTGTCCATGGTCAACTACAGGTGCATCAATATCATCCATTGAAAACACATGATAATCTTCCATAGTATACTGGGTTCCTTCGTCATCTGATACACCGTCATGCTCTAAATCGTGGGAAGGATAAATATATATTTTATCTTCGAACACGTGGGCAGATGGATCAGCAGTATAAATATGTGTTACTAATGGTTCATTCTGTTTTGCGTGTTTACTCATAATTTCACCTCGTCATTTTTATGCTAATCATTACATACGCCTTAATTATAACAGGGATTTTCAAACAATCAAGGTTAAAACTACATATAAAACATAATTAATTGTAATGTCTATAACATATTTAGAATATTTTTAAATTTATTGTAATCTATTCTGACTTAACTTTATTATAAATTCTTAGATTAGCTTACTGCTAATGTATAAATCTTATGATATAATATCAGCAGGAAAATTTATATTAATACTAGGGGGGTGAAGGGATGATACTAAGAAGGCGGAAGTGTTTACTGATATTTATTGCAGTTTTACTTGTGACAATGATTTTTAATCCTTTAGAAGTAACTGGTGAAGTAAAGCCTATAGAGGAGGCGAATCAGCAACTTGAGGGTATTACTAGGGAGGAGGAGGAAACCCTAGACAGATTATTTATCCTAACCCAAGAGATAGAAGAAATGGAAAGACAAGAGGCAAGGCTTTCACAAGAAATTGCCAGTCTAATTATTCATATTGATGAGCTTGATAAATCCATTGCTATAGAAGAGAAAAATTATGGTTTGCATTTAGATATTATGGAGCAGGTATTAATAAGCTATCAACGGGGAGGGCCAGCTTCTTATCTTGATATTCTTTTAAAGGCTGAAAACCTTACATCTTTTATTAAGAGTTTAAACTTAATTAAGGATATAACAAGAAACACTGGAGAGCTTTTAGCTTCTATAGAAGAGAGCAAGAAGTTTTTAGAAGAAAACAGACAAAATCTTTATGATAGTAAGGCTATATTAGATATTAGACAGGAAGAGTTAATGGGCTCTATTGCCAATAAAAAAAGCCTACTTATGGAGCAGGAAGCTTATCTGGAATCCTTATCTGAAGAGAGAGAAAAATATCAACAGCACCTTGATAACCTAAAACTCATGTGGGACAATCTAAAGAATCTTTTTTCTCATGTGGTTGATGAGTTTTCACGGATTATTGCTGAAGGTCATTTTACCATGGAGGACCTTAACCTGAAATTCGGCTTATTTTCAGTAAAGGGTTCAATACATGAGGATACCTTTAATCGTATTATAAATGAAAATTCCCTTCTGACAGAGATGGTTTTTAGCTTCCAAAAGGATAGGGTGGTAGTAGAGGTTCCTGATAATAATTTGGTCTTATATGGACATTTTGTATTAGAAGCAAATACTAGCCTACGATTTGTGCCGGAAGGAGGCAGTTTTTATAGTATGTCCTTAGAAATAGAATCTATCAATGAATTGTTCCGTAATGGTCCTATGCTTATTGATTTTGAGAAGGTGGCAGGTGATTTGGTGGTTATTGATATTGACCTTAAGGATGTAGTTACTGAAGATGGATATATTAGCTTTACAATAGAAACAGGTTTCCTATTCTAATCTGACAAAAGGAGGGAGTATAATGATATTATTAAGGGATGTTTCATTAATATATCCAGATAAGACACAGGCCTTAATAGATGTGAATTTAAATATTAAACCGGGGGAATTGGTATATGTAACTGGCCCTAGTGGTTCGGGAAAGACAAGTCTTTTGAAGCTTTTGATGGGTATTGAATATCCATCTACAGGGATATTAACTGTCCTTGGTAGACCCATTAAAAGTAATAATGGTAGAAATATTCGTAAGATTAGGAGAAATATAGGTCCTGTATTTCAAGAATTTAAGCTGATTAAGGGCAGAACTGCCCTAGAAAATGTGATGATGGGAATGCGATTTTTGGGTATAAGTCCAAAAAATATGAAGGTACAGGCTATAGAAGCATTAGAAAGAGTAGGGCTTAGTCATAAGATATTATCAAGAGTTGAGAACCTTTCCTGGGGAGAGTCTCAAAGAGTTGCAATAGCTAGGGCTGTTGCTAGAAAGCCTGCTCTTATTTTGGCAGATGAGCCTACAGGTAATCTTGACTATGATAATGCAATAAATATACTTAAATTATTTAGGTCCTTTCTAGATGACAAGACCGCCATTATTATAACCACCCATGCAACTCATTTGATTTTGGAGGAGCAAAATGCTAGCTTTATTAGTGTTGATAAGGGAAAAATTACTATGGAACGGAGGGGGATTAGGTCATGAAGAGCTTTCTGTTTAATATGGGGTATTTTGCCAAGGAAATGATGAGAATTATTAGGCTTAATCTTTTATCAAACATTTTTTCGGTTATGAGTACTGGTATGATACTTTTCCTATTAGGAATTGTTATAACCGGTACAGATATAGGAAATCGGCTTGTGGTCATGCTTAATGAAGAATCAGAAGTTAATGGATATTTTTCACAAGATACTACCGAAGAAGAAAGAAATGCATTGGTTAATAGGATTGGCAGGCTAGATGGTGTCCGAAGTAGCCGCCTAGTAGCAGAGGATGAGGCAAAAGCTAGGATGGAGGATATATTAGGAGACGAAGCTAAGATACTAGAGCTTTTTGATAAGAACCCCTTTGAAGCCTTTGTGGAAATCCGCATAGAAGTGAATGCCATGGATTCGATTATTGATGAGGTTAGAAAAACAGATGGTATAGAATATGTGAGAGATAATAGGGAGGTTTTGGAAAAGATTCAGGATATTACATATGCACTTAAGATAATAGGCTATCTAATGATTGTAGCAGTGGGAGTAACTACGCTTATTATCCTGTCTCATATGATACGACAAGGTATATATAATAATAAGGATCAAATAAACACCTTAAGACTGCTTGGGTCCCCTGGGGCATTTATAGGATTTCCATATATACTTACAGGTGTAATTCTAACATTAATAGGAGGAATTATTGCGGCCTTATTCATGGTTATATTAATTAATAAGGCATATGACGGGGTAGCTAGTACGATTTTATTTATATCATTACCAGCTAGAGGAGATATAATTAATAAGATAATCTACGGGCTTCCAAGTCTAAGTCTTGTATTGGGCTTTTTCGGTAGCTTGTTCGGCCTTTCTTCTATAAAAGAGAAGTCATAATTTGTGAAGTTTATCCAGATAAACGTTTTTACGAAAGTGGAGTCATATTTAATCTCCTCATTACAAAAGATGTTTCATAAATATTACTAATAAATTGTAAAAAATCAATAATAATCATGACGTTTTAATACATTTTGTATTGATATAGAATAAAAGCAAATAAAAGCTAATTTATGTAAATGTGCACTTTGTATAAAGATTTGTATAAAGAATCGTATTAAATATATTGATTTTATATGAAATTACTGGTATATTAGATAAGGGGAAAGTAAAAATAAACAAAAAAATTCTAACGACTGGAGGGTGTTATATATGAAAAACAAGCTAAGCAAGCTGGCTTCTTCTACTAAGTCTACACTAGGAAAACTACCTTATAAAAATTTTGGGACTAGTATTAGGGCAAAGCTTGCTATTGGCCTTTTAATACCAATTCTTTTTTTGGCTATCTATGGAGTTGTTTCCTATAAGAAAGCCGAGGATGCTATTATAAGTAGTTATGAGAATAGTGCATCAGATACAATTAAAGCAGTAAACAAATACATGAATTTAGGATATAGCACGGCAGAACAATCATCTATGGAAATGATTCTTGATATTAATTTTAAGGAGTATTTTCAACTTAACCTAGAGGAAGCAAAGGGTAACAAAAAATCCTATGACGATTTGCAGGACAGAATAAGCTTAAATACTAGGTCGAACTACTTTCTTGAAAACATACATATTATAGGTTCCAACGGTATTGGTATTTCCACTATTTCAGGTATTAATGATAACTTGTATAGGACAGTGGTTGATTCAAATGTTGGAACTACTTTAAAGGAAAAAAAGGCACAAGTATTGTGGATGGGTGATCATAGTGAGCTTGATGAAGTTTTACTAAAGAGCGGAACCTATGGCACGCAACACTATGCAGCTACAATAGTTAGAAGGTTTTCCGATGGTCGTGGTTTTATTATTTTTGATATATCAGTTGATAAAATAAAAGAGATGTTTGCTAATTACGATATGGGTGAAGGTAGTATCCAGGGGTATATTACTCCAGATGGAAGAGAGACCTTAACAAATACAGA
>FZPS01000048.1_pt326 | contig 16059 bp, 13 predicted proteins | sample 1817821 | NCBI WGS metagenome assembly FZPS01 (sample SAMEA104158645, study PRJEB21678) | metagenome | place: Germany | collected 2015-04-21
GTTGTAGACCTGCTGACTGTAGTTGTGAAACACATTAAAGCACCATCCGGATACTTCTTCTTCACCATAACGGTTGATAAGGTGTTTCATGAAATCGCTAACCAGAGCCTGGTATTCGCGGGTAGTGAAGTTTTCCAGGTCGAAATCCTCATATACAATCTCATCGCCATATGCGCCGATTATCCCCCAAGGCTGAAACCCAATATCTACAAAGGGAGCAATTCCGTTATTTACAAGAAAGTCAAAAATCCGGTTAAGCTTGGAATAATTGAATCCATGTGTCGAGCGGGGGTCGATCAGCAAATCTTTACTAAATACCCCGGAGAAAAAGAGATATTTGAACTTATAACTCTGATGTATTTGCAGGACATGGTTTTGCACATCGGAATTTAGAAGGTTATTAGCTGGTCCAAGGTTATATATATCGTTCCAGTATTTTTTATAGGGTTTTGCGCTAGTGATATTTACTGAATGAACTAAAGTGCTTTTGCTTACGCTCTGTTTTTGACTATTACTAAGCAGTTGGCTGAGACGCTCTAGACTATTTTTTGAGGGCAATTTATTGATGTCGGATGTTTCTATCCTGTTTGCTTTCCTATATTCTGTGGGTGTCATGTCATATTCTTCTCTAAATACACGGTTGAATGAAGAAAAGTTGGGAAACCCGTTTTCGAGCGCCACCTGGGATACAGTCATGTCAGTCTTTATCAAGTCATCTATTGCGTGCTGTAATCTGGTTTTGTTTAGTAGTTGGAGGAAACCAGTACCGCTCTCATTTTTGATGAACTTAGACAGATAGGATGGTGATAGATTAAGTCTTTCCGCAACGTCAGCCAACTTGATCTGTTTGTAGTAATTATAGTTTATGTATTCGATTATTGCTAACAGGCGCTGCTCGCCTAAAGATTCGCCTTTAGAATCAGATACCGCATCAAGATTAGAATGATTCTGAATCAGCTCGAGCAATATTTCGTAATGGCATTCAATTTCCTTGATCTTGTTAAGAATCCCTTCTTGGAACCAAAATGAAAGAGCCTTGTTAAAGAGGTAACGTAGGTTGCGGTAGGATTTGCCTGTTTCACTTTGTGAGTCGCAATAGAAACTCAAGGTGTTACCTGGCGCAATCTTGTTGAGCTTGTGTTTTGAGATGATAAATAATGCTGAGAATGCTCCGTCGACATCGTAAGAGCGGGGGACACCGGGATTGATCGAGAAGACCCCGTTTTTAGATATGGTTTTTTGAGTACCCGAAACACTTACGCGTACCGAGCCCGACATAGTATACAGGATTTCGAAGTCATTAGTAATCTTCGGCAGTTGATAAGAATTGTTTGTCAGAAGCGATAAGCTTATTATGTCGGAACCAATATTATCGTTTCGAACCATGACACATCACCCCATTCATACATTCGTATGCGTATTTAGATTATCAGATTTATACTATTTTCGCAAGCATAGACAGGTAAGAAATGTCAACGTCGAGTTTTGTTCGACAAACTGTTTCATCATATTTTGCTGGAACTATTGCAATGTTGATGAAAATAAGGTATAGTAGTTTCGTGCGTTCTAGAAGGAAGTGCCGTGTGCAAACTGATTTTCCTTACAAAAAAATATCGTGAGGTGGGTACAAGACATGAGTTCAAGTGCAACAAAAAAGAAGCCGATCCAGATGATTCTTCAAAAAGATTTCGTGCTGCTGCTCTTTATTATGTTTGTTGGATCGACAGGGCAACAGTTTTTCCAATCAATAATGACCAAATATGCTGTTTCTCTGAACTGTCCCGAAGCGCTTGTCGGAATCGTTGTCACAGCTTATGCAGTAATGGTTTTTATTTCTAGCCTTATCTCTGGTGTAGTAAGTGACCGGATGCAGAAGAAGACTCTCTTGATAATATCAATTGCGGGACAGGCACTATCTACTATAGGGTACGCCATTATAGGTGAGAGCTTAGTACTGTTACTAGCCATACGTATGGTCCATGGTTTTTGCTTTGGCTTAAACATGGTCGTTACAATGTCCATGGTATCTTTCTTTTTGCCTAGGGAAGTTCTTGGCGTAGGAATGGGAGTATATGGTCTTGGTCAGACATTGGCAATGGGTATCGGACCATCGATTGGATTGTCCCTTGTCAACAGTGTTGGATATCGAAATATGTTTTTGATTGCATTCGTTTTCACTTTCTCAGCAACGATACTATCACTATTCGTCAGACCGATACCGATAGTGAAAAAGGAGCAATCCAAGTTCAGATTCAAGGATCTGATCGACATGAAGACTGTTCCGGTTTCGCTGATTGGTCTGTGTAATGCAGTTGCTTACGCTTCAGTGACAGCATTTCTTGTGATTCACGCAGAATCCAGAGGTGTTGTAAACATCGGACTGTTCTTTACCATTTACGCTGTAACTCTGCTTGCAGTTCGTCCAATTATGGGAAGGGCAGCAGATAAGTATCCACTCAGATACACCATCTACCCGGCAAATGTCTTAATACTTGTCTCACTAGTTATGATTGCTGCTGCAAACAGTCTGTGGATGTTCTTAGTCGCAGCTGTTTTACTGGGTATTGGATTTGGTGGTGCGCAGCCAGTCTTGCAGGCAGAAAGCCTAAGGGGTGTGAGTCCCGACAGGCGAGGTGCTGCGAGTGCTACATACACAATGGGACAATCAAGCGGCTTTGCGATCGGACCAATGGTCGCAGGATTCCTTTCAGTACCGTTTGGTTACGGCAACATGTTCTTAGCAATGTCACTTTCATCTATGCTTGGAATTGCTGTACTGTTCTTTAGGGAGCGCTACCTGTCAAATTCATCAGCCGATTCTCTTTCAGTAGAAACTGAATAGGGATTGGAAATCAGAATATGGCATTACTCTTGGCAATGAGGAGTATCTCAGAAATGCCGAGACAAATAATGGATAAGGCACAAATGAGCTGTAGCTTGTTTGTGCCTTATCCGTTATGTGTTAGTTATATGTACCATCAAGTTGCAAAACCAGCAATAGCGATTATTTTGTCTGGCTCATCAGCCAATCCATGATTCCCTCTTCATTGTTGTAAACGAGTATCCAAGAAGCGTGGTTGTCGCTGAACTTCTGGACTAAAGGCATATCTGGATCTGTCGAAAGACCATACTTTTCAAGATCCTCAGGGGAGTACAGGGTCAGATGCGCGTTGTTGTTTCCGGCATCCCTTAACTTTAGGATACCATCGACTATGTACTTATGGCGGTAAATTGTGTGGTCTACATATGCTGTGGCGATCCAAAGCTTTGTATCTACCAGTCCGCAAAGAATTCCATATGTCTCAGGGGTCATAGTTGGGCATATGGGGACTGCTGCAGCAAATAGATCACTACCAACGGACAGCGCACGCAGGGTTCCTGCTCCTCCCATTGAGAGACCGGTTACATATACACGCTTCGGGTTTACTTTTCCATCGGCTATCATGCTTCGGATAATATCACAAATACTAGACAGATACTTGCGGTGCCAGCCGGTTTCGCCTCTAATATCGCTTTCAGCAAAAGTTCTGGGCATTCTAAAATTAGCATCCTGAGGGTTGAAGAGTCCTCGAGGGGCCTGTGGAGCCATTACAAAAAAGTCTGGATAATCCTCTGCCAAACGTGCAGCCCCAAGTGTTGCAACCATCTGCATCCAGTTGTCGGTTCCGCATTCGCCGCCCCCATGAAGGAAGAGGACAAGAGGGCGAGGACCGGCAGCGTCAGGTGTGTAAAGTCGGTAGTGTACGCCGTTTTCGTTTTTTGCGTCAAAAAGATCGGCCCACTCGGTTTTAGTTTCGCTTACATCCTCGCGGCTGAAGTCGATTTTGGCAGCAGGACCGTTACCTTTCAGGTTAAATCCCAAGAAGCTGACGGGCTCAACTTCTAGCCTGACTCCTCCAGGGATCTCCTTTACTTCAAGCACTCTGCTGACGTTCTCGCGCACTGTTTCCCGTTGCTTTACACTGATTGAAAAGTCGGAAGGGTCAATACCTTCTGCCGGGTGCTCAACATCAAAAGCGTAGACGACCCATCCCTCGTTGGCGACTTTTGTGTAGGCTGTTATTTTCATTGTTTCTGCTCCTTTCACAGTATATTCCATAGATCTGTTGTGTTAATTATATGGCATCCATAAAGTGAAAGCAACTGAATGATATACGTGAACTTTTGCGTTGAGAAAACGTTTGACAATAAACCAAGTTAATGTATACTTATAGTGAAGCGCATCAACTATCAATTGTACACAGGGGGTTATGCAGATGCATGCTAATAAGGAAAAACTGCCAAAAGCGGGACCGATGCTAAACGCTTATCCGGACAGTATTGGCAACACTCTGGGAGATATTGTAAAATTCCTGCGCGAACCAGAGCTGGCTCAGGCATTTCAATCGTTTTACATTTTGCCTAGTGTTTTCAATACCGATCTGGACCGCGGATTTTCTGTTATTGATTATAACTTAAACGAAATGTACGCAACGCCGGAAGATATAGATTCACTTCATGACATGGGCATAGATCTCAAGTTCGACTTTATTCTCAACCATGCCTCAGTCCTTTCCAAGCAGTTCCAGGATATTTTACGCAACGGTGAGGACTCTAAATATAGAGACTTCTTTATTGACTGGAACAAGTTTTGGGAGGGCCACGGTGAGATGACCGATGAAGGTTATATTGAGCCCTATCCCCATCTAATAAAAGATATGTTTTTCCGGAAACCTGGCTTGCCAATCCTAAATGTGCGCATGCCCGATGGGAGAGAGGTGCCTTACTGGAACACATTCTATCAGGAGGTAAAGTACAGGGAAGTAAGTACGCAAGACCTGATGAAGGCCCTGGAAATCCAGTATACCACGGCAGAAAGACTTGCCTCGCTTGTAAATGCTGCACTTGAAGAGGGCCTGACCCCGAAGCAGATAGATTTTGGAAAGTTCGATAAATATGCTGAAGGTGTTATTGACCTGCTTGAATCGAGACGAGAATACCTGGGGCAGATGGATCTGAACATAAAGTCGCCGCTTGTTTGGGAGTTCTATGACGATACACTTAGTAAGTTAAAGTCATACGGTGCAGATATTGTACGCCTTGACGCCTTTGCCTACGCACCCAAAGAGCCAGGTGAGAAGAACTTCCTCAATGACCCGGGCACTTGGGAGCTTCTTGAAAAGGTCCGTAAACTAGCTGATAAGTATGGAATTACACTTCTACCGGAAATTCACTCAAAATATGAGGAAAAGATACATGAGATGCTGGCGGAGAAAGGGTATTTGACGTACGACTTCTTCCTGCCTGGTCTAATAATCGATGCATTTGAGCGAAACACAAATGAGTACCTTCTCCACTGGATCAATGATCTCATACAAAAAGAGATCCGTGTTGTCAATATGTTGGGATGCCACGACGGCATACCGCTACTCGACCTAAAAGGGCTGATTCCGGATGATCTGATCGACAGCCTAATTGAGACAGTTGTCAACCGGGGAGGCTATGTAAAGGACCTACACGGCAACAAGAACATGTATTATCAGGTAAATGCCACTTATTTCTCCGCACTGGGAGAGGACGAAAGGAAGTTGCTCCTCGCAAGGGCAATCCAAATGTTTATGCCTGGAAAATCTCAGATATGGTATCTCGACCTAATGGCCGGGAAAAATGATTATGAAGCAGTTAAGAGAGCCGGCCCGGGCGGGCATAAGGAGATAAACCGCACAAATCTGACTTTGGAACAGGTTCAAGATCAGCTCAAAACCGATATTGTAAGAAAACAGCTCGAGCTATTGAGATTTAGAAATAATCATCAGGCATTCGGTTTTGATGCGAATCTACAGATCCATGAATGTGGACAGGACCAGCTCAAATTGACCTGGAGCAAAGATGGACATAGTGCAACCCTAGAGGCGAACCTTACAGATTATACCTATAGAATAAGCACTTCCGACGGCGTAGTATTGGCCTAGTAATATAGATAAACTTACAATGAGATAGATAAACTTTTATAGATATACTTCAGGAGGAATTTTAACATGACAATTCAAAACATTATTGATGGAATACTAAACTACCACCCCGATATTGGTGACAGAAGGACATGCGACGTCATAGTTGGCGGAGATCCAAACGTGGAGTGCACAGGTATTGTAGTTTCCATAGCACCAACAGTCGAAGTTATTCGAAAGACGATCGATGTTGGAGCGAATTTCATCCTTGTCCATGAGCCGACCTTCTATAGCGGATATGACGATGAATGTGAATGGCTTGAAGGAAACGAAATATATGAAGAGAAGCTTGCATTATTGAAGGATAACGGGATAGTAGTTTTCCGCGATCATGACCATATCCACGCCCATAACCCAGACGGAATCTTCCACTATCTGATAAAGCAACTCGGATGGGAGGAGTATGTAGTTCCCGGAGAAAATCGTGCACCTGAAATAAAGCTTCCCGAAACCACTTTGCAGGAGTTGGTCGGACACGTAAAGGAAGCCATGGAGCTAGACACTATCCGCTATATAGGTAATCCCGACGCAAAGGTATCTACCGTTGGTTTCTGTGGTCACCTACTACCCAATGAGAGTACAAATTGGAGCAATAATGCACAGGTAGCCGCATCCTGGAAGTATGATGTCATTATACCGGGCGAGATAGTTGAATGGACACTCCCGCTATACATCTGGGATGCAGCAATGCTCGGTAAAGCCAAAGGTATGATTTTGCCGGGACATTTTATCCAGGAAGAGGCTGGGATGCGATGGGCTGTTGAATGGCTCCGTCCAATAGTTGGCGAAGAGCTGGAGATAACATTTATTCCGGCAGGTGACATGTTTAGCTATATGTAAGCTATGCATAGTTTGCAAAAGAAATAGTATAGGGGTTGAGATATATGGATTCGGCAAAAAGAGCTCATATGGAGAAGGTGCAGAAGGAACTCGCTCCTGAACGACATAAAGCAATACCCAAGTATGAATATATAACCGCGTACCCTATTGACAAGCTAGTAGAGCTTTCAAAGCTGGAGTTCGCAATAATGGAATGTGAGGATGATAGTGCTCGCAGAGATCTGCTGTCGCAATACGCAGAACTGAGAGACAGCATAAAGATGATAGAAAACCCGCCAGAGAAGGTATTTCTCTGGCGGGAAGGGAACATGCCTGTGATGACTGAGTACACCGACAATTCGGAATACCGCTACTATCATGACCCCGATTTTATGCCATATTTTCTGGAAATCCTCTTGCCCGATGACGTCACTCCTATTGGCGCAGTTATAACTATTGCTGGCGGTCAGCAGGGGATGAACTCGATCAATGAATGCTATGAGATATGCAGAAACTTCAATGACCTGGGATATCAAGCCTTCATTCTTCACAGCCGCCCAAACGCCTGCCCATGGAACGCGTTCGAGTGTGGCGTAGACGTTGCAAGGGCAATTAGGATCATCAGGAGAGATTCCGAGAAGTATAGGATCCCCAAAGACAGAGTTGCCGTTGCAGGGTTCTCAAACGGCGGAATTGCGGGCGACAACTGCATCCGCTATTTCTCAGGAGACCAGGCTGTAAAAGATCACTTTCCCGACTATGTTCCAGATGATTTGGACGCCTATTACGGCTCTCCTGACGTTTTCCTCTGTGTTTACGGCTCCAGACATATTGGAACAGACTTTGACTACACCCGTGTGGTCTATCCACCATCCTTTTTTGCAACAGGCCTGAAGGATGAGAGGGGCTGTGAGAACATGTACGACGTGGTGTTCGATTTGGTAAAACGCGGGGTAATGGTTGAAGTACACTCGTTTGCGGGACACCCTCATGGCTACGCAGGATGGAAGATATACGACGGTATCGGAAACCCCAACTTCGACCTGTGGGTGAACTTAGCAGACAATTTCATGAGAAACGCTTATAACCATCTCATTTAGTAAGAGGAACAGTATTCATACAGTGTAGCACTTCGTCTACTGTGGGGATGGAGGGTATGGCACCACTTTTTGTGGTTGACAGTGAGCCTGCGGCATTGGCAAATTGAAGAATGTAGGTTATTTCATCTTCAGTGAGGTTATCTATTCCTTTCTCGAGCTGAAGCAGGCAGTACGAGACAGCTCCCATGAAGCAGTCACCGGCTCCGGTTGTGTCGATTGTTTTTACATCGTATGCCGAAGAACTAAATACTCTGCTCTTGTAGCAGAGGGAGGCGCCCTTTTTACCCTGTGTTATTATTACTATGGGAATATCGTACGTGTCCTGTATTACTCTCAGGATGACACTGATATCGGAACCGTCCCCTTCAAAAATATCCCCGAACAAATAGTCTGCCTCATCCTCAGAAAGTTTCAGAATGTCTGCAAGGCCTACAGTGTTCAGAACGGTTCTTTTTAGGTAATCGCTGTCGTTCCATAGAGGGAACCTCAAGTTGGGGTCGTATGAGATCAACACACCCTTGGTCTTTGCATGGTCTACAAGGGATAGAACAGTAGATCGTGAGGGGTCCTCCGAAAGGGATACAGATCCGAAATGGAGCATGCGGGTTCGTTCTACCGCACTATAGAGCTCCGGTTTCAGCTCGAGGGAGACATCTGCAAGCCCCTTCCGATAAAAAGAGAAATCCCTGTCCCCATGTTCGTCTAGATCCACAAATGCTAAGGTTGTATTTCTGTGTTCATCCGTCTGCAGCAGTGAGGTGTCAACACCTTTTGACTTAAGCACGGTGCGTATTTGACTTCCGAACATGTCGCTTCCTGTTCTGCCGATGAAGCCTGCTTTTCTTCCAAAGACGGATACTGCGCATGCAGCGTTTGCCGGAGCACCGCCAACGTTTGGTACAAAGCACTTTTCTCCGTCACTGGCAGACGACGGTGTCATATCGATAAGTATTTCACCAATACTCAGGTAGTCGTAATCAAACATCATAACATTTTCCTCCTGTTTTTCTGTTCTTGATTTTATAACAGGTTTTCGGAAGCGTCAACCAAAAGGGCGCTGAGCAGACAATAATTACGATGGTTCAAATTTTACGCTTCTTGGAGGATAGTGAATCAGTAGATTCTTTTAACCAAAACCGATGGATATAATATTGGAGGAGTTAACATTGATTCAAGAGAAAGCAAATAAAAGATCGGACACTAAAGGTCCTATAGCGCTGGATCTCAAAAATGTTGAGGACATTCCTGTGGATCCGGACAAAATACCTAAGGGGGATATGCCCGGAGACAAAATTCAAATAAGTGATGACCATATCAAGAAAGCCCGGTTCATTTTCCCGAAGCTAGCCGAGCTGTTGTTACCTCTGCTTAATAGCCATCCGCATCAAAGAGCTGTTATAGCGGTGTGTGGGGGGTCGGGTGTCGGAAAGTCTGAGACCGCATCCTTGCTCTCATACTTTCTCAACAGCCAGAATATTGGAAGCTACACACTTTCGGGGGATAACTACCCCCATAGGATCCCAATGTACAACGATGCCGAGAGACTTCGCGTCTTCCGCACTCATGGGCTGAAAGGGCTCATTGCACACGGGATATATGACAGCAGCATACAGGGCGTTCTGGATGGACTTTGGTCAGATGGTAATGACTCAAATCTAGAACTGACAAAGGAGTATCCCTGGCTTGCAAAATATCAGGAAGTGGGGAGAAGCGGCCTACGGAACTATCTCGGTACAGCTAATGAAATCGATTTCGATGAACTTAACGGAATCATTTCACAGTTCAAAAGTGGTGCAGATACACTTTATTTGAAGCGGATGGGTAGGGAGGCAAACGAACTCTGGTATGAGGCTGTCGAATTCGACGACAAGCATGTACTGATTATTGAATGGACTCATGGGAACAGCTTTCATCTGAGGGGGGTTGATATACCGATTTTGTTGAACAGCACACCGGAGGAGACACTTGAACACAGGAAGAAACGAAACAGGGATGGTGGAACCGACAGCCCGTTCACAACCATGGTTCTCTCCATCGAGCAGGAGCTTCTCAATTCACAGGCCCAAAAGGCGAAACTGATTGTCTCAAAAGACTGTGAACTTCTAACCTATGACGCATTCAAGAGGGTGATGCTGAAATAGCATTGTACATTTTGAAGAGTGTATGTTATTTTTTCAAATCTGACGCCATTTTGGCTCAAAAAGGTTGTACATTTCAAAAGGATTGCATGAATCTATTTGAAGTCAATAAGGCAAATAGCTGCTATTATTGTACTGGACGCAAAAATTAGCGTACTAATTACTATGGAGGTAATGAATCTAATGAAAAGGTTTTTTGCTCTTCTTCTTGCAGCACTTATGATCATTGGATTGATCGGTTGCTCTACAGACTCAGGAAAAGATGCAACACCCACAGATAAACCGACCGTAAAACCAGGTAGCGATCAGACTGATACACCTGATGAAGGCGATGACGTTGAGCCATACGCGGTTTCACTGTATTTCCCCACAATGATGACTATTCCAGACAAGGACAACATTAAGGACGTTGAAAACGCCATTAATGACTACATCAGAGATGATCTTGGCATCAAGGACATCACTCTGGATCTCCAGTTTGGTCATCTGGCCGATTACAGCACAACTGCAAACATGCAATTGGCATCCGGTGAGAAGATGGATATATACCTCGCTCTCCCGCTTAACGTTGCAGTAGCAAACGGCTATCTCCTGCCACTAGATGAGTATCTTGATAAAGAGCTCTCAGGAGCAGCAAACATAGTCTATGATTGGCTCTCCTGCGGAACAATCGACGGTGTCACATATGCCATCCCCTGCTATAAGGGCCAGGTTCTAAGCTGGAAGTACATCTATGACAAAGATTTGGTTGATGGCGTGTACGACATGAGCCAGGTCAAATCAGTTGATGATCTTGATGACGCACTTGCAGCACTGAAGGCAGCTTATCCGGAAGAGCGCTTCATGGTTTACAACAACCAGCTTCCACCGCTATACGGCTTCCAGGATCACACCAATGTGGTTGGCACCTACTTTGCCACAGTTGGAGACAGCACAACACTTGTAAACTACTTTGAGACAGATGCTTTCCGTAAAGCAGTCTATAAAGCATACGAGTGGAGCCAGAAGGGCTACTCCGATCCTGAGGGATCCAACAACACTCTGTTGCACGACGCAATCATCATGTCTGGCCAATCCAAGGGTGTAATCATGGGCCATGCATATTCAATTGAGACTATCGAGCAGATGTTCACAATGAACAACTCCTACGGCGGAAACTTTGGAGCAGTTGAGATTGCAACCTCCGACATGACTAACAACCCGCTCGTATATGGAATCGCTTACACATCCGAGAATCCATCAGCTGCAGCACGTATGCTTAACCTCATCTGGACTGACGAGTTTATAGCAAGCACTCTCATCTATGGTATCGAGGGCGTGTCCTGGGAGTGGAACGAAGAGAAAACCTCTATCCAGTACCCAGAGGGCCTTGGTATTGACACAGTTCCTTACACTGCACTGTACACCTGCGGAGCATTCGGAAACCAGTTCCTGCTTTACGGCTTTGACGGCAATACTTCAGAAGCTGATAAGGTATTCATGAAGAAACTGATTGACGAAGCTTGGTATCCAAAACTCTTTGGATTCACACCTGACTCCTCAAAGGTTGCAACACAGATTGCTGCAATTTCTAACGTCTATGACCAGTACTACGACGTGCTTACCTACGGCGATGTCAATCCTGACGTGTACCTACCGCAGTTCCTAGAGGCTCTCGACGCAGCTGGAATTGACCAGGTCATGGCTGAGTACCAGGCTCAAGTTGACGCATGGCTTGCTGCACAGTAAGTATTTGACAGAATAGAAAATCTCCTATTAATAAATGACAATTTAACAAATAGTAAAGGTGACACAGGCCGAATGCCTGTGTCACCTTTATGTTTTTACCTTTAATTATGTCCGCCACTAAGCTATTGTGCTATTGCTATAGAATTCTATCTTATCAGTGTTACACTATAAGGCTACTATATTCTGCTTCCGGTATCTCTATCAAACAGGTGGACTTTCTGCATTTGAAATGAGATAAAAACACTCTGCCCCCTATGGAAAGCACTATACTGGGGGTTCACAGAAGGCTGAACGGCTATGACTTCCAGGTCGTTGACCTCCATGTATATGTGTGTTTCAGAGCCCATGTGCTCTGTATACAGAACTTTCGCAGGAATACCAGACCCAGCACTGCTGTCTGAATTGCTACTGACTTGAACGTGTACAGGCCTGATTCCTAGTGTAACAGCAGCTCCGTTCAAATCCTTGGAAAAACCTCGTGTCATGCTTTCGCTGAGCGGATACTTATTTCCTAGAACATTGACCGTCCATCTGTTCGAACTATTAGAAACATAGTCTAGTTCAGCATTATTGAATATGTTCATCCGTGGTGATCCGACAAGAGTGGCTGTATACAGGTTAGCAGGCTCATTGTACAGTTCACGAGGTGTGCCAGTCTGCTCAATAATGCCGTCCCGCATGACAACGATTCTGTCGGCCAACGAAAAGGCTTCAAACTGGTCGTGAGTCACATAGATGAAGGTTGTTCCGGTTTTCTTGTGAAGATTCTTAACTACAACTCTCAGCTTTCGACGTAGAGGGGCGTCTAGGTTGCTGAAAGGCTCATCCATAAGGAATATTTTCGGATTTCGAACAATGCAACGTCCGATAGCGACTCGCTGTCTTTCACCGCCCGAAAGCTCTCTAGGCAAGCGACCAAGTAGGTGTGTAAGGTTCAAATTATCTGCAGTACTCAAAACCATACGATCCACTTCATCCCTTGGAATATGCAAATTTCTCAATGGGAATGCGAGATTATCATATACCGTCAAATGGGAGTAGAGTGCGTAATTCTGAAAGATCATTGCAATGTCACGGTGTTCGGGGTTAAGGTCATTGGTCAGGACTCCGTCCATATAAATTTCCCCAGAGCTTATGTCCTCGAGGCCTGCAATCATCCGCAGAACTGTAGTCTTTCCGCACCCGGAAGGCCCAAGGAGCACAATGAACTCACCATCCTCAACCTCAAGGTTGAATTTCTGCACCGCAACGACGCCTTCATTTGTGGTATATGGGTTCAGTTTTTCGCGCTCAAGCGCTTCACGGGCTTTTTTTCTACCGAAAATACCTGAAACCCTGGTGTAAGGGTATATCTTCAAAACATCCTTTAGAAGCAGCCTACTCATTATTGTCACCTATATTAATATCCTCATCACTGGAATCACCGAATAGTCTGTCCAACTCAAGACCGGTCATTTCATTAGTCTCATTGACATCAGTGTCCGCAATTATTCCTATGTCTTCAGTATCATCCAGTGTGTCGTCTGCAGGGGCACCGGATTCGCTCCCTGTCGACCCGTCCTCTTCCAGTCCGCGCTCTCTAATGAAAGCCTGTAGAGTCTTTTCCATACCGCCACAAATCAGATCGTAATAGAGCCCGGGAAGTATCAGGATCGTTATTGGATATATATAAACAAGTAAGGATATCAATCCAAGCAAAATCAGAAACCAGATCGTCCTTATGATGTTTCGTGATGCCAAGTAGAGGGACAGCCATATGGTTGTTATGGAACCGGACTCGAACCTAGAGAGTGTCGGGGGTACAAAAAGTAGCATAGTGATAAATATAAAGGCAAGGAAGAACCCAAAGACATAATATATCGCCCAGACAATGCTTTCCTGCCACATCTGTGCTCCGAAGTTCAGAGCAGTATAGAGTAGAAGTGCAAGTACTATGCAGATGAGTGACAGGGGCACACCTTTTTTAAGTGAGTTGCCGAGGCTCGTGAAGAAATCTCGGACCACGCCTGTCCCACTTTGGCGAATGACCTTGGTAGTCGTATGAAACATCGCCGCCGTTGCGGGGATAATGGTGATAATCGGGATGCAGGATATGAGCCAAAGAAAGCTCACGATCATCATATTGCCTGCCTTAACAAGCATTTTTACAAGAAAACCGTCATAATCAAACACTAAAGTCAAGCTCCTTATATAGATTAAAGGCATAATCTCTATAATAAAGATTATGCCTATATGTTTGCGGTACTATCACACTCAGCCCTTGACTCCGCCAATGACCAAACCCTTTACAAGCTCTTTCTGGATAAAGGGGTAGACGAGAAGGATCGGAACTATAGCGATAATTGCAATGGCCATCCGGGCACTCTCTGTTGGGAAAGCCTTAAATGCAAGGGCTGCAGACTCGGCGGCCACGTCACTGGATTTGAGGAACTGTATACTGTCCATTAGCTTCTTGAGATAGACCTGGATCGTGTATAGTTTTGTTTCGGATATATAGTAGAGACCGTTTGTCCAGTTATTCCAGTAACCTAGGGCAGCAAAGAGTCCTACGGTGGTCAGAACAGGTTTTGACAGTGGAAGCATTATGCGCCAATATATTCGGAAAACACCTGCGCCGTCAATTTGGGCCGCTTCGACTATGGAGTAGGGCACATTCGCATTGAAGTAGTTTCTTACCATCAGTACGTTCATGCCGCCCATAAGAGCTCCAGGAAGGATGTAGGCCCATATTGTGTTTTTGATTCCAAAGACTCTTGTCCAAACAATGTAACTTGCAGTAAGTCCTCCGTTAAACATAAGGGAGAAGAATAGGATAAAGGCAAATACATTTCGTGCTTTGAAATCTTTTCGGCTCAGGGGATATGCGAAAAGGGATGTTAGAAGGAGGTTTGAGAGAGTACCTACTACCGTTACCAAAATCGTAAGCGCATAGGCTCTGCCTATCGTGAATTTCTTTGTCCAAAGATAGTCGTACGCTGCGCCCGAGAATTCCTTTGGCCAGAAGCTGTATCCGCCGGTGCTGAGAGCCTTTTCGGTGGATAGAGAAACCGAGAGCATAAGGAAAAACGGGGCAAGGCAGTATAGTGCAAGTATTATCATGAGGACCATGGCGATGTTATGAAATGTCCGCTCGTCCCTAATGGCAGGACGGGTATATTTCTCAGTATTATTCATAGTTAATTACCTTCCTTTCCAATCTAAAAGAGAGCGTTGTCTTTGTCAACAACACGGACAAGCCAGTTAGACAATATAACTAACACGAACCCGATGACGGCCTGGAACACACTGGCTGCAGAGGACATTCCAATGTTATTTAACTCTAGCAGTGCCCTGTATACGTATGTGTCTATAGTCTGGGTCGTGCTGTATAACAGACCGGATCCCAGTGGAACCTGATAGAACAGACCGAAGTCAGAGTTGAATATACGTCCAACAGAGAGGAGAAGCAACAGAGTCATTACCGGTCTTAACAACGGCAAGGTTATATGCCAAATCTGCCTAATCTTACTGGCACCGTCGATCCTTGCAGCTTCGTAGAGTCCCTTGTCGATTCCTCCGATACTCGCCATATAGATAATCGAGCTCTGGCCGGTGCTCTGCCAGAAGTGAACGATAGTCAAGATTACTGGCCAATACTTAGCTGAAGCATACCAGTTGATGGCGTTTTCACCGAGAATGCTCTTGTTGATGAATCCGTAAGAAGTGCTGAGGAATGCATACACAATGAAGGAAAGGATAACTGCAGATACCATGGACGGGAAGCAGATTATCGGCTGAATTACCTTGGCTATTCGGCGGCTAGAGATTTCTGCCATACAGAGTGCAACGAATACCGCGATAATCATTCCTAGTATGATCCAGACAATGTTGTAAGCTAGGGTGTTTCGTATCATGATCCATGCGTCTTTTGTAGCGAACAGAAACTCAAAATTGTCGAGTCCGACCCAGGGGCTTTTTATGATACCAACAGAGAAATTAACTTTTTTAAAGGCAATGAGAATACCGAACATCGGAAGATAGTTATTGCAGATGAGGTAAATCATTCCTGGTAGCATCATCAGCAACATCGGTATCGTCTTACGAAACTCATTAGCTCTCCTTGATTTTTTCCTGCTTTTGAGAATGTCGTCATATTGAGAGACGGCAGTCTGAGCAGAGTTTTTATTTTCTAAGTTAGGCACAACTTCTCATCCTCCATATTTTTGTTTATCAACCCTATGTTACGATTATCTTCCGGCATACGCATTAAAAAAAGTACTGTAATAATATCCTTTTGTACAAAGC
>FZPS01000059.1_pt126 | contig 16059 bp, 12 predicted proteins | sample 1817821 | NCBI WGS metagenome assembly FZPS01 (sample SAMEA104158645, study PRJEB21678) | metagenome | place: Germany | collected 2015-04-21
AATAATCACAAAGCTGATACCATTCCGCATTATTAGGATAATGACAGCATCTTACCGCATTGATATTAAACTGTTTCATCAATTGAAGATCCTCAATCATACTTTCAATGGTAATCGTTCGTCCGGTATATCTATCGTGCTCATGACGATTTACCCCTTTAAATAAAATTGGAGTGTTATTTAGTAAGAATATTCCATTTCTCATTTCAATGGTTCTAAAACCAAAGCGATGAGCAAACGATTCAGTTACTTTGTTATCTACTAAATAGTTAATACTCAATGTGTAAAGATGTGGCGTTTCTGCATTCCAGCTCTTTATATCTTTAAATAATTGTTGAATGCTAAGTTTTCGCTCATTAGCAGCTGACAATTGTTTTACTTCACTGTGGATGACTCTATTTTCATCCAATACTTTTACCTCTACCTTATGATTCGGTTGAGGATTCTCTATTTCAATATTCAGATTTAATTGACCATCCTTATATTGATTGATTAAGTCGGCCACTAGCGTAAAATCTTTGATTCTGCTTTTTGGGCGAGCAAACACATATACACTACGCTCAATTCCGCTGTATTTCCAATAATCCTGGTCTTCTAAGTATGATCCATCACTAAAACGAAAAACTTGAACAGCCAGACGATTCTTCCCTTTTTTCAGATGAGGGGTGATGTTGAATACCGCAGGTAAGCGACTGTCTTCACTGTATCCTACTTCTTTACCGTTTAACCAACAATAAAAGGCTGATTCAACTCCTCTGAAATCTATGAAGATATCCATCTCATTCCAGGAGGAAGGAACATTAAACTCTGTTACATAAGAACCGACCGGATTATAGTCTGTGGGGACAAAAGGAGGATTTGGAGGAAATGGATAGCTTACATCTGTGTAAATTGGGGCATCAAAACCCTGAAGTTCCCAACTGCCGGGTACTTTTATATTGTCCCATTTATTTGTGCTTTGGCTTGTTTTCCAAAATTCTTTTGGAGCTTCGTCTAAGTTCTTGGCAAACTTAAATTTCCATATACCATCCAGAGAAATTCTTCGCTCTTCTTTTGTGTTTAGCTTGAATTGTTCAGCAATTGGCTTCTGTAATTGGTTAAGAGCCCCTTCTTCACTGGTAAAAGGAATGAAGTGAGCGGCCATAGGCTCTCTGTTAATCTCATTGATTTCTGGATTCTGCCACGGTACATCTTTGATGTTATTACCTTTGCTAGAGAATCCGAACATAAATAGTCCGATAAAAAATAATATAAATTGTTTCATAATAGGCAAAATAATGTTACTAAAAAGGGAACGCTTAAGTCAACTAAAAACCCATGATAAATAGAAACGATAACGTATTCTTTTCCTGAATAGCGGGTAATGATGGGTAACGTAGTATCCATAGTGGTTGCACCACCTACAGAAATAGGAGATAGCTTACCGAAATATTTGGCAAACAAGGGAGCGAACAATAATGCAATAATCTCTCGTATTATATTTGAAATAAGTGCAATAGTTCCTAACTCAGCTCCTTTATACTCAGTTATGAAAATACTCGAAAGAGAATAATAACCGAATCCGGAGCCAACAGCCATACAATCAGCTGCTGTTCGGTTAGATAGTAAAAAACTAACAAAGAAACATCCCAATATGGTTCCAAGAATAGTTGCTATTGGTAGAAAAAGTAATCGATAATTAATATTCTTAAATCCTTTGATGGTCTTTGAGTCATTACCTACACTTATACCCACTAAAAACATTAACAGGCAGAGTATGTAAAAGCTAATTTCACTCTCTGTAAAAGTAAAAGGAATCCACTGGTTGTGTCCACAAGCAATTCCTAAAATGAAAAATAGAATAATGATAATACTTCCTTTCATTTCTATGCTATGCTTTGTGTTGAACAAAGTACCAGAGAAGCCAAGATAGTAGGATACTGCCTAAAACAGCTCCTCCGGTAATGATTAATGCTTCTATACCAATTGTGTCGAAATTTTGTAATATGGTTTTATTTTCACCAACTTCAACTCCCAAGATGAATAACAGTATACATATAAGTATCATTATGGGTTTATTTAGATTGAAGGTCTTTTTCTTTTGGATAAGGTATCCGGATAGGACCCCAACAAACAAAATTCCGATCACAATTAGCATAGTGGTTTTATTAGAAAGGATTATACATTTATTTAATTAATCGCATCGTTCGCATTGATTTCAGTCAATGGAATAGGATAGAAAGAGTTTTTATCCAAAGAGAAATTATTTCTATTGGCTGCTTTCATAGCCTCTTCCAATTTACCCCATCGGCGCAGGTCATACCATCTCCAGTTTTCCAATGGAAATTCAATCATTCGTTCGTGTTCAATTTGCTTGCGAACGTCTGCTTGTGTGTTACCTTGCATAGCTGGCATATCTCCGTGTACATCACGCACCTGATTGATTAAAGATATTGCTTTATCAGTTTCTCCTAATTCATTTAATGCTTCTGCTTGCATCAATAATACATTAGCATAACGCATTAAAGGAATATTGATTGCACAATAGTTTTCAGACAGTGCGTTGTAATCTGCCGGCATGAATTTTTGGAAAGCGGGTCGATTATAATATACAACTTCTGTTGTTCCGTTTGGTTGTTCTACGTTCTTATAAAACCAATCTTTATAATCTTTGCCATACACTCTTCCGTTACCATCGTTAAAGTAATCACATTCAAAGAAAATAGTATGATAGAGTCTTGAATCATATCTTCCAGTTAAGGCTATTTCCCCTTCTTTCATATAAGCATCCATTAAAATCTCACTTGGAAGGATTTCATCCCATCCCCATAATTCTGAAACTCCCATCCAGCGATGTAATTGAGTGTAATAGTTTGCCCCACTTGCTGAATTCATGGAGAATTGAAGTTCGAAGATCGATTCTTTAGAGTTTTTATTTGTTGCATTAAACATAGTCTTAAAATCTTTCACTAACTCATATCCTGTAACCTGATTGAATGCCTGAACGGCTTGCTCAAGATACTCTTTTTTAGCGTTGGATTCTTCGTATGCACGTGTTAAATAGCAAAAACCTAAATAAGAGAGTGCAGCTCCTTTAGTGGCACGCCCCACATCAGTTGAATTATAAGTGGCGGGGAGTTTAGTAGCCTTTTTCAGGTCTTCTATAATGAAATCCCAAGCATCAGTACGAGAGGAGAGAGGTTGGTTTAATTGATCTTGTTTTGTAATATAGATATCTCGAATAATAATCTCCTCCCAATTCAGTATGAGTTTTAAATGATAATAAGCTCTTAGAAAATATGCTTCGTTAATGATTTGATCTCTTAATGCCGGATCAATATTTTCTTCCGGGATAGTAGGTACTTTTTCTATTACTTGATTCGCAAAGTTTATTCCTCTATAGTTATTTGCCCAGTAGGATGAAACTTGTGAGTTTCCGTTAGTATAGGTAAAACGACTTAGCTCCACCCAGTTGGGGTAATTCATGGCATCGTTCCCCATTGCAATAATATCTTCCCGATAAGCTTCCACCGGCCATTTCACTTCGGCAAAACTCCATGTGTTAATGGAATATTCCAGTTGTGAATAGGCAGCAGCAATTCCTTCTTCAGCATCAGATAAGTTTCGCCAAAAGGTATCAGAGGTCAGTTTGTCTGGTGATTGTACGGTTAAGAAATCTTCACAAGCTGTAAAGAAAGCTAGAAGACTCACCATTATTATAAATATATATTTTTTCATGATTCTATGGATTTTATATTAAAATGTTAGTTGTGCACCTATTGTGAAAGAGCGAGTAAAGGGATAGATGAATTTGTCTATTCCTGTATTCAATACACTGGATCTGGAGAATTCCGGGTCAATGCCATCATAACCGGTTATGGTAAACAGATTGTCAATGTTGAAATAGACACGTAGTTTCTCCAAATAAATCTTCTGCAGAATATCTTTAGGTAAAGTGTATCCTAACTGAATAGATCTTAGGCGTACAAAATCAGCTTTTTCTAAGAAACGATCCGATTCTCTCATATTTAAGTTTGGATCTTGATAAATAGCACGTGGAACGTTAGTGTTTCTATTTTCCGGAGTCCAAGCATTAAGAGAAGAGCGTAGGAAGTTTGAACCTGAGCTCATGCCTTCATAGAAATATTTATTCCCATTATATAGCTTGTGTCCCCAAGCGCTACCCAATGTAAAGGATAAGTCAAATCCTTTATAATTGGCCGAGAAATTTATATTAGCCTCAAGTTTTGGAATTCCTGATCCGGAGTACTCTTTATCGTCGTCATTAATAGTTCCGTCATTGTTTGAATCAACAAAACGTATGTCACCCGGTCTGGCATCCGGCTGAAGGAGTTCTCCTGCTTCGTTAACGTGTGCATTAACTTCATCCATGGATTGGAATATGCCGGCTGTTTTATATAGGTAAAAGCTTCCAATGGGTTTTCCCTCTTTTGTTTGAGTTGGGAAGTGTTCCGTTCCCCATTTTAATCCTTCACCGTATAATGTTTGACCGGCATCGGCCAATTGAGTAACCTTATTACTGATAGTTGCTAAATTAAAACCAATATTATATTCAAATTGATTAACGCGATCATTCCAGTCGAGTTCTAGTTCAAATCCTGAGTTTCTTATTTTTCCCACATTTAATATTGGATTATTAAGTCCGGCAGAAGGAGGAAGAGCTTTGGTTATCAACAAATCTTCTGTTTGATTATAGTAATAGTTTAATGCTCCTACCAGTTTATTGTTGAAAAGGCCAATATCTAAGCCAATATTCTTGGTGTCTGTTGTTTCCCATTTCAATGACCTGTTCTCTAACTCACGAGCAATACTTCCTGCCCATGGATTCTCTCCATTACCTTTAACATAACCTTGGTACTTTGTATTATATGTGGTAATTAATGCCTGGAAGTCATAGTATCCTAAAGCATTCTCATTACCTAAGCGTCCCCAGCTGGCACGTAATCTTAAATTGTTTATAGCGGAATGTTTAGGGAAAAAAGCCTCTTCACTAATTCTCCACCCTAAAGCGATGGATGGAAAACCTCCCCATCTGTTATCCGAACCAAATTTGGAGGAGCCATCATAACGTAGAGTAGCTTGTAAGAGATAACGATTGTCATAGTTGTAGTTCAAGCGACCAAAGAAAGAAACCCTTCTATAGTCCCATTTACTTCCTTCACCACTAAAGGTTCCACCTTCACCTGCTGCAATTGTTGAAAAAGAAGGGTCTAAAAATCCGGCAGGCATTTCATTGGTTACCAGTTTTCCATCTTTCACTTCATAAACTGTGGTCTTACCTTCTACGCCAACGGAGTTCCAATTGTATTTTGTTCCCGTGATTGAGTTTCCAGCCATAGCTGTAATGTGATGCTTATTAAAATCCTTGTTAAAGGTTAGTACGTTGTCTAATACTTGTTCTTCCCAATAACCATAGGTCTCACTATGATAAGGATAAAGTCGTTTTGATTTTTCATCAGCAATGTAATCCGGTGCATGATACTCTATTCGCTCGTGTTGCGCTCTATATCCATATGCGGTTTTGAAGTTTAACCAGTCGGTGAAATTAACTGTAATGCCAATGTTTGCTGTAGTATAATATCTTCTTGTTGTTTCTCTTTCATAATGATGATCAGCCATTACGTTTCTGTTGTTAGGTATGCCGTCAAAGTTAGTCAGACCAAAGCCATACTCCTCTTCTTCATTATATACAGGAACTAATGGACTCATCATATACATTTCTTTAAGTGAGTATTGAGGATATTCACTTTTGGTATATCTTAAAGATAAGTTGGCATCAAAATCAAAGATGCCTTTCTTCATGAACAATTTGGCACGGGCATTGTCTTGTACAAAGTTATTGCCCAAGAAGATTCCTCTGTCATCTGCGTGATTATATGATATGGAATATTTGGCGTTTTCGGTTCCACCTCTAACACTTACCATATAATTCTTTGATAAGCCATCCCGTTGCATGATGTCTTGCCAGTTAGTATCTATACCGGTGTTCTTTTCTATGTAAGCCGGTAGGGTAACAGCCTCATTAGGGAATTGTTCGTTAAAGTTATCATACATTGTTTTATGTACGGATTTATATTCTTCAGCATTTAAGAATTTTAGCTTATTAGCTACCTTAGTACTGGTGAAGTAGGTGCTGAAATCAACTTTTATATCTCCCTTTTGGCCACTCTTTGTAGTAATGATAATAACACCATTAGCTGCAACAGAACCATAAATAGCCGATGCAGCACCATCCTTTAACACTTCCATTGAGGCAATGTCCTGTGGATTCACATTATCTATATCTCCGGGAAAACCATCTATGATATAGAGAGGATTATTGTCACCAAAAGTCTTGACTCCACGAATCTTAACTTGTATTGACGCTCCTGCAATCCCTCCGGATTTTTGTATGTTAACTCCGGCAACCTTACCCTGTAGAGCTTCTGCAGGATTGGTTGTTATCTTACGGGCTAGATCTTCTGTGTCGACAGATGAAATAGCTCCTGTCATATCGCTCTTTTTCAATACTCCATAGCCTATGACTACAGTTTCTTCTAGTAGGAGGGCGTCTTCTTGTAATTTGATATTGAATTGCCTGTTGTTCTGTACTGCAATTTCTTGGGTTTTATAACCCATATAAGAAATGACAAGAGTTGCATCAGGACTTACAGAAAGAGAAAATAAACCATCTATATCGGTTATTGTTCCATTTGTTGTATTCTTTTCTAGAATACTTGCACCAATAACAGGAATGTCTGTTTGATCTATTACAGTTCCGGTTATTTGAATTTTTTGTGCAGACACAAATCCACACAAGGTTAGAGCTAATAATAAGAGAAAAGCTCTACTTTTAAAAGATTTGAATTCATTCATAATATTATCTTTTTAGTTAACGAATAAGAGTTTTTTATTGTGTTAACTAATATAGATAGATATAGAAAGAATAATGAGGTTTTATATTGCTTTGATGTCTACAAAAGCAATAAATGGAGCTAATTAATATCTACAACGTTTTATTTAATTGCCTGAATATTAGTCAGTTGTTTTATCTTCGACTATATACAAAACCTTAAATTAGAGTTTTTAAGTATTTATAAAGATTTAAGGTAATCTTCAAGGTTTTCATTCGTTTCCAGTCCCAAAGATTGTCTTAATCTATATCTGCTCATATTTACACTTTTAGGATTGTTTCCGGTTAAAAGTGCTATTTCTTTTGTAGAGGTGTTTACTCGCAAAAGCATGGCCAGATTGATTTCACCTGAAGTTAAATTAGGATGTTTAATTAATATGCGTTCTTTGAAGTCTTTATTTCTTAGTTCTATCTTTTGTAAGAGTTCGTTTGTTTCTTTGGTTCCTGTTTTATATTGGCTAATGAAGTAGCTTAACTTCTTTAGATGGACACGTACATCTTGTAGTTCCATTTTATAGCCTTCTTTTATTCTTTTACTTATTGCATCCAGCATTTGGTTTCTACTATATAAGTACATGGAAAAATTGGTGATTTCTTGATGCATGGTATTTAATTCGGCTTCTATAAGCTTAATTGCGTCTTGTTGTTGTTGCATTTTTAATTCAACTACTTCTTTTTCTGATTGTCCTAGCCTATATTGAGCTTCTGCTATCTCTAGTTTACGTTTTCTTTTTCTAGATAAGATACTATAGCTTAAAATAGCCACTAAAATAAAAAATATGACTGAGATCACAGCCATGTTACGCTCTAAGACTTTTATCTTATATTTATCTTCAGTTATTTCCAGTTCCTCTTGTTGTGCAGAGATAATATTGTCTGCAATCTGCTTCTCGATGATCCGTAGTCTATTTGTTGTTTGTAATTGTTTACTTAACTCATAGAGTTGATTGAGATTTTCATAAGCTTTTTTATAATCACCCATAGCATGGTAGATCAAAGAAAAATATTCAAAGTTGTCACATATCAATTCTTTGGCATCTAGCTCATTGGCTATTTTCTTTGCCGTATTCAAGGGTTCAATTGCTTTTTGATATTGTCCGGCAAAATAGTATTGTTTGCCCTTGTTGTTATAATTCTCTGCTAAAGCCCAATTAGCATTTAAGTTTTTGTTTATGATAATGGCTTCTTCAATCTTCTTCAGTTTATCATCTAAATCACCTTCATATAAACACATATTACTTAAGTTTGCTGCAATAGCTTTTATATTTCCTGATCTTCTATTTATATGTAAAGCTTTCATGAAACATTCTTCTGCTGTTCTAAACTCATTGAGATTGTAATGAATAATGCCTCTATTATTATAAGCAAGTGCTAATCCAGTAGAGTCATTATGCACTTTTAATATGCTGGTAGCTTCATTGTTGATTTTTATGGCTTTATTATAGTCTCTTAATCTGGAATATAAATCGGATATATGTAGTAATATGGTTGCATATAAAACGCGCTCTTTTTGTGAACAATTTTTTTGTGCTAAATATAAAGATGAAGAACTTAAATCAAAATCACCTAAATATTTGTAAGCTAATCCTTTTGCTAAGAATGCATTAGTTACAATTAATGAGTCTTGTGTAACAGAGATTATTTTATTAACACATTGAATAGTGTGTTTAGGATTAGTATAAATAGAATTATTTGCTTCCTTCAATAAGGAATCAATTGCATTTGAATGGGCATAGCTATTAGTAAAAATACATAATGCTATGAATGTTGTAAAAAATAGTTTTTTCATAGTTCAAAAAAAATAATTGATATTCCCAATATATTTTTCTGAATAAAAAGAAATCCAATCATTCTGCGACAGACTTGAAAGGATAATCTTTTAATATTAAATTAAGATTACTGGTTTTTCTTTATGCCACTAATATAGGAAAGAAAAAACAATTGTTATAGGTTACTTGAAATAAAGTTGTATTGATAAGTGGCTACTAAATGAAATTCCATGTTCTTTAATATCTTGGAAAATAGAATATTAAAGAACATGGAATTTCATTGATTTATTTAATGACAGAGCTTAATGCAGGGGGAATCCAGAATAGAGATATAATTCTTAATTGCAAACACAATTTGTATTGAATGGAATTATACTGTTAATTCATTCAATAGAGTTGCTAAGATGGGAGTCTCTTTCATATCTTCTAAATTAAGGACATCTATGTGCCAATTTCTACAGAACATTTTTACTTTAGTGGTTACATCATCCATATAAAGAACCTCAATTTGTTTGCGTTGAATCCATAAAGCTAAATAAGTTTCATCTTTTATATAGACTTGTTCTTTTTCTACGTGAACCACTTCGTTATTTTCAATAGTAGCTAAATAAGCATTTCCTACTAATTCATTCTCTCTATCTTGTATACATATAGCTATTAGCATATTTCTTTAATTTTAGTAGATTAATTCCTGATTGAAGTATTACAAATTAAGCCATAATTTTTGAGTTAAATCCTATTTTTTTACTATTTAAATGTCCCTTATCGCCTTTTTAAGATTAAAAAAATGAAAGATAAGTAAAATAGAATGTATTTTTTTACAAACTATAGCTTTAAGTTTAAAATTGATAAATTCGCTATTTCTTTAAATATAGCAAGTAAGGAATAAATGGATGCTTGGAGTTATTGTTCTGTTTCTTAATGAATCTTTAACCTATAAACCGTTTAAACTCTTTTCTTGTAAAATGGTTATGGTGTATCATAATTACGCTATTGGATTTTTTTTGGTTAGTTAGAAGGGAGCATAAGGAGGTCGATTTCCTTGTCGAACTTCCACTCTAATTCCAAAGCCTTTTTTTGATTTCAACTCAAAGCCTCCTACAAAATTGTCTTTTTGCCACGGCATTAATCCGGGAGTCATTATCTTTCGTCCTTCTTCATCATACTGTCCAAAAGTGCTGAAATTCAGGTTGTCATTTAGTCTAAAAGATTGACTTTGCAAGCGAACCGGAGTGTTACCCCAATTATAGTACCCTCCATAAGAAAAAGGGGAAGAATTGCTGATATAAAAACTATTGTATGTGGACATTTTGTCCATTTGAAACAACTCATTATAATCAATTGAGGGTTTAGGTAATTCTAGAGAAACTTTAGGAAGGGTAGGTGGCATAATAGAGAACAAACTCATATCGATGATGAAGTTTCCATATAATTTATAGGCTTTAGGAGTTGGTTTGATGTTATCAGAGGAAAGCTCCGATTGGGCATAACTATATATCGGAAATAACAAAATAAGTAATATTTTTATGTAACGCTTCATCGAATCTATTTTTCTTACATAACATCAAATATAAAAAAGAAAGTCGATAATTCAGATGTTCTTAGTACTATTTAACTAGATTCTTATATTGTTCTTGGAACTGTATAAGAATCTTTCTTTAATTATATTCGCTTGTTCTTTATTTTCAGTAGATGCTATTTCTTTTCTGTAACCAAATCCTGTTTAAAATTATATGTTAAAAGTTAAATAAAGTTTACATTGTATAGAACGGGTTTTATATAAATAACTTTAGGTAAGTTTGTTCTGTTATTATATATATACAATAACTATGTAATTGGATTCGTTAAATTTAAATTTAATTATAATTCAGCGTATGAAAACAGATATTGAGATTGCTAGAGAAAGTGTTTTACGTCCAATAGACGATGTTGCTGCTAATATTGGCATTCCACAAAAAGAATTGGAAAGATATGGAAATTATATTGCCAAAGTGCCAGAGAAGTTACTGAATCCTCAAAAAGAGAAACAGAGTAATTTAATCTTAGTCACAGCTATTACTGCAACGAAAGCGGGTATTGGAAAAACAACCGTATCCATTGGATTAGCTCTAGGCTTGAATAAAATAGGTAAAAAAGCGATTTTAGCACTGAGAGAGCCTTCATTAGGCCCTTGTTTTGGAATGAAAGGTGGTGCAGCGGGAGGAGGTTATGCACAAGTACTTCCCATGGATAAAATAAACTTGCATTTTACCGGAGACTTCCATGCTATAACTTCTGCACATAACTTAATAGCTGCAGTGCTCGATAATTATTTGTATCAAAATCAAAGCAAAGGTTTTGGACTGAAAGAGAATTTATGGAAACGAGTGATGGATATGAACGATAGAAGTCTTCGTGATATAGTAACTGGGCTTGGTCCTAGAACCAATGGTTTGGTTGCTGAATCAGGCTTTGACATTACAGCTGCTTCTGAGATCATGGCCATACTTTGTTTAGCCAAAGACAGTAAGGATTTACGTCGAAGAATAGAAAATATTCTTTTGGGATATACTTATGATGATCAACCTTTTACTGTAAAAGACTTAGGTATTGCAGGTGCAGTTGAGGTGTTACTTAAAGATGCAATCTCTCCGAATTTGGTACAAACAACCGAAGGGACGGCTGCTTTTGTCCATGGAGGGCCTTTTGCTAATATTGCTCATGGATGTAATTCCATTTTAGCTACCCGTATGGCAATGTCTTTTGGTGATTATGTAATTACGGAAGCCGGTTTTGGGGCAGATTTAGGTGCAGAAAAATTTTATAATATAAAATGTAGAGTGGCCCAACTTCAACCTAAGTTAACGCTTATTGTGGCTACTACTCAAGGGTTGAAAATGCATGGAGGTGTTCCTTTAGACTCTATTAAAGAACCTCATATGGAAGGACTCATTAAAGGCTTTGAGAATCTTGATAAGCATATAGAAAACTTGCAATCTTTTGGGCAAACTGTAGTTGTTGCTTTTAATCGTTATGGTACCGATACAAATGAAGAAGTTGAAGCCATACAGAAACATTGTGAAGATTTAGGGGTGGGATTTGCCATTAATTCAGCGTATGCTCAAGGTGGTGAAGGAGCGATTGAGTTAGCAAATTTAGTAGTGAAGACCATTGAAGGACAACCATCAGAGCCATTACATTTCACGTATGATTCAGATCATACCATTGAAGAGAAAATAGAAAAAGTTGCTACTCAGATCTATGGAGCAAAATCTATTCTCTTAAGTAAAAAAACAAAGGATAAAATTAAATTAATAAATAGATTGGGCATACAGCATTATCCTGTATGTATTGCTAAAACCCAATATTCTTTTTCTGCAGATGCTCAAGCCTATGGAGTGCCTAAAGATTTTGAGTTTGAAATTAAAGATTTAGTCTTAAATAACGGTGCAGAAATGATTGTGGCTATAGCCGGAGAGATGTTGCGTATGCCGGGATTGCCACGAGAACCTCAAGCTCTGCATATTGATATTGTAGATGGAGAAATTGAGGGCTTAAGCTGATTCCATTCCTCATTAAAAAAAGAGATTATTTACATTTAATAAGTAATCTCTTTTTTGTTCTCAATGAGTATTTAATGATAACCACATAAATTGGGAACCGATTTTGTTTATTTTATCGATGAATTTTGTAACCACTTAACAGAAGAATAAAAGGGTCCCTGACCGACTAAGCTTCTAACCCAGACCGACCCTCCTTCTAACCCAGGCCGATGAAATCTTAGGCTAAGCCTTTCATCTCACCTTTCTATCCAGTAGCAAATCTTATTAATGTGGAATTTCTTTCCCTGCTTCTTTAATTCATGAATTTATTTTGAATAAATTTTTATAAAGAGAAATTTTAAAGAACATTTATTTTGTGAAATTTGCGTGATATATTGGCTTAATAGGTCATAAAAGGTTTCATTATTGAATTTTTCTTATAGAATTATTTTCTAGTAGAAAATAATTTCGTATATTTGCCTTTATAATTAATTAAGTAAACAAAATGATAGTTCTTAAGAAATATTGGAAATACATAATAGGAGCACTCGTTGGTGCGATAGGAGGATATCTGTACTGGAAGTTTGTGGGATGTAGTACAGGAACTTGTCCCATAACCTCATCAGCACCTATAAGCACAGTTTATGGTGCTTTATTAGGAGGACTTTTTGGGGGATTATTCCAAAAGAAAAAATCAAGTAACGAATGATTAATAATTAAAGAAATGAATATGAAAACGATAAATTTAACAAAAGCTGATTTTTTAACAAAAGTGGCAAATTATGAATCAAATCCTTCAGAGTGGAATTATTTAGGAGATAAACCGGCATTAATTGATTTCTATGCCGATTGGTGTAATCCTTGTAAAGCAATAGCTCCGGTCTTAGAGGAATTGGCGGAAGAGTATAAGGATGAAATCTATATCTATAAGATCAATACTGAGGTAGAACAAGAGTTGTCTGCTGTATTTGGTATCAGAAGTATTCCCTCTTTGTTATTTGTACCTATGGGGGAACAACCTCAAATGGCTGCGGGTGCGTTGTCTAAAACCCAGTTGAAAGAAATCATTGAGGATGTTTTATTAAAAAAAGAATAAAATGAATATAGAGAATATTCAGGTAAAAACTCTTTGTAAAATTCGAGATCTGTATCGTTCTATATCTGAGTTTGAAACTGAATTTCAAGATAAATATGAAATTTGTTTAAATGAAGGTATGCTATTATGTACATTGGGAGAAAATAAATTATCTTCCAGTGAACTAGCTGAAAAACTGGGGTTAACGAACTCCAATGCTTCTAAAGTCATTAGATCTATTGAAAAGAAAGGGTTTATAGAACGAATAGTGGGTAAGGAAGATAAACGTCAAATGTATTTTACATTGACTGAAAAAGGAAATAATTTATTAGATACCATAAAATGTAGTGAAATTGATATGCCTGAATTGCTAAAGTCCATTGTTAAAGAGTAAGATTGGATTGAGTAGTAAACAGTGCTGAATAAAGTAAATTAAGTTTGTCTCTTTTTTCAATACAATTCAATAAACCGGTTAGCAAATAAAATAGCTAACCGGTTTTTCTTTTAGGGGTATTGTCTTTTAGTTGCTATAAATTCACTTCATAAATAAAATAAGTGATTTTTATGCTTGGAAATAACTCTTTTATTCTTAATTTAATCTCCATTATATGAGTGAGGATTATTCGTCGACAGAAGGATATAAATAATAAATTTTAGATGACTTATGTCGAAATTGTGCATTATTCGGAAAATGATTCAAACTAAATAAAAACTAAATGCTATGAAAGGTCTTATTGTCTTAATTTTTTCTTCTTTTTTAGTTCTTTATGGTTGTTCTGAAAAGAAGCGGACTCAAACAGAAGTTCAAACCACGTTTACCAATCCTGTAATTTATGCCGATGTACCCGATGTGGATGTAATTAGGGTAGGTTCGGATTTTTATATGGTTAGTACAACTATGCATTTGATGCCCGGCGTGCCTATTATGAAATCAAAAGATTTGGTGAACTGGGAGATCATAAGTTATGTAGTTCCTGAAATTAAGGATAGTCCTGCTTATGATTTAGAAGATGGAAATGTATATGGGCAAGGGCAGTGGGCCTCTTCATTACGTTATCATAATGGGAAATTCTATGTGTTCTTTGCAACCAATCGTCCATTGAAAACCTATATCTATAGCGCAGTAGATCCAGCCGGAAAGTGGGAGAAAGTTATGGATCTAAATGAACGGTACCATGATACTTCGCTGTTTTTTGATGATGACGGGAAAATTTATATTGCCGGAGGTGCAGGTAACATTCGTCTACGTGAGCTAAAAGATGATTTATCGGGTGTTAAAGAAGATGGATTGAATGTGGAAGTGATTAATGGAGCTGAACAAAACCTTAACGGACTCTTAGAAGGAACCCATCTTTGTAAGTATAATGATAAATACTATATGTTTTTAATCTGGTGGCCGGCAGGAGGTATTCGTACTCAACTTGCTTTTCGATCAGATAAAATTGAAGGTCCATATGAACATAAAGTCATTCTTTCTGATGATATGGATCGAAAAGGAGCCGGAGTGGCACAAGGTTGTATTATAGATACAGAAGACGGAGAGTGGTATGGATTTCTGTTTCAAGATCGTGGAGCAGTAGGACGTGTCCCGGTGTTGATGCCCTGTCGTTGGATTGATGGATGGCCCATGTTGGGAGATGAGGAAGGAAAAGTACCCTTAACAATGAGCCTTCCGGTGTTGGGACAAGAAGCCACTCCTTTGGTTATCAGTGATGATTTTGATTCTTCAGAATTAGCTTTAAACTGGCAGTGGAATCACAATCCAGATAACACTCTATGGTCATTGACTGAACGCAAAGGCCATTTGCGATTGAAAACAGGTAAAGTGGTACAAACTATTTTTGAAGCACGAAATATGTTGTCTCAGCGGACTGAAGGTCCGGCTTGTCGTGGAATTATTGCCATGGATGTTTCTCAAATGAAAGATGGTGATATTGCCGGATTGACTGCATATTGCTCTGAACCGGGAATGATTTCAGTAAACAAAGAGGCAGAAAAGAAATATCTGGTAATGACTGATCGAGGAGTTGAAAAAGAGCGGGTTGAGTTGTTGAAAGATATAGTTTATCTGCGCTTAGATTGTGATTTCAATGGAGGTACAGATAAGGCGAACTTTTACTACAGCTTGGACAATCAAGATTGGATTAAATTAGGTTCGGAATTCCAAATGGTCTATAATCTGGAACACTTTATGGGAAATCGGTTTGGAATTGTAAATTATGCCACGAAAGCTGCCGGAGGTTATGTTGATATTGATTACTTTGACTATACAAGAATTGTTGAATAAGAAGTTTTGTCGATAAAGATAATGTGTAAGCCTGCTATTTTTTAATTAGAATAGCAGGCTTTTTTTATTTAGACTCTTCTGTTATATCCTCATAACGTCGGCTTAAAATAGGTAATATAAAAAAACAGTTTGTTTTCCTGTGGGATAATCCTAAAAAATATCAATTTGATTTTCAATGATTATTTTTTAAAGGTATTTAATAATAGCGTATTGATATGATTCATATAATCAAAGGTTCACGTTTCGACGGGTATTTTGAAGAGGTAGCCAATTGGTATTGCCAGTGTTTTGACAGAAGAGACTAGAAATACCATTTTACGATTGAAATATGAAACTCAGGATGATGAGAAAATCATGGGGATTGAATATTACAAGGCAGTCATTGCCGATGGTGTTAGGACTTTCGATGAATTTATTTAATGGCGCAAAGAAAATCCGGTAACCGGTATTTTAGATTGGAAACCATAGCACGGAACATATGGAAGGGGAGGACTTAACTTTTCTTGAAATCCCTA
>FZPS01000071.1_pt37 | contig 16057 bp, 9 predicted proteins | sample 1817821 | NCBI WGS metagenome assembly FZPS01 (sample SAMEA104158645, study PRJEB21678) | metagenome | place: Germany | collected 2015-04-21
TCATCAGCTATGACTTTTATTTTAATATAATAAAATCAGTTGTTTTTGATAAGTCTTTAGTTATTCAAAAAACAATTGAAAAGGCTTATGAGCTTGCAAATAATTTGCCAAATGATATGCCGGCAAAGGATAAAATAGCTGGAATAATTCAATCCGATTTAAATGCAATTCTTGATTTAAAGCATAATTCTTTTAAAGAGAATAATGCCGAGTTATTTTTTGCACTTAATACATTGAGCTTTGGGCGTTTTCCTAGTATAACTAAGAAAACCTTACAGGATAACCCTGAATTTTTAGAGCTAAAGGATAATATAAAGGGCTTGAGGGATAAGTATCTTAAAAAAGCTAAGGCTTTGACAAATTTAAATTTCCCTATGGATTTTTATAAGGACGATTTGAGCTTTCAAAAATCAGTAACGGAAATTATTTTCGAAATTTATAAGGTGTTTAATCAAGAGTTTTTAACGTTGAAGCTTGATAAAAACGCTATTGATTTTTCAGATGCAGAGCAGCTTTGCTATCAAATTTTAAGTGATAATGGGAAACCCTCTAAGGCAGCTATGGAAATTTCCAAGGATATTTCCATGATAATAGTTGATGAGTTTCAGGATTCTAATGATTTGCAGTATGAGATATTCAGGCTTATATCTAATAATGAGAGGAATTTGTTTTTTGTAGGTGATGTTAAGCAATCGATTTATGGCTTTAGAGGAGCTAATCCTAATGTATTTATAAGCCTTTGTGAAAGGAAAGATTATACTCTCTTACCACTGAATAAAAATTTTCGCAGCAGAAATGTAATTGTTAATTCGGTAAATAGTGTTTTTGAGAGCATTATGACGAAAAAGACAGGCGGAGCTAATTATCAAAATTCAAGACTTGTTTACGGAGCTGATTATGAGGTGGAAAAGGATACTCCCACAGAGCTTTATATTTTTAATAGTGAATTTAGCGAAGCTTTAGATGAAGATGAGAGCGAGGAGCTTTCAAATATAGAAAATCAAGCAAGTTTTGTAAGTGCTAAGATTAATGAGATGATTTCCTCAGGATTTTTAGTGAAGGATAAAAAAGGTTATCGCAGAGCAAAGCCAAGTGATTTTTGTGTTTTATTAAGAGGTGTGAAAAACAGTGCTAAGCACTTTGTAGATTATTTAAGGGAATATGGCATAGTAGCTAATTCTTCAGGAATTAAGAATTATCTTGGATTGTTTGAGGTTAATTTAATAATCGACTATCTTACAATTATTGATAATCCTTTAAAAAACATTGAGCTTTTATCGATTTTGATGTCACCACTTTATTTGTTCAATACACAGGAGCTTTCTGCTATTAGAGTGGGAGCAATAGGCATAGATGTATTAAAGCTTGAAAAAATAGTTGATATGAGAAAATTTTATGAAAGCTTTAAAAAATCCTCACTTTACAGCTGTGTTTTAAAATGTGCCAAGCCTTTTACAGCTGATGAGCTTGAAAATGATGAATTTTATAAAAAATGCTTTAGTGAAAGTGACATTGAAAAGCTAAAAGAATTGTTTAATGAGGACAAGGAGGCTTTTAGACTTCAGGCTGATGATAGATGCCTTAGGTTTATTGCTGATTTTAGAGAGCTACGCTCATTTATGTCTGCTAATTCAGTGGAAAGACTTATAAGAAAAATATATGATAACACTAACTTTATCAATGCGATTTCCTTATATGAAAATAATACTCAAAAGGTCGCAAATTTGAGGAAATTACTTGCCTATGCCAGTGATTTTGAAAGGAATACTAATTCCGGATTATCGGATTTTTTACGTTTTATTGAAAACTTAAAAAATAATAATCAGGATTTAACTCAGGCAAATATCGGTTCATCTGCTGAAGACGCAGTTCAGGTAATGACCATTCACGCGTCAAAGGGATTAGAGTTTCCCGTTGTTTTTATCTGTGATTTGCAAAAGCAATTTAATAGCGAGTATTTAAAAGAGGACTTGATATATGATATTAATTTTGGCATCGGCTTAAGGTATATTGATAATGAAAGATTGATAAAATATGATACTTTAACTCATACTGCTATTAAAGAGATAATTATGGCAAAAAATATAAGTGAGGAAATGCGGCTTTTATATGTAGCTATGACAAGAGCTAAGGAAAAGCTGATAATGACTGCTTGTGTAAAGGGCGGATATGAAAAATTTTTAGAGAATGTTAATTCTGCTTATGAAATAGATATTTCAAGAGTGAAAAATTATCTTGAATGGATAACATATACTATTGGAGAAAAAGTTGATTATATCGATAAAGATAATATCCCTAGCGAATTTTTGATAAAAGATATACCTATGATTATTAAACCTGGCGAATATTTAAGCACTGATTTATCAGCTGAAATTGAAACTAATATTGGACAAGACGCTGACGTAAATAGCATAGATATTATTAAGAACATTGAGCAGAATTTTGAGTTTCAATATCCTTTCGACGAGGATACAAGGACTCCTGAAAAATACACGGCAACCCAGCTGGCAAAGCTTGAGCTGGAAAAAAATAATGCTAGTGCTGCGGAAAGCTTCTTTTACTTTAGAAATCCTAATTATATTGATAAAAAAGAGCTTACGGGAAAGTTTTATGGTGATACTTATCATAAGCTTATGGAGATAATTCCATTTGACAAAATAATTGTCAGCAGTGAAGAACGTATTTCACAGTTTATCCGAGATTCTATCAGTGCTGGCAGGCTCACTCAGATTGAGGCGGATATAATCAATCCTTTTAAAATATTAAAGTTTTTTAATACTAATTTAGGTAAAAGAGTGCTTGATTCTGCCGATGTTAATAAGGAATACCCTATTTTTGCTCATATAATGGATATTGAAAAAGCAGATAGTAAAAATGCTGATGATATACCAATTGTACAAGGCATTGCTGATTTATTTTTCTATGAGGGAGATGAGATTGTCCTTGTTGATTATAAAACGGATAGTATTTCTGATCTTAATAGCCTTGTGAAATTGTATAAAAAGCAAATTACCACTTATAAGATGGCTTTGGAAAAAATGTTTTTGAAAAAGGTTAAAGCTTGTTATTTATACTCATTTAATAAAGATAAGGAGATTGAAGTAATTTGAAAAATGAACAAATTAGAAGTTGTGGTGTATTAATGCACATTACCAGCTTGCCCTCACCATATGGAATAGGTACTTTCGGCAGAGATGCTGAGAGCTTTGTCGATTGGCTTAAACAAGGGGGGCAAAGATATTGGCAGGTGCTTCCTCTTGTTCCTGTCGGATATGGGAACTCACCGTACCAATCGTATTCAACCTTTGCAGGAAATCCTCTATTAATTGATTTAGATGATCTTGTGCAGGATGGACTTTTAACTAGGGAGCTTTGCCTTAATGCAGATTTTGGTGCTGACCCTAGTTTTGTAGACTTTGAAAAGGTAATCAGGACAAAAATACCGCTTTTACGTATGGCTTTTGAATCATTTGAAGAAGATGTTCCTTATTTAGCCTTTGTTCAAGAGCAGGCGCCTTGGCTGGACGGATATTCATTATTTATGGCATTAAAGACTTTTTATAATGATAAACCATGGTATGAATGGGATGAAAATATTAAAATGCGTAAGCCCGAGGCTATAGATGAATATAAGGAAAAGCTCATTGATGAAATTAAGTTTTGGAAGTTTGTTCAATATATTTTTTATAAGCAATGGGCACAGCTAAAAAGATATGCTAACAAAAATGAGATTGAAATAATAGGAGATATACCCATTTATGTCGCCTTTGATAGTGCGGATGTGTGGGAGAATCCTGAGCTTTTTGTTCTGGATAGGCTTAATATGCCGATAAAGGTAGCTGGTGTTCCGCCTGATTATTTTTCAAAAACAGGGCAGCTGTGGGGAAATCCCATTTATGATTGGGACGAAATGAAAAAAGAAAATTACACTTGGTGGATAAGGCGTCTAGAACAAAGCAAGGTGCTTTATGATTTAATAAGAATCGACCATTTCAGAGCCTTTGATACGTATTATGCCATTCCGGCTGGTGCTAAAACAGCTGAAAATGGGAAGTGGGAGAATGGTCCGGGCATTGAATTTTTTGAGGCAGTTCATAGCTCTATACCCGATATAAGGATTATTGCCGAGGATTTGGGTGAGATATTTGACAGTGTAAGAAAATTATTATTTCAAACAGGCTATCCAGGTATGAAGGTGCTTCAATTTGGATTTAATGCAAATAACCTTGACAACGAACATTTACCACATAATTACAAAAGTAATTGCGTTGTATATACTGGTACGCATGATAATGCAACCTTTTCAGAATGGTATAAATCAGCTGATAAAAATACCAGAGCAATGGCTAAAAGGTATCTTTCTGCCGGACTATGGGATTATGAATGGTCAGCGATAAAAGCACTTTATGCAAGCCATGCTAATACGGTGATAATTCCGTTACAAGATATAGTAGGTGGCGATTCTAAAAGAATGAATACTCCTTCTACTGTTGGAAATCATAACTGGATATGGCGTGTTAAAAAAGGCGTCTATACTGATTCTCAGGCATATAAGCTAAAAGCATTGGCACAGACGTATTTCAGATAAAACAAAGTGGAGCAGATTTTATCTGCCCCACTTTACTTATATAAATCATTTTAAAGCTTGTTCAATATCAGCGATTATATCATCAATGGTTTCGATTCCTATTGATAAACGAACGGTGTTTTCGCTAATTCCTGAGGCATTTAATTGCTCGCTGCTTAATTGGCTATGCGTTGTTGATGCTGGATGAATGACTTGTGAACGCAAATCACCTACATTAGCAACAATTTGCAGCAGCTTGAGATTATCCATAAATTTTGCACCTGCTTGCCTTCCGCCTTTTAATTCAAAGGTAAATACTCCTGATGTTCCTTTTGGTAAGTACTTTTGTGCTAAATCATAGTATTTGCTGGATTTTAGCATTGGGCAATTGACTTTTTCAACTTTTGGGTGATTCTCAAGAAATTCAGCAACTGCAAGAGCATTTTTGCTGTGTCGTTCCATTCTTAAAGAAAGTGTTTGCATTCCCATTGTCGTTAGATATGCATTAAATGGTGATGGACAGCTGCCTAAGTCACGCATGATTAATGCACGTAAACGTGAAATGAAAGCAGCTTTTCCTAAATCAGCAAAAACAAGTCCATGATAAGAGGGGTCTGGATTGTTAAATAAAGGGAAACGCTCGTTGTTTTTATAATTGAAGTTACCGCTATCAACAACAAGTCCTGCCATAACCTGCCCATGCCCCGACAAATATTTAGTAGCACTATGTATAACAATATCAGCACCAAACTCGATAGGCTTGCATAAATAAGGCGTATTAAAGGTGCTGTCAACCACTAAAGGAATAGCGTAATTATGTGCAATATCAGATATTTTTTCAATATCAGCTATGTTTGCATGAGGGTTTCCTATAAGCTCTGTGAAAAATAAGCGAGTTTTATCGGTAATAGCATTTTCCCATGCGTCAAAATCATCTGGATCAACAAATTTGCAAGTAATTCCAAGACGCTTTAAAGAGATGCCGTACATATTAATAGCACCCCCATAAATATTAGAAGAAGCAACAAATTCATCGCCTTCACTACAAAGATTTACGATTGTATTGAACATTGCGGCATGACCTGACGAGAAAGCAAGAGATGAAAAACCTCCATCCAGTGCTGTGATTTTTCCTTCTAAAATATCAGCAGAGGGGTTTTGCAGGCGTGTATAAATGTTTCCGCCCTTTTTAAGACTGAATAAATCAGCAGCGTATTCAGTATTATCAAAAACATAAGCGTTGGTAGGATAAATCGGTGGTGCTACTGATTTAGTAGCAGCATCAGCTTCATAGCCTGAATGGACCATTAGAGTTTCAAAGCCATTATAATCATTCATATCTTATCTCCTGAAAATTTGATATATACTATTATAAAGGATTTTGCAAAAAAAGTCTAGTAAATTTAAGATTATTTTGCGATAGGGATAAAAATAGATAATTCAGATAGTATTTATGGTATGTGCATTGTAGCTTTTGCACAAATGATAAGTTTTTCAAACTTTTTTTAAAAAAACCCTTGACAAAGTGGAGCAAGTTTGATATAATAATCAAGCACCTTAAGAGCGGGGCTGAAAAACGGACTAGCTAAAGGGTGTGGGAAAGCTTATTTAAAGCGAGAGAAACGTTTTTTAAAAGACATATGCGGGAGCAAGTGGATTTAAAAAATAAAATAAAATGAAATAAAACGAAAAAATATTTCAAAAACCTCTTGACAAATGAAAAAGCTTGTGATATAATTAGAAAGCTGTCACTTCAGAACGAAAAACAAAGCTTGCGAGATTGAATTCTTGGTGAGAAGGGTTAAAGACTGAGTGCGGCTGTGTTCCTTGAAAATTGAACAGTACAAATACAATACTCTTGTTAATTTTTTTGATTTAATTCTGGATAAACAAGTTTTAGTTTTCAGGTTCTATAAAAATCTGACGAATCGTAATGATTTGAAACGCTAAAGCGTTTATCTGAACAGGTTATAATGGTCGTAAGACCGTTTTAATACAAACTTTTAAAGAGTTTGATCCTGGCTCAGGACGAACGCTGGCGGCACGCCTAACACATGCAAGTCGAACGAAGCTAATAGAGCTTGCTTTATTAGCTTAGTGGCGGACGGGTGAGTAACACGTGAGCAACCTGCCTTAAAGAGGGGGACAACAGTTGGAAACGACTGCTAATACCGCATAAAGTTATTTTAGGACATCCTTAAATAACCAAAGGAGCAATCCGCTTTAAGATGGGCTCGCGTCTGATTAGCTAGTTGGTGAGGTAACGGCCCACCAAGGCGACGATCAGTAGCCGGACTGAGAGGTTGATCGGCCACATTGGGACTGAGACACGGCCCAGACTCCTACGGGAGGCAGCAGTGGGGGATATTGGTCAATGGGGGAAACCCTGAACCAGCGATGCCGCGTGAGGGAAGAAGGTTTTCGGATTGTAAACCTCTGTCATCGGGGAAGATAATGACGGTACCCGAGAAGGAAGCCACGGCTAACTACGTGCCAGCAGCCGCGGTAATACGTAGGTGGCGAGCGTTGTCCGGAATTACTGGGTGTAAAGGGAGTGTAGGCGGGACTTCAAGTCAGGTGTGAAATCTATGGGCTCAACCCATAGCGTGCACTTGAAACTGTAGTTCTTGAGTGAAGTAGAGGCAAGCGGAATTCCTAGTGTAGCGGTAAAATGCGTAGATATTAGGAGGAACACCAGTGGCGAAGGCGGCTTGCTGGGCTTTTACTGACGCTGAGGCTCGAAAGCGTGGGGAGCAAACAGGATTAGATACCCTGGTAGTCCACGCCGTAAACGATGATTACTAGGTGTGGGGGAGTTGACCTCTTCCGTGCCGGCGCTAACGCAATAAGTAATCCACCTGGGGAGTACGACCGCAAGGTTGAAACTCAAAGGAATTGACGGGGGCCCGCACAAGCAGTGGAGTATGTGGATTAATTCGATGCAACGCGAAGAACCTTACCAGGTCTTGACATCAAGTGACCGCCTTGGAAACAAGGCTTTCCCTTCGGGGACACAAAGACAGGTGGTGCATGGTTGTCGTCAGCTCGTGTCGTGAGATGTTGGGTTAAGTCCCGCAACGAGCGCAACCCCTATCATTAGTTGCTACATTAAGTTGAGCACTCTAATGAGACTGCCGTTGACAAAACGGAGGAAGGTGGGGATGATGTCAAATCATCATGCCCTTTATGATCTGGGCTTCACACGTACTACAATGGTGATTAACAATGGGAAGCAATACAGCGATGTGGAGCAAATCCCCAAAAATCATCTCAGTTCGGATTGCAGGCTGAAACTCGCCTGCATGAAGTCGGAATTGCTAGTAATCGCAGATCAGCATGCTGCGGTGAATACGTTCCCGGGCCTTGTACACACCGCCCGTCAAACCATGAGAGTTGGCAACACCCGAAGCCTGTAGTCTAACCGCAAGGAGGACGCAGTCGAAGGTGGGGTCGATGATTGGGGTTAAGTCGTAACAAGGTAGCCGTATCGGAAGGTGCGGCTGGATCACCTCCTTTCTAAGGAAGATAAAAACTATGCTCACATAGTTTTAAAGAGAGTGTTTATAAGAGGTACTGTTCAGTTTTCAGGGAGCACCTGAGGATCTATTAAATTAGAGGGTCTATTAGGGCGCATAGCTCAGGTGGTTAGAGCGCACGCCTGATAAGCGTGAGGTCGGTGGTTCGAGTCCACTTGTGCCCACCACTTTCACGTAAAAGAAGCAGCGCACGACGAAAAGCGTGAGGTCGTGTGGTTATAGCGAACGAAGTTCGCAAGTCCACATTGTGCCCACTGTTTTCAAGCGAAGCAAAACAACAGCATATCAGTTTCTACTGTAAGAAACATGGAAAGAGCTGAAAAAGCTTTCTCCTAGTATCTTGCCACTAGAAGCGGGGGTGTAGCTCAGTTGGGAGAGCGCCTGCCTTGCAAGCAGGAGGTCAGGAGTTCGACTCTCCTCATCTCCACCAACAAATTTTAAATATGTTCTGAAAGAGCGAATAGCTTTGGAAGGACAACCAAAAAAGATTTCAGAAATGAAATTTATTTAATGTCAAACGAAACTTTATTAAGTTTGACCACGGATGCAAACATTAGTGAGAATCCGTAAATAGTACTTCAATTAGAGGTGCAAAGTGGTGAATGACAGCTTTGCTGATATTCACAACAGGTTCTTTGAAAACTGAATAACAAATCAAATAAAGGAAATTGATGACCAAATTTTAAAGTAATAAATTTTGGGTAAATTACAATTTCAAACAATAATTCTTCTGTTGGATTGATGAAAATCAAACAACAAAAAATTAGCTATGAAAGATAATTTTACAAATGGTTAAGCTAATAAGAGCGTAGAGGTGAATGCCTTGGCATCAGGAGCCGATGAAGGACGTGGTAAGCTGCGATAAGCTGCGGTAAGTTGCAAACAAACATTATACCCGCAGATTTCCGAATGGGGAAACCCACATGGAGTCATGTCCATGTATCATACACTGAATACATAGGTGTATGAGGGGAACCGTCTGAACTGAAACATCTAAGTAGGACGAGGAAAAGAAATCAACCGAGATTCCGCTAGTAGTGGCGAGCGAAAGCGGAAGAGGCTAAACCATAGGCAGCAATGTCTATGGGGTTTTGGACTGCATTTAGCATTGATGAATTCTAGAAGAAACGCATGGGAAGGCGTACCGAAGAGTGTGATAGTCACGTAATCAAAAGATGAAATCAGCGAGCAGTATCCGGAGTACCGCGGGACACGTGAAACCCCGTGGGAAGATGGGGGGACCATCCTCCAAGCCTAAATACTACCTGATGACCGATAGCGAATAGTACTGTGAAGGAAAGGTGAAAAGAACCCCGGGAGGGGAGTGAAAAAGAACCTGAAACCCTATGCTTACAAGCACTGAGAGCACGTCAATGTGTGATCAGGTACCTATTGTAGAATGGTCCGGCGAGTTATGGTATACAGCGAGGTTAAGCGATTAAGTCGTGAAGCCGAAGCGAAAGCGAGTGTTAACTGCACGAATAAGTTGTATGCTATAGACCCGAAACCGGGTGACCTATCCATGTCCAGGCTGAAGTCAAGGTAAAACTTGATGGAGGGCCGAACCCACTCCCGTTGAAATGGTAGGGGATGAGGTGTGGATAGCGGTGAAATTCCAATCGAACCCGGATATAGCTGGTTCTCCTCGAAATAGCTTTAGGGCTAGCCTCGAGAAAAGATTATCGGAGGTAAAGCACTGAATGAGCTAGGGGCCGAGAGGTTACCGAACTCTATCAAACTAAGAATGCCGAATAATCGTTGCTCGGGAGTCAGACAGTGTGAGATAAGTTTCATTGTCGAAAGGGAAAGAGCCCAGACCCACAGCTAAGGTCCCCAAGTACATTTAAGTGGAAAAGGATGTGGAATTGCACAGACAACCAGGATGTTGGCTTAGAAGCAGCCATACATTTAAAGAGTGCGTAATAGCTCACTGGTCGAGTGATTCTGCGCCGAAGATTTAACGGGGCTAAAGTGTACACCGAAGCTTGGGCTTGACAGTAATGTCAGGGGTAGGGGAGCGTCGTATATGGAGTGAAGTCGTATCGTAAGGGACGGTGGACTGTATACGAGTGAGAATGCCGGAATGAGTAGCGCGAATTGTGTGAGAATCACAATGGCCGAAAACCTAAGGTTTCTGGAGGAAGGTTCGTCCGCTCCAGGTAAGCCGGGAGCTAAGGTCAGGCCGAAAGGCGTAGCCGATGCACATATAGTTGAAATTCTATAGCCTCAGAAAGATTTAAGCAGAGGGACACTTTTGGATGGATGTAGCCGGGCGATGGTTGCCCCGGTCGTAAGCGAGCGAAATATAAGTAGTGAAGTACATCTTGAAGAGAGGCGAGAAAAGCTCTGTGTATATCTTATGAGCCCGTACCGCAAACCGACACAGGTAGGTAGGATGAGGATTCTAAGGCCAACGGGAGAAGGGTAGTTAAGGAACTCGGCAAATTGACCCCGTAACTTCGGGAGAAGGGGAGCCGACGCTCAATCAAGCTATTAGCATGATTGCAGCAAAGAAAAGGATATATTAATATATTTTTTAAAAAAAGTGATAATAGGAGTTTAGTTCGACTTTTAATATCAAAGAAAAGCAATCGTGCGATGTTTTGATTGAGCGTCGGCCGCAGTGAAACGGCCCAGGCGACTGTTTATCAAAAACACAGCTCTATGCTAAATCGAAAGATGATGTATATGTGGTGACACCTGCCCAGTGCTGGAAGGTTAAGAGGAGATGTGAGAGCATTGAATTGAAGCCCCAGTAAACGGCGGCCGTAACTATAACGGTCCTAAGGTAGCGAAATTCCTTGTCAGGTAAGTTCTGACCCGCACGAATGGTGTAACGATCTGGGCACTGTCTCAACTACCCGCCCGGCGAAATTGTAGTACCGGTGAAGATGCCGGTTACCCGCGACTAGACGGAAAGACCCCATGGAGCTTTACTGTAGCTTAATATTGGATTTTGGCATTTCATGTACAGGATAGGTGGGAGACTAGGAAGCATAGGCGTTAGCTTATGTGGAGTCACCCTTGGGATACCACTCTTGAAGTGCTGAAATTCTAACCTGCAACCCTGAATCGGGTTGGGGGACATTGTTAGGTGGGCAGTTTGACTGGGGCGGTCGCCTCCTAAAAAGTAACGGAGGCGCTCAAAGGTTAGCTCAGTATGGACGGAAACCATACAGAGAGTGTAAACGCAGAAGCTAGCCTAACTGCGAGACCGACGGGTCGAGCAGTAACGAAAGTTGGAGTTAGTGATCCGGCGGTATGTGAATGGAAATGCCGTCGCTCAACGGATAAAAGTTACCCTGGGGATAACAGGCTGATCTCCCCCAAGCGTCCACAGCGACGGGGAGGTTTGGCACCTCGATGTCGGCTCGTCACATCCTGGGGCTGTATTCGGTCCCAAGGGTTCGGCTGTTCGCCGATTAAAGTGGCACGCGAGCTGGGTTCAGAACGTCGTGAGACAGTTCGGTCCCTATCTGTCGTGGGCGTAGGATATTTGAAAGGCGCTGTCCCTAGTACGAGAGGACCGGGATGGACGCACCTCTGGTGCACCAGTTGTCACGCCAGTGGCACGGCTGGGCAGCTATGTGCGGAAAGGATAAACGCTGAAAGCATCTAAGCGTGAAGCCTCCCTTAAGATAAGATATCCCACAGCGTAAGCTGGTAAGACCCCTTGTAGACTACAAGGTTGATAGGCTCAAAGTGTAAGTGCAGTAATGTATTTAGCTAGCGAGTACTAATCGGTCGAGGGCTTAAACCTTTTGTAAATTAATCTTTCATTGATTGTTATTCAGTTTTGAGAGAACTTGCATTGACTTGTGTTGATTTGCGTTCTACAATTGTTCTCTAATAAGTATTTTATTTTAGTCGGTGTTGATTGCTGTGAGGGTCCACCTGTTCCCATTCCGAACACAGAAGTTAAGCTCATCAGCGTCGAAGATACTTGGCTGGCGACGGCCCGGGAAAATAGATAATGCCGACATTGTTAAGACCGCTTAAGCTAGCGGTCTTACATGCACCTTTAGCTCAGTTGGTAGAGCAAATGACTCTTAATCATTGGGCCCAGGGTTCGAGTCCCTGAAGGTGTACCATTAGCGTAACGGAATAGGTAAACCTATTCCGTTCACTTATACCAAACAACGCTTAAGCTTATAGGCCCGTTGGTCAAGCGGTTAAGACTCCGGCCTCTCACGCCGGCAACACGAGTTCGATTCTCGTACGGGTCACCAGCAAATAATTCTGCGCCAATAGCTCAGTTGGTTAGAGCTACCGGCTCATAACCGGTCGGTCCGGGGTTCGAGTCCCTGTTGGCGCACCATTATTTTTTTAGCATAAGGTTTAGGGGTATAGCTCAGGTGGTAGAGCAACGGTCTCCAAAACCGTGTGCCGAGGGTTCAAATCCTTCTGCCCCTGCCAGTCACAGTGTTCTTATAGGATTTAAGTCCTATAAGAACACTTTTTTATTTCCCCGCCTCATGCGATATAACTTACCTCTACCCCTTTCCTTGTATTCAAGGTAAACTCAGGTTGTGGCAAAGGCAGCGTATCGGGAATATCCAGCGTACCCACGCAATTGTAATGAATAATCAGCCTCTGTGTTTTTACGCCGTCAATCTTCTCTGCATGGAATACCTCTATGCGTTCAATTAGCTCGTTCAGCATACGTTCATTGAGCTTTTTTGCTCTTGTGTATTTGCGTACGACAGATATGAACATATCTGCTGTCATAGCTTTGTCGGCTGACTTTTCCAATTCAGCACGCAAAGCCTTGATTTTAACCGCAAGCACATCCTGCTCCTGTTCAAAATTTCTGGTCATTTTAGCGAAACGTCCATCCGATAGCTTACCAGCCTTATTGTCCTCATACATGAACTCAAATAAACGGTCAAGTTTTCTATCGTGAGCGATATGTGCATCCAGCTCTTTTTGTCTGATACTGCGGTCTATCTTGGAAACATTCTGAGAATGCCTTATAATCAGCTTGGCAAATTCCTGCTCATAACGGCTTGCGAACTTTGTCAGCCTACGTATTTCCTGCAAAACCACCTCTTCAAGGAAATCAACTCGGATATAATGGGTAGTCGGGCAGGTTTTTCTAGTGCGGTTATTGTTGACGCAGTTGAAATACCGAATTTCACGGTTGGTCTGATTGAAATGAAAATTCATATTCCCGCCGCAGTCGGCGCACACCAAAAGTCCTGAAAACATATTCTTTTCGCCCGTGTTTTCCCCTGCTTTTCCTGCACCTTTTCCCATGTGGCACGGTCGATTACAGGCTCATTCACATCCTTAAAAACCGCCCTGTTTTCCTCGGAATTAGCAAGGCGTTTTTTAGGGCAATTTTAAGCGTATCAATCGCAAGTTTGCTGTTGATTTTATTTGAATTTAAAGTTGCCGCAATCCGCCTGTCATAGAGGCCTAAAATGCTGCAATTATAGCGTTTTTCACCTGTTGTTAAATGCAGATAAGTAAAATCAGCACACCACTTTTGGTTGGGCTGAGAAGCACTAAAATCACGCTCCAAAAGATTCGCAAAAACCTTGTGTGCATCGCCTTTGTGGTACACATATTGCTGCCGTACAATTGATTTCAAATTCAACTCTTTCATGTAAGAATAAACAGTATTTGGACTGAGAAATATCTTGTGTTTTTTAAGCTCATTAGCCATCATTCGATAGCCTGGAACCCCATTTTCACGATGATAAATCTCGGTTATTTTCTTCAAAATCTCTTTCTTTTTAACCGCTCTTTCACTTCGTTTCAGCATATTATTTTTATAGAAATAATATGCTGAAACTGTTACCTGCAATCGTCTTAGAAGCCATCTTAAGCCGAATTCTACGTGGTTTTCATCGATAAAATCATAATTTTGTTTTAAATTTCCCTTGCAAAGAATGCCACCGCTTTTTTTAAGAATGCATTTTCTTTTCGCAGTTCTTCGTTCTCTTTTTTCTTTTTTTATTATATCATTTTCGGAGTGGTGTTACAAGTTTATTATATCAGAGCCAACATTGTGTGTTGTAACCAAAATATAGGGTGATTTGCTTATGTTTATATTGCGTAATTCCTTTAAGAACAACAAGCCGCTTCCAGCACCACGGTGCAACTCCAAGTCCAGCATAACAGCATCTGGCATATAATCTTTAACGTGTTGAATGCCTTTATATGAGCTATTTGTAACCGCAATAAGCGTTACGTCGTCAACTGAGTTGATATACTCAACAAGCTCCGTGCATGATGCCGCATCGTCTTCAATCAATAATACAGTCAGCTGCTTTTCCATAAAATTACCTTTCTTGATCACGGTATTGGGAAATAATTCTATTATATCACCTCTGCCTACAAAAAGCAACGTTTTTCTACTACGAAAAGCAATTTATTGTTTTAAAATGATACGATTATTGATAAAGTCGTTGATTTATCCGCTTTCTACGATGAAGAAAGCAATAAAATTAACCTATCCTACTATGCAGACTTTTTTCAATCGGCGGATATTTTCGCTCGTTATGGCAATGATGATTTTACCAAAATCGCCACAACCAACGAAGTGGATTATACACTCGACACAGCAAGTTTACAAGACTTTGTTGATTTTAGAGTTGTCGTAAAAACCAGCTTTGGTGAGGAAATTCTATCAACCATTACTACCCTTGAAAAAACAGAAGAAGGCATTGAAAGCACAGTTCGTGACAGTGATGAAGATGGTATTCCTGACGGCTATGAAGTTTGGGATTTAGGCACAGACCCATTTGTCGCTGATACTGACGGTGATGGATTCGATGATGGCTATGAAGTATTCGTTCTACATACTAACCCAACTGTTTTCAATGAAGATGAAGATTTTGATAACGACGGTTTAACCAATTTAGAAGAGCTATCGCTCGGCACAAACCCATGGCTTTCTGACAGCGATTTTGACGGTATTGTTGATGGCGAAGATGAAAATCCAACCTTGACAGATACTAACACAGGCAAAACTGCTGATTATGATGTGCCTGTTAAAGTCGGCAAGTTTGACATTGTCACACAGTATGTTGATTTAAACGGCAATGTGACCAAAAATATCTATAACTATGTCACAGGACAAAACAAATATGCCGCTCAAGGCGATGAGTCAGCAACTTATTTCTATGACAAATATAGTAATGTCACTGCTTTAATTACTAACACAGGCGATAAACAAATTGCAAACATCTACGCTTATGACGAGAATAATAACCTTACCGCAATTTCACACAACGGCTTCCGTTATGACTTCAAATATGATGAGAACAGTAATCTCATTTATGCAGAAATTGGCGAAAGAACCCTTGTCAGCAATGATTATGATGGTGACAAGCCGACAGCAATTTCCTATGGCAATGGCGATAAGCTTGAAGCAATTTATGATGATAAAGGCAACCTTATCGCACAAAAAGTAGACGGTGAAGTCGCTTACGAATGGACGTATGACGGGGATAACAATGTACTCACTCATACAGATATTGCTCAAAATATCACGTTTACTTATACTTATGATGATGAAAATCAAGTTACTGGTATTTCGGCTACTAATGGCTTTGCTATCAGCTATGAGCAGGCTGAGGACAACTATGAAATTTCGTATAATTTGAACGGGGACACAAAGACACAGACCTCCGAAAGCATAACAAAGGATAATGGCGACGAAGAACCAGAGGTTATTGGCTCTACGGTTAAACTGTTGTCTAACGGTAAGCTTGCGACGGTTATTACAGATGAAAACACCTACACAAGCACGATTTCTATTGGTGAAAAGAAAATTCTCGAAATGACCTATACCACTAACGGAAGTCAAGTGTCTGGCATAAAATACAGTGACGGCTCAAATATTAGCTATTCTTATGATGACAAGGGTAATATTGTTGCTATCTATGAGAATAACAGTCTGACTGAGCGTTATACTTATGATTCACTCAATCAGCTTGTCAGAGAG
>FZPS01000049.1_pt252 | contig 16042 bp, 14 predicted proteins | sample 1817821 | NCBI WGS metagenome assembly FZPS01 (sample SAMEA104158645, study PRJEB21678) | metagenome | place: Germany | collected 2015-04-21
TTATAGGTATTTTATTTAAGTATTAAAGATAGGATTTGTCTCTATTTTTTTGATTATGTATGTTATGATCTTATAAATAAAAAAAGAATACAAGATTCCTGTTACTTTATTATTTAAGTAGCAGGAATTTATTTATAAAAGAGTGTTTAAAAAACGTCAAATAATGTCAATAAACATCAAAGAGAGTATTTTAAATATTTTACAGACGAGGAGACTAAATCAATATGAAAAAATAAGTACAAAGATAGTGGTTGTTATGTTAAGCTGTTGTATTACTATGACTATTTTAGTAGAAAAGACATTAGATTTAGACCGTATGAAGGATCAAAATTATATACGAGAATTTAAAGATTCTTTGAGTCCTGTTTTTAAAGACATTATCCAAAAAGTAGATGATTGTACGGGGACTTATCTTATTATTGATCCGAAAATAAATGGTAACTTGGAATATATTTCTTATATAGACAAAAGTGGAGAATTAAACTTATTAATTAATAAGTTTAAACTTTAATTGAAAAAAGTTATCAACCTCCTTAAAAAGTGGTATAATAAAGAAATAGCAAAGCTATAGAAAATGTAGGAGGTGCTTGTTTGATGCAAGAGGCAAAAAGTTCTAAAAGATATTCGAAAAAAGAAGAAATAGCTAATTGTGTGACCCATGGTATTGGAATTGTGGTTAGCTTGGTAGGATTAATCATTTTATTAATTTATGCGATTATGGAAAAAAGTGTACTTTCCATTGTTGCATTTAGTATTTATGGTTTTTGTTCCATTGCTCTATATGCTTCCTCTACGATTTATCACAGTATTCGAAATGAAAAGTGGAAAGCAATTAGTCGGATTTTTGACCATTCATCCATTTTTTTATTTATTGCTGGAACCTATACTCCTGTTGCTCTCTTGGCTTTAGAAGGATATTGGAGAATTGGCATATTAGCAGGAATTTGGATCATTGCTATTTTAGGTATTGGATTTAAATTTTTTACCTATCCTAATTTTGATCAGCATAAAGTAGCTTCATTACTACTTTATATACTCATGGGTTGGCTTATTGTAATTGCCATTCGGCCTATGCTTCAAGCCATTCCATTTGGTTTTTTTCTCTGGCTTTTAGGAGGAGGGGTGGTTTATACTCTAGGTACTATTTTTTATTCCAATAAAAAAATTCCTTATAATCACGCAATATGGCATTTATTTGTCTTATTAGGAAGTGTTCTTCATTTTGTAGGTATTTTTAGATATTTAGCATAAAGAAAATAGAGAAAGAAAAAGGAGTAAAGACATGGGAAAAAGATATTCTTTAGCTGAAGTAACAGAACAATTAGTAGCAGTGGCTCAAGGAAGGCAAGGAGCAGAGCTTGTTATCCAAGGTGGGAAATGGGTCAATGTGAATACAGGAGAGATCATAGAAAATACAGATATAGCTATTACCCATGGTCGCATTGCCTTAGTGGGGGATGCCAGCCATACCATTGGAAAAAACACAAAAATCATAGATGCTCAGGGATATTATCTTACACCAGGGTTTATGGATGGGCATATTCACGTAGAAAGCAGTATGATGACCGTTACAGAATATGCTAGAGCCGTTATGCCTCGAGGAACCACTTCGATTTATATGGATCCCCACGAAATTGCCAACGTTCTTGGGGTTAAAGGGGTTCGGGTGATGATGGAAGATGGGCAAAGGGTGCCTTTGCGAGTTTTTGTAACCATGCCTTCTTGTGTTCCAGCAACTCCTGGTTTTGAAGATACAGGAGCGGAGATTCATCCAGAAGATATTGAAGAAGCCATGATTTGGGATGGGGTGGCAGGATTAGGAGAAATGATGAATTTCCCAGGTGTTTTATCGGGAGATATGGATGTGCACCAAGAACTTCAAGCCACATTAAAAGCAAATAAAACCATTACAGGTCATTATTCTATGCCAGAAACAGGCTCTGGATTGAATGCTTATATTGCAGCAGGAGTACGATGCTGTCATGAATCTGTTCGAAGAGAAGATGCTTTAGCAAAAATGAGGCTAGGAATGTATGCTCAGCTTCGCGAAGGTTCTGCTTGGCATGATGTGGAAGAAACGATTAAAAGTATTACAGAAAACCGAATCGATACTCGATATGCTACTTTGGTTAGTGATGACGCTCATCCAAGTACTCTCCTTTCTCAAGGACATTTGGATCATATTGTACGCCGAGCCATTGAAGAGGGAGTAAATCCCATTACGGCCATTCAAATGGTTACTATTAATGTGGCTCAATGTTTCAATATGGATGGAGATTTAGGTACCATTTCGCCAGGACGTTTTGCAGATATTTTACTTTTGAGTGATTTAACGAAGGTGAAAGTTGATAAAGTGATCATTAATGGTGAATTAGTAGCAGAAGGTGGGAAAGTCGTTGTTGATCTTTCCAGGGTATCTTATCCAAATTTTACAAAGGAAACCATGCATTTGGCTCGTTCTTTAACTCCTGAAGACTTTAGCATTGAGGCTCCTGTAGGCAAAACCCAAGAGATTTCAACACGGGTAATGGAAATCATTGAAGCAAAGGTAGGTACTTATGCACGGGAGTGTATTCTTCCCATCCAAAATCAACATGTTTGCATTGATATAAATCAGGACATTATTAAAGTGGCAGTAGTGGAAAGACATAAAGCTACAGGAACGATGGGGAAAGGATTTGTTAAAGGGTTTCATTTAAAAGAAGGTGCCATTGCTTCAACAGTGGCTCATGATGCTCATAACTTACTGATCATTGGTACCAATGATAAAGATATGGCAGTAGCAGGAAATACCTTAGCAAAAGTAGGAGGGGGTATGGTTGCCGTAAAAGATGGTGAAATTATTGCATTACTTCCCCTTCCTATTGCTGGATTGATGTCAGAAGAACCGGTAGAAAAATTAGCTCCTTTAGTAGAAAAAGTTGACGAAGCATGGAAAAGGTTAGGCTGCGACTTGGTTTCTCCCTTTATGACCATGGCTCTTCTTTCTTTAGCAGTATTACCTGAATTACGCTTGACCAATCGTGGGCTAGTGGATACGGTAAATTTTAAAATGGTAAATTTATTTGAAAAATAAAAAAACTCTTTACAAAAAAATAAAAAAAGTGTATAATAAAAAACAATTATTTAAAAATTAGAAAATTAAATACATTCAAAAATCAAAGATTGAAAAGAGTAGTTTTATTAACGGGTTACAGCGAGCCGGTGTTAGTGTGAAGTCCGGTACCTTGGGAGTAAAATGAATGGGTTCATGAGATGCTAGGCGAAACGTAAGGAGTAGCTGGGGCCGTGTCCTCACGTTATAGAGGTAGGATATCAAGGAAACTTCGTATCTGAGACAATAAGATAAGTATGTATCTATTTTGGGTGGCATAGCGAAAATCCATTTCGTCCCTTAGGGGTGAAATGGATTTTTTTGTTAAACAAAATAAATAGGAAGGGTGTTAGTATGACTTATCGAGTGTACAGTATGGGGGTTTCTGGAGATACAGAAACCCCCATCACATTATACAAAAAAATAGTTGGAAAACAAAAAGGATTTCTTTTTGAAACTCAAACAAAAGAGGGCAAGTATTCGATCATAGGTATGCCCACCTATACCATTACATGGGAAAAAGGTTTATATCGGGAAAACATAAAAGGCGACAAAGAAAGAATAGGAACCCATATCAAAGATCTTCAGGCGTACATGGAACCTATGATGACTCAAGCAAATAATATTCCCTTTGCAGGAGGTCTAGTAGGAGGCATAAGTTATGACATTTTAGATCAATGGATTCCTCTTTCCAATTCCAGCCAAGATTTTTTGCACATCCCCCAGCTTCATTTATTTGATGTACGAGAATGGATTGTTTATGATCATCAAAACCAAACCATTTGCCTTGGTGTATTAGAAGAAGATACCCAAGAAGCTGAAGCAAGGGGAAAAGAAAAATTACGTATTCAAATGCAACAAATAGAACAAACAAAACAAATCGATTTTCTGACTATACCAAAAGATAAAAAGGTAGGTAGATTGAAAAAACATTTAGAAAAAGAGGTATTTATTGATAGAGTGAAGAAAGCTCAAGCCTATATTCAAGAAGGATCTCTAAACCAAGTTGTTCTTTCTTTACGTTGGAGTATAGAGGCAAAAGTTAATGGTTTTCAGTTATATCGACATCTTCGAGAAATCAATCCTTCTCCCTATCTTTTTTATTTCAATTTTGGGACTTATCAAGTTGCGGGAAGTTCTCCAGAAATGTTAGTGAAACTAGAACAAGGAACAATATATTATTGTCCCATTGCAGGAACCAGTAAAAGGGGCCAAACCAAAGAAGAAGATAGAGAAAAAATTGAAGCATTACGAAAGGATCCTAAAGAACAAAAGGAACATGGCATGCTTGTAGATTTAGGGAAAGAGGAACTAAAAAGGGTGAGTATTCCAGACAGTGTATTTCAAATTACTTCCATGGAGGTTAAAAAATATTCTCACGTAATGCATTTGGAATCCATGATGAAAGGAGAAAAAGAAAAAAATCAAAATATGTTATCCATTCTTACTACCTTCTTACCTGCAGGAACATTATCCGGGACACCAAAGAGAAAAGCAATTCAAGTTATCGATCAGCTGGAAAGAGAAAAGCGTGGTTTATATGGTGGAGGAGTTGGATATCTAGGATATAACAATCAGATGGATTTTGGGATTGCCATTCGTATGATGATCCTCCAGGGACAAAAAATCTATCTTCAAGCAGGAGCAGGGATTATCGAAGATTCAGAACCTGAAAAAGAATATAAAGAATGTTGCAATAAATTATTGGCTACTTTAAAAGCAATTGAAAGAGAAATAGAGATTATATCTTTACCGTTCAATCAAGAATAAAAGGAGGAAATAAAAGTGCAGATCATTATGGAGAAATTATTATCTGGCATTGATTTAAGTTATGAAGAAGCAGAAGAAATGATGGAAGTCATGATGGGTGGTAGTATGCAGCCTTCCCAAGTAGCGGCTTTTTTAACAGCCATGCGTATAAAGGGAGAAAAAGTCCATGAGCTTTCTGCTTGTGCTAAGGTTATGCGTAAAAAAGCAAAAACCTTAACCATTTCCTATCCTACTTTAGATACCTGTGGTACGGGAGGAGACAGGTCAGGAACTTTTAATATTTCTACAGCCGTAGGTTTTGTATGCTCTGCGGCGGGTATTTCTGTTGCTAAACATGGTAATCGTTCTATTTCTAGTCAAAGTGGTAGTGCAGATGTATTAGAAGCTTTAGGGGCAAACATACAATTGGAACAGAATAAAGCAGAAGAATTATTAGAAAAATATGGATTTACCTTTCTTTTTGCTCCTCTTTTTCATCCTGCTATGCAAAATGTTGCCACTATCCGAAAGGAATTAGGGTATCGAACGTTATTTAATATCCTTGGTCCTTTATGTAATCCGGCTACCGTTTGTTATCAGTTAATGGGAGTATACGATGCCAACTTAGCCCCAACTTTTGCTCAAATACTACATGATCTAGGGATCCAGAGAGCCCTTATTGTGCATGGAATGGATGGCCTTGATGAAATGACCATCACCGATGCTACTTATGTAACAGAATTAAGGGAAGGTATAATTAAAAGTTTTTATGTTCATCCATTGGAATACGGGATACCTATAGCAACTTCGGCTATGTTAAAAGGAGGAGATGCTAAGCACAATGCAAAAATAATCACACATCTTTTGCAAGGGGAAAAAAGCCCCTGTTTAGACATTGTTGCTCTTAACAGTGGGGCAGCCTTTTATATAGCTGGAATTACCAAAAGCATCAAAGAAGGGATTCATTATGCTTATGAACTTTTATATAAAGGTATTCCCTATAAAAAAATGCAGGGTTATATTACAGCCACTAGGGAGGTGCCATCATGATTTTCGATAGTATTGTAAGTCATAAAGAAAAACAACTAAGGGAACTACTTCCACAATACAATTTAGAAGAGCAAATCCAGGAAGCAAAAAAGCTTCCACCTGGTCCAAATTTTACACAAAGTATACAAAAAAGCAACTTTGGTATTATTGGAGAAATCAAAAAAGCTTCTCCTTCTAAAGGAATAATTAAAGATAATTTTAATCCGGTGCAATTAGCAAAAGAATATGAAGGTGTAGTAGATGCAATCTCCATTCTTACAGAAGAAAAATACTTTCAAGGCAGCCCCCAATATTTAAAAAACGTTGCTCAGAAAACCACCATACCCTTGTTGCAAAAGGATTTTGTCATTCATCCTTATCAAATTGTAGAAGCAAAAAAAAACGGAGCTAGTGCAGTATTACTTATTGTTAGTATATTATTAGAAGAAACCTTAGAAAAGTATCTATCTTTAATAAAAGACCTAGGGTTAGAGGCCCTAGTAGAAGTTCATACAAAAGAAGAGTTACACAAAGTACTTTCTTTTCAAAATATATGGATTGGGATTAACAACAGAGACTTAAAAACTTTTCAGGTTCACTTGGAAACCACAGAGAAATTAATGAAATACATTCCGAAAGAACGAAATGTTATTAGCGAAAGTGGAATTTTTACAAAAGAAGATGTACGACGAGTCAAGAAAGCAGGAGTCAAGGGCATATTAGTAGGAGAAAGTTTTATGAAAAGCAAAAATATAAAAAAATTAGGGGAGGAGTTACGAAATGGTGCAGATTAAAATCTGTGGCATTACAAGAGAAGAAGAAATTTCAATTATTAATACGTTACCCATCCACTATATTGGGTTTGTATTTGCACAAAGCAAACGCAAAATTCAACCACAAAAGGCTCTTCGTTTCCAACAACAATTGCAACCTCATATACAAAAGGTAGGCATCTTTATGGACCAACCCATTTCCCAAGTAAAAGAAATTGCTAGGTATTGCAAGCTAGACATTATACAGTTACATGGAAAAGAATCCGATTCCTACTGTAAGGCTTTCCATTTACCTATATGGAAAAGTTTTACTATTAAGGAGCGAGCTGATATAGCCAAGATAAAAAATGAGATACAGAAAACATATATTCATATTGAAGGCATTCTTCTTGATAGCCGATATGGTGGAAGTGGAACCACTTTTGAATGGGAATGGATTAAGAGAGAAGCATGGTCTAGAAAACTTATATTAGCAGGTGGACTAAAAAAAGAAAATGTGAAGAAAGCCATTTCTATTGTTCGTCCTCAAATTATCGATGTTAGTTCAGGTGTAGAAGAAGAGGGGGTCAAAAGTCCAAGAAAAATAAAGGAATTTGTGGAGGTTGTGATTAATGAATAAGAAATTTGGAATTTACGGTGGACAATATGTAGCAGAAACCCTGATGTCCATCCTACAAGAATTAGAGAAGGAATATGAGAGATATAAAAAAGATCCTATGTTTTATAAAGAACTACAAATGTATTTTAAAACCTATATTGGTAGAGAAACACCTTTATACAAAGCAGAAAATATAAGCCAAAAATTAGGTGGTGCAACGATCTATTTAAAAAGAGAAGATTTAAATCATACAGGATCACACAAAATCAATAATGCTTTAGCTCAAGCACTTTTAGCTAAATTCATGGGTAAGAAAAGAGTTATTGCAGAGACAGGAGCAGGACAGCATGGTGTAGCTACAGCTACTGTTGCCGCTTTATTAGGTTTAAAATGTAAAATCTATATGGGGAAAGAAGATATCTATAGACAAAGGCTTAATGTAGATCGAATGAAAATGTTAGGGGCCCAAATAGTTCCTGTTACTTCTGGTAGTGGCACCTTAAAAGATGCTACGAATGAAGCATTACGACAGTGGGTTAGTCAAGCAGAAGATACTTTTTATATCATAGGTTCAGTAGTTGGACCTCATCCCTACCCAACTATGGTACGAGATTTTCAATCCATCATCGGAAAAGAAACCAAAGAACAAATCCAAAAAGCAGAAGGACGTCTGCCGGATGTTATTATTGCTTGCATCGGAGGTGGAAGCAATGCCATTGGTATGTTTTATCCTTTCCTAAAAGATCAAGTTCAACTGATTGGTGTAGAAGGAGCAGGAAAAGGGGTTTACACAGAAAAACATGCATCTGCATTACAAAGAGGAGAAGTAGGTATTTTTCACGGCATGAAAACCTATTTTTTACAAACCCAAGAAGGCAATATAAAGGAAGCACATTCCATATCAGCAGGTCTAGATTACCCAGGAGTGGGACCAGAACATGCTTATCTTCATGATACCCAAAGAATAAAATATGTAGCTGTTACAGATAAGGAAGCCTTAAATGCTTTTTTCTTGTTAAGTCAAACGGAAGGCATCATTCCAGCACTAGAAAGTGCTCATGGGATTGCCTACGCAGCTAAATTAGCTCCCACCCTAACCAAAGATCAAGTTATTATTATTAATTTATCTGGACGAGGGGATAAAGATGTTCATGCTGTAAAAAAAATAGTCAATGGATATCCACGTTGGAATCTAAAGTTCAAGTAAGCTCGTATATTACTCTTCTGCTCCAACTGTCCTTTTTAAGTGATTCATTGAATTTTAAAGAACAAAATTCAATCCTCTATTTAAGAAATCATAATTGAGTGTATTTACGATTTACTTCTAGTCTTTTTTTGTTTATCGATTTATAAAGATAGAAAGAAGGGATTTTATGATAAACCGTATTGATCGAAAATGGCTTGAGCTAAAAAAACAAGGTAAAAAGGCCTTTATTCCTTATATCACTGCTGGATATCCTACTTTACATGATACCATCCAACAGGTAAAAATATTGGAAGAAAGTGGAGCAGATATTATTGAAATAGGTATTCCTTTTTCAGATCCAATAGCTGATGGACCTGTTTTGCAAGAAGTGGCTACCATCTCTATAAAAAATGGATTTACTCTAAGTAAATTCTGGGAAGCTATGAAAGTCATTCGTATACAAACAACAATTCCCTTGGTCTTGTTAACCTATTACAATACAATTTATCATACAGGTATAGAGTGTTTTACCCATACTTGTAAAGAGATAGGGATTGATGGACTTATTATTCCAGATTTACCCGTAGAAGAACAAGAAGAGTTGCAACCCTATTTAGATTCTGCATTATATTTAATCCCCCTTGTTGCACCTACTTCTAAACAGCGAATGCCTACGATTCTAGCGAATGCCAAAGGATATGTTTACTGTATTTCTTCTTTAGGTGTAACAGGGACACGTTCTTTTAAAGACTTATCTTCCATATTTTTTTTACAAGAAGTACGCAAACACACATCTTTACCTCTTGCGATTGGATTTGGCCTCTCTACCCAAGAGGATATTCAGTATTTTCAGCCTTATGTAGATGGAATTATTATGGGAACAGCCATTGTCCAACATTTTAAAGAAGGTAATCGATCATTGAATTTTGAGGTTTTTAATAAGAAGCAAGAAAATCCCCTCTAATTTTTAGAGGGGATTACTATTTTTGTTTTTTAAATGAGAGATAGCCCGGCGATCATGGTTTTATGAAATGGGATGTTTCAATGGGTGGTTCAGTCAAACAATCAAGACTCCTTTTCTAAACTTGAGAAACAAAAACACTTCTAACACAATCTACACTTGGCTTCATTTACTCAACGATATTTCACTTACTCAACGATATTTCACTTACTTAACGACACTTCATTTACTTAACGATACTTCATTTACTTAACGATACTTCATTTACTCACTACTTTAAAAACTAAATTACATACAATAAACAAATCACGTACTTACTGATACAGAGAGTTACTTACAATATACATTTCCTTTAGATTACGATGCCATTTCATAAAACGTTAGACCCGTAGCTTTGCGTCCTTATCTTTCGATAAGTTTGCTTTCTCTCTCTAAAGTTAAGTAGCTAAAGCAGTTTATTTAGTTACTTAACTTGATTTTATTATACACAGAAAATTTCAAATAATCAAACCTGATGGAGAACCGAATTTTCTAAATATAGAATATTATCTCTCTATATCGTTTGATTACACTCTTTCACTTTGTTTTTCCTTTCTTATCTTAGAAAGTTTCGCAAAAGATAAACTTTTTTTGCTTTTTATCCGAAAACTATAATAGGACAAAAAATAAAAAGTAAAGGAACGATTTCTGTGTTAAACACAAATCATATAAACAATACTTCTTCCTGTTCCTTTTTTGTTTCCCAGGGTGTAGAAGAATCTTTCAAAAAACAACCCCCATGGAAACAAGGAGATGTTTTACAAGGAACGGTATTAGGATATAAAGAACAAAAATTACAAATTGATATCGAAGGAAATCAAGTAGAAACCTTATGGGAAGAACCTGAAGTTCCTTCAAAGGGAACCATTCTTTTTTTTCAAGTAGAAAAAACTTCAAAGGAAGGCTTTTTATTGCGCCTGTATCACAATATAAAAGACAAGGGAAAAAAAGAACCCATACAAGGAGCCGATCCATTACAATCTTCTGCCCCCTCATTTACTCCAGAAAAAGAAACAATAGAAATGCAAGAGGCAGAACAAAATAAAAAAAATCAATATGTCCTTAATAATGTAACCCAACAGGATATAAAAAGTCTTTACGATTCTTCTCTCAATCCAGAAAAAATGACTTTAGAAGAGTTATATCACTGGGTAAAGCATAGTCCAGAAGAAACTCAGGGAAGAGATCCTTTTTTAGAAGAAAATCAAAAATGGATGGAGAAATGGATTGAAAAAAAAGATTTTAAAACCCCTAGTGATCTATTAAAGCAAGCCATTGCAGCACTTATGAAGGAAGGGCTACCTATTACGATTAAGAATGTACAGAGTCTAGTCAGTGCAAGGCAAAGGTTAGAGAGTGTGGCAGAAATGTCTACAGGAAAAATAGCAGAATTAACTAAAAAAAACAGCCCGCCTACTTTAGATGCCTGGTATCAACACCAATATGCTGGTGAAGGGAAGGGACTCAGCTGGAAAGCACAAAATCCTTATGAGATCTGGGAGGAATCAAAAGCAAAGGAAGATCCAACATTTTTTAACAAAGAAGAAAACTGGATCCAGCAAGAGATCACTCGTATTTTTCAGGGAGAAAAAATAAAAGATACCAATGAAAATCGTACAGCAGCACAACATTTAATTAGGGCAGGCATTGCCATAACCAAAGAGAATCTACAAACCCTACAGCAATACCAAGCCTATCAAAACCATATAAAAAGACACCCAGAGTATTATTTGGAACAAGGAGCAAAACAACTAAAGCAAGGCGGGACCATAGGAGAAATTTCATTGGTTCCTACAGAATCAACGAAAGATTCTAGGCAGCCTTATGTTCCCTATGTTTCTGCTGAAAAAATCAAAGAATGGGTAGATTTTTTACCTAAAATTACAAATCATCAATTAGCTCAAGCAATCCAAAAACAGCAGCCTTTAACCTTAGAAAATATAAAAGCAATGCCTCCTTTCCAAGAGAAGGAATATACAGTAAGGAAAGAAGATTGGATACCAGCCAAACGTCAGCTACTAGAACTACAGCTAAAAATGACAGTAGAAGCAGCTCAGAAACTCGGACAAAAAATACCCATTGATACAACACCTCTACAACAACTGGTAGAAGAACTTCGAACATTAGAAAAAGAAACTTTTTCAACTCAATTACAACAAGTAGGAGTTTCACCTACAGAAGAAAATATCGAAATCATCCATCAAGTACAGCAAACTAGGTTGATGGTACACTTAACTTCTCACTCTTTAGCCAGTGAAGGAATACAAGTACCCCGTGAGATAGGGAATGATACGTTACAAATCATTGGGCAGAAAGCGTCTCAAATCTACGAAGATATGGCAACAAAGCCAGATCTACGTTTTGGAGAAACGCTAGGAAAGGTACAAGATCAAATTGTTCATGTATTAGAACAAAATGGAATCCAACCAACACCTGCTCAAGTGCAAGGGGCTCGTATCTTAATTGAGAATCAATTACCCATTACACAAGAAAATCTAGTAGAAATAAAAATCGCAGATCAAAAACTTCAAACACTGATCCAGGGACTTCATCCTATTTTTGTTGCCCGTATGCTGAAAGATCAAATGAATCCTATGGAATATACCATCGATGAGCTTCTACATTATATGGATACTTTTGAACAATGGAAAGGGATCGATGTAAAAGATCGTTTATCTCAATATATATTAGAAATGGATCAAGAAAAAATCCTAAGCCCTCAACAAAGAGAAGGACTTATTGGCGTTTACCGAATGCTTTATACCATTAAAGGATCAGAAGGAGGAGCTTTAGGTTATTTATATAAGAACAGTCTTCCACTAACATTAGGAAATTTGATGAAAGCTGCCCAATACATGGAAAAATATCAAAAAGTCAATCAAAATCAAATCGACGTTCAAATAGATCAACAATTTGGACTTCTAAAAGAAGCAAAAGAGGCACAAAACTCCATTAAACAACAAATCGAAAAAGGATTTTTTGCTATGGAAGAAATAACAAAAGGGGGGTGGGAACAACGCCTACAAGAGTATGAATTGCGTTTGATTCGAGATTTTACAAAAGAGGCTTCTCCAACAAAAATAATAGAAATTGTAAAAGACCCCCATTGGAGAGAGGCTTTAGTAGAAGACCTAAAAGAAGGAATGTTAGAAGAAGGAAAAGGAAGTATATCAGAAGATGGAGCAAAGATAGAAAGCCCAAATGGATTACAAATGAAGGGGGAATTTTTAGAAGACATAAAAATATTTAGCTTCTCTCTACTAGAACGTTATGATATTCCATCTACCATACAAAATTTATACAGAATGACTCAAATGGTACAAAACCCCTTTTACCTAGGTGAAAAACTTAATCAACTCAATCAACAAGTAGAACAATACCTGCGTACTTCCATTGCATTACCAAAGCTGTTTCGACAACCCTTCGAGGGAGTACAAGACCTCCAAAGTCAATTGGAAACTTTGAAAAAAGAAGCTATTTCTCTCCCTAAAAAAGAAAGGCAATCCTTATGGGAAGCAAGTAAAGAAGTAGAACAGATACTTCAAATCCAACAAAAGATTCAAGCCAAAGAAGGTTTATATCAAATTCCCATTGCTCTTCATGATGGAATCAGTCAATTAAATATTTATGTCCTACAAGATGAAAAAAACAAAAACGTATTTCAAGAGGAAGAAGAGATACGAGCTTGGCTTTCTTTACATACAACAGCATTGGGCACCATTGGGATGCATGTTCATATTCATCGTAACAAAGTTCAATTTCAAGTATATGCTGAACAGGGTGAAACCTTACACTATCTACAATCCCAAAGTGCCAAGCTTAAACAATCTCTTTATCAATTAGGTTATCAAGTAAGTCCCATCCTATATGGAATTCAAAACATAAAACAACCGTTAGAACAGCCTAAAGAATTTATGATTCAATTTCAGCAAAGAAAGATTGGGAATGGAATGTTTGAAATAATAGGATAAAGGAGACTGTGGAATGAAAGAAAAACAACCCCTGCCCACTTCACTTTATGATGTGGTAGAACAAGTCCTTGCTTTTGTTGACGAGGTAGATCAAAAAAAACAACAAGAAAGGGATGAAGATTAAAGGAATCATAAAAACAGACGATATACATAATAGAGTTAAGTGGTTTCTATAAAACCTAAAAAGGAAACAACTCGAAGACAGAAGTCGCAGCTCAAGTTAATATACATACTTGCTATAAGATATGTAAATGCATAAGTTTGTCTGTCTATAAGATACAGGAAGGAGATCGAAACACATGAGAATTAACCACAATATACCTGCTTTACGTTCCCATCATTCCTTAGAGAAAACAAATAACCAACTGGATAAGACCCTTCAACGTCTGTCTACAGGATTACGCATTAATCGTGCTGCTGATGATGCAGCAGGATTAGCCATTGCCAATAAAATGCAAACCCAAGTACGAGGATTGAAAGTAGCTTCTCGAAACTCTTTAGATGGGGTTTCTTTAGTTCAAACGGCAGAAGGAGCTTTAAATGAAGTTCAGGCTATGTTACAGCGAATGCGTGAGTTGTCCATACAAGCAGCCAATGGAACCTTAGCTCCAGAAGATCGACAAGCCATTCAAAATGAAGTGGGACAATTAAAAGAAGAAATTACAAAAACAGCAGAATTAACCGAGTTTAATAAAATAAAATTACTGAATGGACAAATTGATCGACGATCTTTTTCAGATAAAGAAAATGTAGCCAAAGCAGTATTCGTTAGTGATACCGTTTTACCTAGTAATTACAGCTTAAAGATAGAAGAGTTTGGAAGTCAAGCCATTACCACAGGAAAAGGTACCTTTTTTACAGATGATAAGATTCAAGAAGCAGGTCGGCTTAATATTAATGGAGAAGAAATAGAGATTCATGCAGAAGATACTTCGGATCAAGTCTTTGCCAAGTTAAGAGAACTCTGTGAACGAGTGGATATTGATATTAATAAAGATGGAGATAACTTGAAGTTGCAAACCCAAGCCACAGGAAGTGACCAAAAAATCGAGATTAAATCAAGCAATACTACTTTATTGCAAAAATTAGGACTAGACACTGTGGAAGAAGTAAAAGCAGAAGACGCCAAGGTAACCTTAGTCTACAAAGATGATACCAATAAAGATGGTTTTGAAAAAACAGCTACCGTTACTACACGAGGAAATCGAGTAGAAATTACAGATAAAAACAATCAAAGGATCTATGTGGATCTTCAATATACGAAGAACAAAGAAGGTAATCTTATTGATAAAGAAGGAAAAGAAGTCACATTAGGTGGTGACGATAAGAACATTGTCATCACTGTTTCCAAAGCAGGTCCTCTTCAACTTCATGTAGGACCGAATGAAGATATGCAAGTAGAAATTCAAATCCAAAGTTTAACGGCAGAGGCCCTTGGATTGGATCGAGTTAACATGCGAACAGCAGCAGGTGCTTCCAAGTCCATTGGTATTTTAGACAATGCTATCAATGAGATTTCTGCTTTACGTTCTAAATTAGGTGCTTATCAAAATCGTCTTGAACATACTATTAACAACTTAGATGCAACAGGAGAAAATACAACAGCTGCTTTATCCCGAATCCAAGATGCAGATATGGCTATGGAGATGTCTGAGTTTACGCAAAAAAGTATCTTATCCCAAGCAGGAGTGGCCATGTTGGCACAAGCCAACCAACGTCCTCAAGCCATTCTACAATTGTTACAAGGATAGACAATGCCAGTCTAAACACGGATAAGCAAATTCAGAAAATAGGGTGGTTTATAATACTGCCCTATTTTTGTGATAAAAGAGAATGGAAAAGGAGTGATCTCGTGGAAAATCAAACGGCACGAATTGCAAATGCAACCCCAGTACAGCTGGTTGAAATCACCTATGAACTTATTTTAGAAGCCATACAACAAGCCAAAGAAGCATTACAAAAAAAGGATGAAGTCATCTTTCAAAAACAAATTGAAAAAGCACAAAAATTTTTAATGAATTTAATGGAATCCCTAGACATGAGTTATGAACTTTCCTACGATATAATGTCACTATATCTTTATGTAAACAAATTACTCATTCAAAGCCATATACAAAAGAATCAAGAGCCTTTAGAACAATCAGAAAAAATTCTTATTAATTTAGAAGTTGCTTGGAAAGAAGTAGTAAAGAAACAGGCAGAAAGCCAAAGCCCTGTATTAGAAAATACGCAGCAGATCTATGCAGGTTTGACCTATGAAAAGGGGACATTAAAGGAAGCCATTATTGATCCTAACGATAAAAAACGAGGATTTCAAGCATAAAAGAGCTCCTTTTCTGTAGACTTATCTTCTCATTTTATGGAAAATAACGTATAAATCGGGTTTATCATGACTATACTTAATAATGTATAAAATAGTAGGAGGTAGCGTCATGAAACCCGATCTTGCTCCCAAAAAACTCCTTCCCGTTTTCCGAAAGACTCCCAACATAAGTGAAGAACAGGAAGAACTTTTACAAGCGTTACATAAGGTACAACAAGAATTAGAAATCGCCAATCAAAACTTTGAATATGCTACAGACCCTCAACTCATTGATAGCTGTATTTATGAGTTAAAGGCTTTACAGCTTAAGTATGAATAT
>FZPS01000194.1_pt13 | contig 16042 bp, 16 predicted proteins | sample 1817821 | NCBI WGS metagenome assembly FZPS01 (sample SAMEA104158645, study PRJEB21678) | metagenome | place: Germany | collected 2015-04-21
AACCTAATCCCAACAACCCGTGGCTGAAGTTCAAGATTCCACCGAAACACGATGACCCGGTAGAACAGTACTTCCAGAAGAGAAACAAAAGACTTAGCTTGATTCTTCAGCAATACCAAAACTGAGATGTGGCGGCGGACGCCGCCACTTCTTAAACAAAGAGGGTGACATTTTCACTGTCCAAATTAGTATTCTTGGGGGTGACAAAATCACTGTCCGTTGACAGTTTTTCCGGAAATGCGCTCTAGCTTCGGACAAACGCAGATTCAAGGCTCTTGGACAGGGCTTCTTGCTTTACCTTGCCTGCGAACTCAGCGAGTTCCATGTTGCCCAGGTCGCCTAGACCTCTGTGACGCACTGATATGTTTCCTGCCTCTTTCTCTTTGTCTCCCACGATTATCATATAGGGCACCTTTTCCAGCTGAGCCTGTCTTATCTTGTACCCTATCTTATCAGGCCCCAGGTCGCACTCTGTCCTGAATCCTTGTCCTGCAAGATGGCCGGCAACTGCCTTTGCGTAGTCGGCTTGCCGATCTGTGACGGGAATCACCCTGATTTGCACAGGTGACAGCCACATGGGGAAGGCTCCCCCGTAGTGCTCGAGGAGTCCGCCGATGCACCTTTCCATGGCGCCCAGCACCGTGCGGTGGATCATGACCGGCCGGTGTCTTTGGCCGTCTTCGCCGATGTAATGTATGTCAAACCTCTCGGGCAGGTTTAGATCAGCCTGGATGGTAGGGCCTTGCCACATCCGTCCCATGGCGTCCTTGATATTTATGTCTATTGCCGGCCCGTAGAACTTGGCTTCACCCACATCAACCTGGTAATCGAGCTTCTTGGCTTTGAGGGCGTTTTCCAGGGCAGTTTCTGCCCGCTCCCATATCTCATCGTCCCCGATATACTTGGCTTTGTTCTGAGGATCCCGTACCGAGAGCATGCAGTAGTGTTCGTCGTACCCGAAGGTCTTGAGCATGAATTCGGCTAGGTCAAGCACTTCCACAAGCTGTTCCTCAAGCTGGTCGGGCGTGCAGAACAGGTGGGCGTCGTCCTGGGTAAAGCCCCTTACCCTGAGCATCCCGTGGAGCACGCCTGACCGTTCATACCTGTACACCGTACCCAATTCCGCGTACTTTATGGGCAAGTCACGGTAACTCCTGGTTTTCCCCTTGTAAATCAATATGTGGAAAGGGCAGTTCATTGGTTTTAGCAGGTACTTGGCTTCGTCCACATCCATGGGGCTGTACATGTTGTCCTGGTACCAATCCCAGTGGCCGGAGGTTTTCCACAGATCAAGCTTGGCAATGTGGGGGGTGTAGACGATCTCATATCCCCGCCTCCGGTGCTCTTCTTTCCAGAAATGCTCGATGATTTCACGCACAAGAGCTCCTTTGGGATGCCAGTAGATGAGTCCCGGCCCGCCTTCTTCTTCGATGCTGAAGAAGTCAAGTTCCCGGCCCAGCCTCCGGTGGTCCCTCCGCTTGATTTCTTCAAGCCTGGCAAGGTGGGCGTCCAGGGCTTCCTGGTCCATGAAGGCGGTGCCGTAGATGCGCTGGAGCATGGGCCGGTTCTCGTCTCCCCGCCAGTAAGCTCCGGCGATGCTGAGCAACTTGAACGCCTTGAAGTATCCTGTATACGGTACGTGAGGGCCTGCGCAAAGATCGAAGAACTCCCCTTGCCTGTATATGGACACAGGTTCGCCTTCAGGCAGCTCATCGATCAGTTCAAGCTTGTAGGGCTCTCCGGCCTCTTCAAACACCTTCCTGGCTTCCTCCCGGGAAAGGATTTCTCGGGTAATCGGCAGGTTCTGCTTGGTTATTCGTTTCATTTCCTTCTCAATGGCCCCAAGGTCTTCCGGGGTAAACCTGTGCTCTGTGTCAAAATCGTAATAGAAGCCGTCTTCTATGGCCGGCCCTATCCCCAGGCGTGTCCCGGGAAACAGGCGTTTTACCGCCTGAGCCAGCACATGGGATGCGGTATGCCGCAGCGCTTCCCTGGCCCGTTCATCCTCGAACCCCAGGGGCTCAACAACACAATCCCCGTCTACCTGGGCCCTCAGTTCGCGGATTTCGGATTGGGTTTCATTGAGCACCCGCACCATCAACACATCGTTTTTCCATCCAAAGGCTTTCTTGACATCCAGAAAAGTACTCCCTTTGGCCATGCGCTTAGACTTGTCGTTCCATTTAGCAACAAAGTCTTCTCTCATTTCATGACCCATTTGCCATCACTCTCCGTTCAATCAGGGTTATGCATCATATAGGGCTCTAAATCAAAAACCCCGTCCCGGTGAGGGGCGAGGTTTCACGTCGCGGTTCCACCCTACTTCAGCCAAGCCGTACGGGGCTTAGCCCTTTGCGGACGTTAACGTGTCCACACGCCGGCGTTATCGCTGGGATAAGGCGCTTCCGCCGGGAGCTCCAAGGTGGTGTTCCGTTTAGCCCGGAACCAGACGGCTTCCAGCCAGCGACCGTCATTCTCTTGGGTCCCTGCAGCTAACGTACTGTCCTTTTCATAGCCCACGCGGTATCGGTTTGGAGGCATTATATCCTACGGATAGATGCAAATCAAGGGAAGGGTCCGTCAAGGTTCACTACGCTCCAAGTCGCATCCTCCGCACACTTCTAGGTGATGTTCGAAGAGGTCGCTAAGCAAGTCGAAACATGGCGAGTTGTCGGTGTCTCCGTGCCACGTGATCCGGTCAGGAGCAAGGGTTACCACGGCGCTTACCACCAGATCGTCCACTTCAATTCGGGAGCCGTCCCTAGTGCGGTCCATGAAGGCTCCCAGATGTCCCCCCACGGGCTCGAGCCGGGCGTCAAGAAGCCTATACCCTCCTTGGGACTCCCTGTGGATGTTGACCACCGGCACCGAGCATTTCTGCCGGCTCATGAGATGCCGCAGCAATCTCAGAAACTCCCTGTATTCCCGGTTGATCAGGTGTTCTTTCACCATGTGGTCTACGAAGTCGAAAAGGTCTTCCAGGTAGTCCTTGAGTCTGAAGGTGATGAAACCTTCCAGGATTATCTGGTCTTCCTTTTCGAGGTACTCTGAGAGTTTGGCCCACACCCTGCTTTTTCTCTGGCTCCGCTTAACCGAATACCCGTTATTCATGCCGTTGTCCAGAGTTCTCAGGGCCTTGGCCTTGAGGAGCGCCCTGTCTTTTTCCGACAAGTAGGCGTAATTTCCGTCGATGAGCCTCACCACTAGGAACTTCTCATACTCGTCAATGATGATGTCGGCTAGGCCGTTGGCTATGAGACTCTTGACCTTCCTGTACAGGTCATTCCCTGAGCCCCATTGGTCGGGCGCTGACTGCCTGCAGTGGAGTATCAAGCTTCCGCCTGCGGGACACTCACGCACATCAACCCTGACCCCCTGTCTCTCCCACTTACGCATCTCCCGGTCCACAAAACACCTTATGGAATTTAGGGCCCTGGTAGACGCAACTGAGAACGTGTTCAGACGTGCCACCTCCCAGTTTAGTATGTCTGAGGCCAATCCGGGGAAATTCCAGCCAGGTATGGGGCCCCCGGGTCAGGGTTGTCAACCGGCTCAAGGGGAATCAAGCCGTATAGCTTGGTCTGCGTACAATTTTCCCGAACTAAGAAATTCAGGCACAGCGATCAACATACAGATGACCAGATACAATATGGCTGTCGCCTCCGAAAGAACAGGCGCGGGGTATGCTTCCAGCCATGCCCCGCACAAAACCTGACTGGCAACGCCACGAGACAACGCAGAGCAAACGTGCTATTCCTCTGAGCTTGGTTCTCGTTGAACCCCTTGGTTGGCCTTGAGCGCATTAGCCAAAGGCAGCAAGTCAAGGGGCATGGGAAACACTATAGTGGAATGGGTATCCATGGCGATCTCGGTGAGTGTCTGCAGGTACCTGAGTTGGACCGAGATAGGCTGGGTAGCCATGACATGTGCGGCTTCCGCCAGTTTCTCAGATGCCTGAAGTTCGCCCTCGGCCGCGATTATCTTGGCCCGCCTGTCTCTTTCCGCCTCGGCTTGCCGCGCCATGGCGCGTTTCATGTCATCGGGAAGCTCAACTGCCTTGACCTCCACCATGGTGACCTTGACACCCCATGGGTCAGTGGCGATATCGAGTATTTCCCGTAGCACTTCATTGAGCTCTTCCCTTTTGCTCAACAAGTCATCCAGTTCGTGCTTGCCCAGGATGGATCTTAGGGTGGTTTGGCCAAGCAAACTGGTGCTTTTGACGTAGTCTGCCACTTGTGTTACCGCCTGGGCGGGGTCAAAAATGTGAAAATACACCACCGCGTCGACAACTACAGGTACGTTATCTTTGGTAATCACTTCTTGCTTCGGCACATCAATCGTAAAAGTCCTTATGTCAACGATTCTGACTTGGTCTATTCCAAAAGGCATGATTACCACAAGGCCGGGGTCCAACACACCCCGGAGTTTGCCGAAGCGGAAATAGACGCCCCTGGTATACTCGCGCACAATGCGGTACGAGGTCAGCAAGGCCGCGATAAGCAGCGCGGACACAAACATACCTATTAGCGGAGAGAGGGTGTAAAGCGCAAAGGCGATTACCCCGAATCCTCCGTGCACTGCCGCAACAGGCTTGTCTTTCTTGGACAGGGCAAGGGCCATGGTGACGGTCCAAATGATCCCGGCAACCACTCCGGGAGTATACAGAGCCACTCCGAACAACTGCCTGCACCTCCTTATCATCCTATGATTCCGGAAACCCCTGATTCTCAAACCGGTCCTCAAATCACCGGGCTTACCACGGCAAGACCGTGGCCCCTCAATAAACATATACGATGGGTTCCGAACCAGGCATCAACTACATGCGTGGGGCAAGGCGTCACACCAAACGCTCAGGACCGTTCGTCCGATGGCAGGGCGTTTTCCAGGAAAAGCGCGAGTTTCTCCATGGTTTCGGAACTGATGGCATGTTCCATGAGGCATGCATCCCTATCGGCAGTGTCCGGGTCAACCCCCAGAACTTGTACGAGGAAATCCCGGAGCGCTTTGTGGCGCCTCTTGACCCTGACCGCTTGTTCCCGCCCGCTGGGCGTTAAGTAAACCTTGCCATAGCGCTCCTGGGTCACAAATCCCATTTCTTTAAGGGTGTTTATGGCAGCGGTTACGCTTGGCTTAGCAACATCCAGCTGCCTGGCAATGTCGGTTACCCTGACGGCCCTGTGGGTTTCTGAAAGGGCCAATATGGCTTCAAGGTAGTCTTCTATGGCCTGCGACAACTCAGAGCTCATCACGCACTCACTCCTTCGGGGCAGCGTCAGGTCTTGCTAGATAGATCATATCATTCTTACATGCAGAACTGAAACAAGAATCGGGAAATCCCTATTCTCTATTGAGTTCAACAGTAGTACAATAATGTTAGACTACACAAACATTTGAGCAAAGCGACTGTCGCACCGAACCGAAATGACAAGGAAAGAAGGATGGCTATGCAGTTTACCGTGGCCCTTGTGGGCCAGCCTAACGTGGGAAAAAGCGTCATAATGAACCTGCTTACCGGAGCCGGGGCCGTGGTGTCCAACTATCCGGGAACCACAGTTGAGATCACCCAGGGGTACATGGAGGGGCCCTCAGGCCGAATAACGGTGATCGATACCCCGGGGACATACAGCCTCCATTCAGATACCGAAGAACAGAGGGTCGCCCAGCGGGTATTGCTGGAAGCCGGTGTCGACCTCATAGTCAACGTCGCTGACGCCAGAAACCTGTCCCGGAATCTGTACCTGACTTTGCAGCTGCTGGACCTGGACATCCCGATGGTCCTGGCCCTTAACCAGATGGATATGGCGAGAGAGGCCGGGATGATTATCGACACCACCGCGTTGGAAGAAAAGCTCCAAATCCCGGTAACCCCAATGATAGCGTCCAAAGGAGAAGGATTGGAGGAGTTGGAGAAGCTGATATGGAAAGCCGCCGGTTCTCCTGAAACCCTCCCTGCCCGCGCCACGAGCCCTATGCGTTTTTCACCGGAGATAGAAAGGGTAATAGGCATGCTGCAGGGCCAGATTGAACAGATAATCCCTGAAGAGGAAGGCAAACACCGGTTACATCCTTCACGGGCACTAGCCATCCACCTCATGGAACATGATGCCCTGGATGAAGACTTGTTTAGCATATACCCTGAGTTGGCGCACCTCGTGGAAGACCTGCAAGAAAAGGTGGCGAGTAAACGGTTCCAGTGCGCCGGATGCTTCAGGGGGTGCTGGTTCTGCCCCGCGGCCGATGATTCCCATCCGGTACTCCCCACATGCTTAGAGAGGACAAGGCAGGCCCAGGCAATCACCACTGCGGTTGTGAGGCGTTGCCGGCTTGAGGGCCCTGTCTCAACCAGGGTACGCCTGGAAAGGCTGCTCGACAACCCGTCCACAGGGATCCCCATCCTGGCCCTTGTCGCCTATCTCGCAGTCAGGCTTACCCTGGAAATCTTGGAGTTTGCGGAGGAGTTCGTGCCTGTAATCCTTGAGCCGGTTGTAGGCTTTATCGCCGGCTTGGCAGGAAGCTTTCGCCAGGGGAGTTTGGCTGAGATCATCATCACTGCCATCCCTGAGGGCGTCTTGTTGCCCTTTGAAGTGGTAATGCCCACCATGCTGTCCATCTACCTGATCATGGCCCTGCTCGAGGACTCGGGGCTGATGCCCAGGATCGCGGTGATGATGGACAGGATTATGTCATTCTTGAAGATCCCCGGGCAATCGATAATACCGTTCCTACTCGGCTTTGGCTGCCGCGCTCCCGGAGTGCTTGCCACACGGACCTTGCCCAACAGGGAATCCCGAATCGTGGTGTCGACCCTCTTGGCGATCCCCATACCTTGTGCTGCCACCTTGGGGATTATAACAGGTGTGGCAAGGGCCTTCGGAGCCGACCTGAGGGTGATCTACGGTGCCATTGCAGTCGTCTTCTTGCTTCTGGCGCGGTTGGTTGCCCGCTGCCTGCAGGCCGATAGCGAACTGGTGATGGAGATCCCGCCGGTACGGCTGCCTTCGGCCAGGGCTGTGGCCGGCAAGGCCTGGATGCGGATGGAAAGCTTCTTCAAACAGGTATTGCCTGTTCTGATGATAACGGGCATCGGCGTCAGAGTCTTACTTAACACAGGCATTCTGTCAGTCCTGTCGAGGCTGGATCCGATAAGTACCGGCTTGTTCGGGATTACCGGCCAGTCCCTTGTGTCCGTGGCTGTTACGGTGGTTCAGCGGTATGCAGCTCCCATGGTGCTTCTCAACCTGCCCTTAGGGGCACGGGAAGCTACCATCGCGGCATCCATGATCTCCCTGTCTCTGCCCTGTATACCCGTTTCGTATCTCATCGCGAGAGAGTTCGGATGGAAGACCCTGGCGGCTATCTATGGGCTGGCACTGGGAATCACGCTCAGCACCGGTTTCGTGCTGAACCTGATACTGCCTGCCATGTGAAACTCAGTCAAACCTAGGAAACCGGAAGTGAGGGGAGCGGAAAATGACACTCTTGGATACCAGACCCGGAGATGAAGTAACCATAGATACGGCAAGAGCCGGCAGAGGAGCTATGAGGCGCTTGTGGGATCTCGGCCTTCTTCCCGGAACCAAGGTCAAGACTGTCGCGGCCCACCCGTTCAGAGGGCCGATCCTGGTTAGAGTGGGCGAATGTACCGTGGCCGTGGGACGGAAGCTTGCGTCGCGCATTTACGTTACCAAATAGCGCGAGTCTGCCCCGGACCAGCCGGGGCCTAAGATGTTGACCGGCGCTCTAAGCTGGGATATCATGTTATAGATATATATCGATAACTTGAAAGGCTGTTCAGCTTTGTGGATTGAGCGTGTTGGAACGGCAGATACACTAGGTGATGCAACGCGTCAGGGATTGGGGGTGCAAAGGTGCCAAGGCCCGTAAAACCCGGTGGGTGGAGTTTCTTCCCTGCGTCACATATTTCAAACCTGCCGGAGTACCCATGGCCCAATTGGAAGAAGTGGTCTTGGGGGTGGACGAAGTCGAAGCCATACGCCTCAAGGATTATGTCGGCCTGGAGCAAGAAGAGTGCGCCATGCGGATGAACCTGGCGCAAAGCACTTTTCAAAGGATACTCACCCAGGCCAGAGCCAAAGTCGCTTCAGCCCTTGTCCAAGGAAAAGCCTTGCGGATTGAAGGCGGCAACTACTTGGTCTCCCCGTTCACCTTTGAGTGCCGCGATTGCAAGCATGAGTGGGAGCACAGCGACAAGAGTATAGATGGGACTACATGTCCCAAGTGCGGCGGGTTGAACACCCAGTCCTTCAGGAAAGTACCTGTAGCTGACGGTGCCTCAGGACGCCGGGGAGGCCGGAGAAGAGCAAGACACGGACGGGGATAGAGACAGGAGACATGACGGCATCTGACGTAGCAACAACCTACCTAGGCTCCCTGTCTCTGGATCCGACTGTGAGCGGTCTCTTGGCGACAAGGGTCTAATAGAGGACTACCGGCGCGACGGCGTTCAAGAGATTGCAGATAACATCTTGACTTACCTCTCGGAAAGGTAGGGGGAATGAATGAAAATCGCAGTGGCGGCTGACGGCGATAAGGTATCCCTTCATTTTGGGAGATGTTCGGAATACCGGGTGTTTTCTGTAGAAGACGGTAAAGTGGCGCGTCGGGAATCCCTCAAGAACCCAGGACATGAGCCGGGGGTTCTCCCGAAGTTATTGGCGGACGAGGGAGTCGATGTGATAATCGCCGGCGGGATGGGGCCAAGGGCAGAGCAATTGCTCAAGGATCAAGGTATCAAACCCGTAACTGGAGTTCTGGGCCCTGTTGAGGAAGTAGTCGAGGCATATCTGAAGGGTACTCTGAAAACCGGTCCCAGTTCCTGCGAGCACCAAACATAGCTACATCCCAACCGGCATAGAGACAGACTCATGTCCGCAGCGTAACGGGCTGTAGCCTTCAAGTGGTTCAGGCAGTAAGTAAAGGTGGCACTCAGTGCCACCTTTGTTGTGCTACGCCCTTGCCCAAAAAGCCGGTTGTTTGAGGCTGCCGTATCAGGCTTCCCCCTATCACAGGCTGATAAGGCTAATGAGTCGACAGTCCGATGCCGGGCTGTAGTCCAATGCCAGGCTGTCAGTAAACCCGGATCAGAGCAGTTCAGCTATGACCCTGGCGACCATGGAGCGGGCGAGCACCACAGGCACCTGCAGCTTCTCCTTGACTGCCTGCTTATCTCTCAAGGTGTACCCGATGCAGTCGAGTACTGCCACTTGTACGCCCGCCTGCTTGAGCCGGTCCGCACCGGCTGTCTTGTCCCCGGCACACCCGTAGGGAGAGACAGCTTGAACAAACACTTCGTGGCTTACGGCAGACCAGCGGCGCTGGGCGTAATCCACCTGGTCTATGTCTGGGATGAACACTCCGAGCTTCATCCCTGGCGCCACTGACTTAACCGTGTCAAAAAGCACCTTGTTGGGTTCAATCAAGAGCTTGCGGCACTCAAACTCCGGAAACTCACCTGTGCAAGCCAGAAGTACAACACCGGCACCTTGCTCAACAAGCCGGTCAATCTTCCCCTGCATCCTGGGCACAATGTGTTTTTCAGCCACCTTCACCTGGGTGCCGTCAGCCATCCGTGTTATTAGGACGTTGTCCCCGGGGTCGGGGTAGAGCTTCTGTACTTCAGCGAGAGTCAGCCCGTCCAGGGCTCCCGCCTCAAGTATCTCGACACCGTCGCCCAGGAATTGTTTGATTTCAGGGATCAGGTCCGTCCTTGGAGCTTGGCCTATGGTTACCGTACCGAGAATCAGTTTGCCGTTTGTCATGGATTCCTCAACCCCGTCTGGTTGTGTATGCGGTTTATCATTATAAGTGTACCATCCAAACCTTACGAGAAGAAGCGGTACTCAGTACTGGCCCAGTAAGCCCGAGGATTTTGCTTTCTTCTCAGCCAAGGAAAACAGGGCCAGGCCTGCAACGAAACAAGCGACCGTGACCACCCCAAACACAGCCAAGTGCGTGCCGTGCACCCTGGTGATCTTCATCCCTTTCATCATTACTTCCCTCAAAAGGTGCTGTCCCATGGTAAACGGCAGATATTTTGCCCAGGGGTAGCGAGACCACGGGATCATGAACAGCCCGATGACTCCGAAAGTCACCACTTGGAAGAAGGATTGGATTCGCTTGAAGATGAGGGCAAGCCCGGCAAGGGCAAGACCAAGCCCTGATGCCTGAATATACACTCCCAGGAATACAGGGAGAATACTTAGAACTTTGAGATGCAGTTTTTGCCCGGTGGTAAGAACCATGATAGCTGTTGTCAGGCACACCAACGCAAGGTTTAACACGGTGTTCAGGCTCTGAGTGAACAAGGCCAGCCATTTATACCCCAAGGGACTCAGGTACAGTTGCTCCAGGGTCCCGGTCTGGGCTTGGTTTGCTGCGTCATATGCAAGATCCTGGTATCCTATGAGCACGATCATCCAGACTATGTACCCCGTAAACAGCCCTTCCAAGGTTTCGCCGAGGTCCAGGGCACCTGCTCCCAGGCCCTTGACTCCGTAGAACATGAACAAGAATACGAGGACCATGGTGATTATGGCAGATACGAAGTTGAAAAGGTACCTGGTTGTCAGTTGAAAGGTTTGCCGCCATGTGGCCTTGAAGGCAGTCAACCACATATGCCCTTTTCCCTCCTCACGATTTCCAGGAAAGCTTTCTCCAGGTCAACCTGCTCCTGGCTGATCGATTCAATGGAAACTCCTGAGGTTCTCAGCGTTTCGATGAGCTCGTATATCTCAAAGGGGTTGGTAAAATCCACGACAATCTCAATGGTTTCGTGGGTCTCCCTTATATCGGCTTGCGGAAAAAGCTTGTATATCTCCTCAGGTAACGACTCTGCATACCGCATATTTCCGTTCCGGGATACGGTGATCCGGTAGTTCCTGGTTCTGAACAGCGACAACAGTTCTTGAATGTTTTCATCGGCTACAATCCTGCCGCCGGATATGATGATCGCCCGGTTGCAAACATCCTGGATCACTTTCATGTCATGGCTGGATACTACAATAGTGCGTTTTTCCTGTGATTGGAGGTCCTTGAGGGCTGCCCTGAGTTCATATGAGGCTTCCACATCCAACCCCAGAGTAGGTTCATCCAGGAATACCAAGGGCGTCTTCTTGACAAGGGCGCACGCAACTGCGGTCTTCTGCTTGTAACCGCTGGAAAGGTTTCTTACTTCGGCATTCCGCTTATCCTGGAGTCCCAATACCTCCAGCAGGTATTCGAAATAAGCCCTTTCCTTGGAAGCCGAGACCCCGTGAATTCCGGCGAAAAACTGCATATTTTCCCATACTGTCAGTCGCCAATAGGTATTCCTGGCCCCTTCCAACACGGCTGACATGCGTTTCGCGGCTTCACCGGGATTCTTGGCGCAATCGATGCCGTCCACAGTGATCCTGCCTGAGTCGGGTCTTACCAGACCCAGGATGGATTTGATGGTTGTAGTCTTCCCCGCTCCGTTTGGTCCGAGGAAACCGACCATCTCTCCCTGGGCCACGGAGAACGAAATGCCTTTTATTGCCTCGACTTTGCGCTTCCTGTCCATGAAGGTCTTCTTCAGATCTTGAACCTGAAGGTAGCAGTTGTTTTCCCCTTGCCTTGGATCCGGCATGCAAGACCACCTCTGATTTCCAAGGTTTGATGCCATTCTTACACATCGTATTAATCTTGTCAACAATAAACTTAAAACGTTTAACATCGGGCTTCATTTTATTCATATCTCCGAAATATCCGCCAGTCTTCCGGAGATCGGTTGCCCCACCCCGGTTTCCTGCTTTGAGCATTCATGCATATATTGGCTGTTATTGACACAATATAGGACTAGCTTGATGGTAGACAGAAAGCAACCCGCAGGCTTTGCCTGAACGCTTTTGCCTCTATAGGGTTGGCGGACAGGTTGCGCGGTATCGAGTTGCGGTTTTGTGTCAGATAGGTGGAATTTCCGGTTGGTCACGGGGGATTGCCTACTTGGACCTACACGTACTTGAACACTTGCAGGAAGTGTTGACCGAAAGCCTGGCCCGCACCGCGATGATGTTGCCGCTTCTGTTCGTGGTTCTCCTTGTCGTTGAAGCGGTATCTCACACAACGGCATCATCGAAGGTAAGCCGGGCGTTTTCACAACCCTTTGTTGGGCCTTTGGCTGCGGCCATCCTTGGCCTGATACCGCAGTGCGGGTTTTCGGTTGCGGCTACCACCTTGTTTCTGGAGGGAATGATCCCCCTGGGGTCGCTTATAGCGGCCTACATATCTACCTCTGACGAAGCCTTGCCCGTCATGTTGGCTGACCGGGCCACTCTACCATGGGTACTGCCCCTCCTCCTAACCAAATTGGTCTGGGGCACGGTGGTAGGGATATGCACAAACGCAGGCCTCCTGTTGAGAAGCACACAGGCAGCGGAGACGAACGCCGGCTTATCGAGGATAAGGCCTCAATGCAGCTGCAATTCGTGCCGGGCTGGCCGACCAGGCGCACTGGGGATTGTATCCCACGCTCTGTCCCGGGCGTTGAGGACTGCAGCCATGGTGTTTGTGCTCTCGGCCGTGCTCAACCTGATAGGTCATGTGGCCCAAGGGCGGGTCTACACTGTCCTCTCCCGCCGGGGGGTGCTGCAGCCTGTGGTGGCGGCAGTAGTCGGCTTGATCCCATCCTGCGCCACATCAGTGGCCTTGGCTGAAGGTTTCAGGGCCGGCATATTGTCGTTCCCGTCCGTGGTAAGCGGGCTTTCTGCCAACTCGGGCCTCGGCCTTCTGATACTGGTCAAGGAAGCTGAAAACAAGGCAGAGGTCATCACAGCGGTTGCCCTGCTCCTGTTCGCCGCCGTGGTAGCCGGCCTCTTGGGTTCAATCATATTCCCGGGCGGTTATGTTTCAACCGGCTAGCGCTCAGCTTGCGCAGGTATAGCCATCGGGGGCAGCTGTCCGGTTGTTCTCCAAAACGCCCTCCGGAGAAGGTAATACTCGCTTCCAAATCTAAGTGCAGCTCCCCGATTATGTTCCAAATCCCCGGCTGCAGGTCCCCTTAGGCAAAGCTAAGGCGTGGGATTTCTACGGAAGGATTCACCCGCCTAGGGTCAGCAGCCCCGTAGTCTAGCAAGGCGTTACATGTATTCCAGCATATTGAGGGCATCGTTGAGTATCTTTTGGATGTCAGCCATCATGACCAGGACCCTTTCTTCAGCTTGCAAGAAGCGCTGTATCGGGCCATGCATGTTGATGAGTTCCTGTGTCTTTGCAAACTCGGTCTTGAGGTTTTCGTCAGCTTGTTGCCCTGTGATGGCGGCACTCTGGATTAGGAGCTGTTGCCGCCTGTATTTCTTAAGCAGCGACAAGGCTGATTCGTTGCCTTCCAAGGCGCTTCTGGCCTTCTGGTACTCCTTGTACTCCGGGCTCTCCTTGAGCTCCCTCGCCAGTTCGTAAGCTTTGTCGTAGACGGCCATTGCTTACGTACCTCCTCTTCCCCGTACTCTCCTTTGTGGCTCCTGCCGGAACCCTCATGGTTTCAGTGATGGTTTCCTAATGATCAGGTGTGTGTCCGGTTATCAGGACACGTCAGCTGAACCACCGGCAACCCGGTAAGTGACTGGCCCAGACATTTGATCTTACATTCGCCGCGCAGGCTGCCATTCCTCTGATTGACTTGGCGCGGCCGCAAAGCCCGGGTTTTTCTGGGTAACGCGCGGTCTGGGAGTTGCCCAGGTCCAGATAATAGGACTATTGCTATAAATTGCTGTTTTACGATAAATATAGCAGGATGATATGGTGCTCTCGTCAAATAAAACTAAGCAGTCTCGGTTTATTGTCCCGCGGGAGGTCTACTCTTGGGCGATGCGTTGAAAGCGCTTTTTGACAAGGCCAGCCCGGGCGTGATTAACCTCTTGGTAATCTGCATCGGGGCACTGATTATATGGTGGATCGCCACAAATCTCACCGCGCTGAAAAAGAGCTTGGCATCATCTACAGCCGTAGAGAAGCTATTCGCGCTACAATCCGAATACGACAAACTCGTGGAACGGACGAGGATTCTTGAACGGTCTTCATCGCTGCTGGAGGGCATGAAAACCGCGTGTTCCGAAGCCAGATTGCTGTTATATGCGTTGCTCAGTGGGCAAACCATTCAAAGTCTCTCGGAATTCTTGCAGCCCCTTACGGAAAGACTGGCTTCCGGCATTAAAGCGTCAAGTAGAGAGACTCACCGGTGTGCCATATGGGTGCAAGCAGATGACGAGCATTTGAGAATGGTTGCAGGCTCGTCGGCGTTTGGAGCCAAGTTCAAGAATGATGTCAGGCTATTGATTGATGGGTCGATTGCTGGAATGTGCTACAGGACCGGCAAGCCGAGTCTAGATGACGATGCCCCTAGCGACCCACACTTCCAGCACCTTCGCGAAGACCGGCACTCGTATAGTTCTTTGATATGTGCTCCGATAATGCTGGAACAAGGGCATTGCCTTGGCGTTTTATCAATTGATGCCCGGGAAAAAGGCGCTTTTACTCAGGAAGACGTAGAGATCGTAGAAGCGTATGCGGAGATGGCGTCTATGATCATGACAGCGTATTTGTTATCATTATCCTCGGTGGAACCATTCAGGGAAAGCCTCAAGGAGGTGGCAGCTACCGGTGTCAGCACGCGCAGCAAACGGCAAAGAACGGAAAAACCATCCTAACCATCCCAATCAAGTGTTAGAACCATGGGTAGAGCTTGCTTTGAAAAGACCGGAAATCGCACGAATGGCAAAGAATCTGCCTGCGATACGCCGGGCCTACCAGGATCTTAAGCAGTCTTCGGCTGTTTTCAGGATACCGGAAACGGATGAATGATTAGATGTGCTCCTGATAGCCAGGTTTTCGTTTGATCTACGGTGTTGCAAGAAATCCCTGAAGGCCGAGCCTTGCACCACCTGACCGATTCGACTCTTCACTCCAGTGATCCATCAAGCTAGATTGCGGTACACGCAAGACAGCTCAAACCCCTCGAAGGAAATCTGGCGGCAAGATGCGAACTTCTCAAGTGGTGCTGTATGCTGAGCGCCTGATTCGCGACCTGGTTCATCGATGGCCGGGTCGATTCAGCAACGTCTGAAAGGGCGGTTAAGACCACTTGAGACAACACTGTGCCGTCAAGCGGCTTCCAGGGGTGTAAGGGTATGATACTTGAGGGCTTGAGAAAAAGGGTGTTGCATGCTGCTTTGGAACTCCGGCGCAGTCAAATGGCCAGGGGGACTTCAGGTAATGCGTCTGCCCGGGACCCCGAATCAGGGATGATAGCGATTACCCCTTCGGCAATCCCATACGAGGACTTGCAGGTGGAAGACATCGTGGTCATATCCCCCGCCGGAGAGGTGATTTGCGGCCACCTGCAGCCCTCATCCGAAACTCCAATGCACATCTCGGTTTACCGGAAGCGTCCGGATGTGCGCGGCATCGTCCACACCCACTCGCTATACGCCACGGTATTCTCCGTACTGAACAAGGAACTGCCTGTGATTACTGTGCCTATGGCGGCCTTCGGGCCGGTGCGGGTTGTGCCCTTCCGTCTCCCCGGTTCTCAGGAATTGGCCGATGAGGTAGTCCGCGTGCTTGGGACTACGGAAAGAGCCGTGTTGTTGCAGAATCACGGAGTGCTTTGCGCCGGGAACACCGTCGAAGAGGCACTGGAATGCGCCGTCTACACGGAAGAAGGTGCCCAGGTGGGCTACCTGGCCCTCTTGGCCCAAGGACTCAATCCCATTCCTGACGAGTATGTGGCTGCAATGAAAGACATCGCCCGGAGAGGCAAAGCTCTTTAGTCAGTACAGGTACTCCGCACATGTACACAAGACTACACAAAACGCCCCCACGGTGCGGCTCTTGCCCATTTCCGAATTCTTGCAGGGTTTTTGTGTTTTCTTGCAGAAAGATTTTCCATGTGCATTTATCCGCGTTCTCTCACAGGTGATTTGGTGCTTTTTGTTATTGTCCAGGTATTACATAGGTAGGTGCCCGATTGCCATGAGAATTGATGAACTTGTAAGCCAGATAGCAG
>FZPS01000010.1_pt470 | contig 16037 bp, 15 predicted proteins | sample 1817821 | NCBI WGS metagenome assembly FZPS01 (sample SAMEA104158645, study PRJEB21678) | metagenome | place: Germany | collected 2015-04-21
GGCCTGCCATGGCGGCGGCGTCATCATTTGCGATCTCGCTTTTCATCCGGTTCAGCCGGTCCAGCTCGGGTATTTCTCTAATATCGGCGATCGAGCCTCCCGCCCTCACGATGGCGCGCGCCTTTTTGCTAAACGAGACCAGCATACGCAGCATCCAGAGTTGTTTTTCCGGCGAGCAATACATATCTATGTCGTCGAATGAGTTCTGCTGCAAAAAGGCATTTTTAACGATTTCCGCGATCATCAGCGTCAGCCTCTGCTGTTCGGGCAAGGCGTCCGGCCCCACCAGTTTGGCGATGCGCTGCAGATTCACCTCTTCCTGCAGGATATCCATGAGGAAATCCCGATTTCCCTGCCATTCCCGGTCTTGCCGTTTCCACCACACTGATGTTTCCGGCAGGTATTCGCTATAGCTGTTGCGCCAGCTAATGGCCGGGTAGTGCCGAGCGTTGGCCAGATCGCGGTCCAAGGCCCAGAAGCAGCGTATAAAGCGGCTGGTATGCTGCGTCACCGGTTCGGAAAAGTCGCCGCCTGGCGGCGAGACCGCGCCTATCACCGAGACCGAGCCGGTCTCCCCGCACTGTGTTTCCACCTTGCCGGAGCGTTCATAGAAGCTGGCCAGCCTTGCCGGCAGGTACGCCGGAAAGCCCTCGTCGGCGGGCATCTCCTCGAGGCGTCCCGACAGTTCGCGCAGCGCCTCGGCCCAGCGCGAGGTGGAGTCAGCCATGACGGCCACGTCATAGCCCATATCGCGATAGTATTCCGCCAGGGTAATGCCGGTATAGATACTCACTTCACGAGCGGCCACCGGCATATTCGAGGTATTGGCGATCAATATGGTGCGCTCCATCAGGGAGCGTCCAGTGCGCGGGTCTATCAAGTTGGGGAATTCCCGCAGCACCTCGGTCATTTCATTGCCGCGCTCGCCGCAGCCTATATAGATAATGATCTGCGCCTCGGCCCATTTTGCCAGGGCCTGCTGCGTCATCGTCTTGCCGGTGCCGAAGCCGCCTGGTATGGCGGCGGCGCCGCCTTTGGCGATAGGGAAGAAGGTATCGATGACCCGCAGGCCGGTGAGCAGCGGCTCGGCCAGGGTCAGGCGCTGGCGCACCGGTCTGGGACGCCGCACCGGCCAGTAATGAAACATGGTCAGGGGCAGTTCGCTGCCGTCATCCTGGCGCAAAAGCCCGATTTGTTCCTCGCCGCCATATTCCCCGGCCGCGGCCAGCTCGATTAGCTCGCCGCTCAGACCCGGCGGCAGCATCAGCTTATGCAGCACGCTCAAAGTCTCCTGCACCTCGCCGTAGAGCATGCCGCCAGTCAGGCGCTGCCCGGGCTGGACCTTTGGCTCAAAGCGCCATTTATGCTCGGTCTCCAAGGGCTCGGCCTTTTCACCGCGCTCGATCATGGCACCAGAACTGGCCGCTATCTTCTCCAAAGGCCGCTGTATGCCGTCGTAGATGGTGCCAATCAGGCCTGGCCCCAGGCGCACCGAGAGCGGACGCCCGGAGCAGTAGACCGGCTCGCCGGGCAATAGACCGCTGGTATTCTCATAGACTTGTATGGTGGCCAGCTCCCCGCGTATGCGGATCACCTCGCCGATGAGGCGCAGATCGCCTACCTCGACTACTTCCAGGATGCCTGCCTGAGCCATGCGACGCGCCTCGATAATAGGACCGTTGACTCTGGTTATAATGCCATTATTCACGCTTGCTTCCGACATTAGTGTGACTTGGTGTGACTTGGTATGACTTGGTGTGACTTAGTGTGACTTGGTGTGACTTAGTGTGACTTAGTGTCCTTCCCCTTAGTGTCCCTTCGTGTCCTCCCCCTTAGTGTGACTTAGTGTCCAATATTAGACCTTTTCCGCCAGCATATTGCGCAGCTCATTTTGCAGCAGCTTCAGTCTGCTCGAGAGGCTATTATCGAAGTTGCGGCTTTGGTCCTCGGCCTCGAAACGTATGCCCGCCTTCAGCGCCTGGTCTGCGCTCAGCTCAAAACGGCAGGCCTCGGCCTCTTTGCCCAGGGCATTTTTGCTGCGTTCTCGCAGCCAGGCTTCATTCACCAGGCCGCTGTCTCCGGGCGCGAAAACCACCCGGTATGCGCCCGGCCCCAGCTGTGCCAGAGCCTCCTCTGCCAGGACGCGGAGCGACTCTTCGCGGGTCTTGCCGCTACTCTCCTCGGCCAGCCTCAGGGTCTCGGCAAAGAGCTTCTGTATGCTTTCTTCGCGTTTCGCCAGCCAGCGCCGTCGTCTTTCCATGCTCAGGCCATTACGCAGATGCCGTTCGTACGCGGCAATCTCGCGTTCCACTTCGTCCAGGCGCTCCTGGCGTTTAGCCTCCAGGTCCTTGTGCATTTTTTTCAAGGCTCTTTCACGGTCGGCCTGCGCCCTTGCCAGGATACGCTCCGCCTTTTTCTTGGCATCGGCGATGATTTCCTGCTGCAGTCGTTCTTCCTGACCATTCATAACAGCTTGCTTCATATTACTTCTCTTCCACTATGCGTATGCCCACCGCCTCGAAGATCAAGTCTTGCAGGCTGCGTCTTTTGCCGCGTTTACCCCAGATATCCTCGACCACGGTCAGATACGGCGGGCTGGCTTTCAAGCGATATGCGGTGACCTGCTCTTGCAGCATATCCTCGACCGCCTCAGTGATTAGCAGCACCCCGTCTTTGGTTTCCCGAGTAGCCTCCGCGAAGGCCTCCCGTGCCTGTTCCGGGGTATTCGCCACTGTGCCGCTTACGCCGGCAAAGCGGTAGCCCAGCACCGTGTCCTGGTCGCCTATGATATGATATGCCGACATGGCCAGAGCACCGCCTTAAATGCGAAAAATCAAAAACAAGCTGACCAGGAAGCCGAACAGCGCGATACCCTCGCCCAGGCCGACGAAGGCAATGGCCTTGCCCATGATCTCCGGCTTCTCTGCCGCCGCCCCCATCACCGCCGCGCCTATCTTGCCCACTGCGTAGGCCGCGCTCATGCTGGCAATGCCCATCGTCGCCGCAATGGCGTAATAGATGGCGCCTCCAGAAGCGCTGGCCACAGCCGCGCCGGCCTCGGCAGAGGCCTCGACTGGCTCCGTGCCAGCCAGCAAAAGACCGCCGAAACCAACTGCAAAGACCATCACCACCGCCAGACGCAGAGCGCTGGAAAACACATTCTTCTTGCCGAGTTTGCTCACTTTTTTCTACTCCTTTGAATTAATGCTGAGTTATGCTTATTGCTCTTCGGTTTTTTCCGAAAATTGAAAAGGGCTATATGCTTTGCCGCCGCCTTGGAAGAAGCGGCTAAAGAGCTCGTAGTACTCCAGTCGCACGCACTGGATTGCGGCCACCATGCCTTCAAACAAGATGATCAGCAGATTGCCCAAGATGGCCACCAAAATGGACAGCCCGGTGCCGAAGCTCATGTTTTTGAACATTCCTATAATGGCGAAGACCGCCAGGCAGAGCGCGGCATGGCTGATGGCGAAGGCGCCCACGCGCACAAATGAGACCGTGCCGCTGAGGTACCCGGTGAGGGTCTCCATCAGCTCGATGCTGCCCTCGAGAAACAGGTCCATAAAGGAGCTTTCGTGGAAGGGGTTGCGATGCCTCACCAAGTTGTGCAGCGGTTCGCGCAGAAAGAGCAGCAGCAGAGGCAGGGCCACAAAGAGCAGCTGCCAGGGCGCAAAGCTGCGTTTCAGCGCCACATTTACCCCTATGGCCAGCGTGCTCCAGTAAAAAATAATGCCCAGCAGGCCGAATTTGTCAAAAGTCCCGGCAAAGTATTTTTTGGCGAGAAACTGGTTTGCCACATTAATGAGGACGGCCACGCTCAAAAACACCACTCCCATGCCTACGGCGGTGAGCAGCAGGCGCGGTATGTCCTGCTCATGCAGAGGGCTGAGCCAGAGCGGCTTGAGAAACTCGTGGCTCTCATAGCCGAAGACACTGCCGTAGCAAAGCCCGAAAAAGCTGGCCGCCAGGCCGCAGAAGGCCAGCAGCGTGCCGGTGTCGCGCAGCATTAGCGAGAAATTCCGCTTGCTGAAGCGCAGATAAAGCCCCACCAGGGCCAGCGTTGCCCCCTGACCTATGTCGCCGAACATATAGCCGAACATAATGACAAAGGTGATGCCCACAAAGATGCTGGGGTCAAACTCGTAGTAGTTGGGCATGGAGTAGTTGGTCACCAGCATCTGGAAGGGGCGCTCCAGCGCGCCGCTTTGCAGCTGCACGGGCACCTCGTCCAGGCCGGCTTTCACCAGCTCGTCATCATCGGCGTCGATGACCTCGACTACCCCCACGCCGGCGGTGGCCTCGCGCACCAGCTCGCGCACCTTCTCGACCTTCTCGCGCGGCACCCAGCCGGAGATGCAGTAGAGCTGCCGGGACTTGCCGAACATGCTCTGAGCCTGCTGCACGGCCAGCAGCGCGCCCAGCTGGCGCTTGACAGCCAGCAGCACGCCGGCATACTGCTCGCTAAGGCGCAGCACGCCCAGCCGGGCCTGGTCCAGGCGCTGGCGCAATTGGTCAATCTCGTCGTGGTATTGCTTCTGCTTGTCGGGTATGTCGCGGTCCAGGTTCTCGGGCAGCTCGATCTTCTCGAAGCCCAGCTTGTTAAGGTCCTCCTCGACCATCCAGCGATTGGCTCTGGAAGAGAGGGCGAGCACCTTGCCCGAATCGTCCTCGCTGCGAATCAAAATGGCCTGCTTGTCCAGGATTTGCCTGGCCTTCAAAAAAGTGTCCAGGCGCATCTTGCCGGTAAGCATATAAAAATGCGAGAGATTGCGCAGCGCGCTGAGACTGACGCTTTGCAAGGGATACTCGTTGAGACGCTCTGACTCGCGGCTAAGCTCGGCGGAATCCTCGAGCAGGGCGGCGATCTCGCGGTCGTACTCCTGGTAGCGCTCGCTCACCTTGTTGAGCAAAAGCTCCATCTCCTCCATCTCCAGGCTGTTGATCTTGGGTGCCTCGGCATCCTTCTCGACCCCCAGAGCCTCCAGCAGCAGCGTGCAGCGGCTGGACAGGGCCTGCAGCCGGCGGCGATCCTGGTCCAGGTCCACCGCCGACAAAAGGCGGTCCTTGGACTGGGTCGCCGCGTCAACCAGATGCACCAGGCCGCTCTCCGCCAAGGCATTGGTGATGGCGTTCAGATGTTTCTGCAAAAGCAGAATGTTGACTTTGCACATTCTGACTGGTTTGAGCATTGACTTTTCCTTAGTTTGCACACCAAGACACAGCAAGAGTTTGCCTATTTTAGTCCCCGTCCAAAAAGGTGTCCTAACAGAGATTTGGACACTAAGACACACTAAGCTACACCAAGGGTTTGCCCGTCTTACGCTAGCGTTGAACAAGGCTAGGCAATCATCATCGCTTGTATGACGTTAGGCGGCAGCGCAAAGCGTATGCCCTCGTATATTCTGCCCAGGTTGATGTTTTCGAACCTGAGCAGATACGGGTATGCGATCATGGACAGTGCCGGGTGGCTGAAATCCCTGAATAGCTGCCAGACGCTTTTGGCCAGCCAGTTCCACAGGGCTTGCTCGCTGTGGTAAAGGTCTTTTTCACGACAGTCTTTGAGCAGGCCGGCGAAGGGCGGCGGCAGAGCCTCGATTACCAGGGCGGGGTTTTCCAGCAGGGCCAGGCGGTTCAGCTCGGGCAAAGCCAGGAACTTGCCCTGCGGCAGCCAAAACTTCTGCAGGCTTTCCGGGGCAATGTGATACATATTGACATTGCGCAGCAGCATGCTGAGATTGCTGAGATCGATTTCCCTGCTCAGCAGCTCCAGCGCCTCGCCGCGCATCACCCAGGGCAGTTTTTTGGCTTGCTCCATTTCGTCTTTGAAGCAAAGCCGGTCTATGGCGCAGTCCGCCGCCATCAGGTCGCGGTCCTCGGCCAGCTGGCTGACGGTCTCGGCAAGCTCGGGGAAACTCTGGCAGTCTGGCAGGCGCTCGATAAACTCCTCGTCGTCTTCAATCTCCAACAGGGCCTGGTAGTCATAGCCGCCCTGCCGCGGCAGACTGAGCAGCAGCTCGGCGACCTCCAGCTCGCGACGCTCCTGAAAACGATAACTCAGCAGCAATTTCAGGTTCTCTATGCTCAGTGTGCGGATAATCGAGGCCAGATAACGCGCCACCGCAGGGCTGGACCAGACCATCAGGTCCTCTAAACAGCGCGCCTCGCGAGCCATCAGCTGCTTCTGAAAATTGTCCTTGGGGTCAAAAACATAGCCCAAATTGGCCAGACCCTGGAAAAAGAGCTCCTCGGTGACGCAGGCGGTAAGCGTTTGCAGACGCTCGCCCACCGCGGCACGGCTCATCAGCCCGTGCAGCCTGGCAAAAATGAAGTCGGAACCGGTTGACAGAGGAAATCGTCGCATCGCTTAACTGTTTGAAACGTGAAAATCAGGAGCCGGATAATAGTGCTCGCAGCAGCCTGGGCTGCAATTGTCGAATACGGGCGGCAAAAGCCTCTTGCTCGCCTTGCAACTGCGCGGTGGCCTGCTCCAGCTCCTGCTCCACAGTGGCCTTGCTCTTGGCGACGGCCTCGTGATAGATGCGGTCCGACTCGCTGACCAGCGCCGCCTGCGCCTTCTCGCGCTCGACATTGATCTCGAGGCGCAGCGCCTCGGCCATGCCGGCGGCCTCGGCCTCGGCCGCCTGGATAAGCTTCTCGGCCTCCTGGTCTATGGCCAGCATTCTTTGCAGAAGATCATCCATGCCTACTCCTCGCTGCGGATTATATTAAGTACCTCTTCGGCGCTGCGCGCGTCTTGCAGGCGCTCCATAAAGCCGGGCAGGGAAAAGAGCCTGGAGATTTCGGCCAGCACACGCACATGGTGGCCCGGGTTCTCCAGCTCGGCAAAGATACAGATAACCACATACACCAGCTCGCCGTCCAAGGAGTCGTACTCGATGCCCTCCTTGGAAAGCCCCAGGGCCAGCAGGGTCTTGCGCGCCTCGGGCAGCCTGCCGTGAGGCAGCCCCAACCCGTTGGAAATGCCGGTAGACATCTTGGCCTCGCGATCCTCAAGCACCTGCAGCGCCATGCCGCGATCCTTGATCAGACCCTCGGAAACAAAAAGCTGAACCAGCTCGGGAAAAAGCTCCTGCTTATTGTCCGAATCTAGCGACATTTTTATTAAAGATGGTTTTAACAACTCGGAGATTTTCATGCGATAGTATACCTTTGCGCTCATAAAATCCGGTGACTAAGTGCCCCGTTTATAATATAATGCCGTTTCATATAATTACCCAGGAAAACCGCCTGACCTGCAGCCGCACAACGAAGCGCCGCAAAGAGTCAATATAACTCGCTCTTGCCTTTTTTGGGAACTAAGCGCCAAGAGCAATTGCAATTGACGCCGAAATGTGGTATTTTAGATTTACGCTAAATAAGAAAGACTTAGTGTGACTTAGTGTGACTTGGTGTGTCTTAGTGTGTCTTCGTGTCCACCCTCCCTGGGTTTGCTTTTTTCTTCTTGTTAAGGATATTATCAGGATGCCTGACTCTAGTACAGGGCCGCTTTTCAACTTCAGGTTTGGCCGGCAGTGCATGACGCTTAACGGCTTTCCCAAACTCATGGGCATCATCAACCTGACGCCGGACTCGTTTTATGACGGCGGCAGATATAACAGCCTCGAGTCGGCTCTGCAACAGGCCGAGCTGCTCGAAAAACAAGGAGCTGACTTCCTGGACCTGGGCGGCGAGTCTACTCGCCCAGGACATGCCGCTGTTGACCCGGAGCTTGAGCTGCGCCGCGTTATCCCGGTGATCGCCGCGCTGTCGCAGCGCAGCCGTCTGCCCATCAGCATAGACAGCAGCAAAGCCCAGGTGGCCGAGGCCGCCTTGCAGGCCGGGGCCAGCATCGTCAACGACGTCAGCGCCCTGAGCGACCCGGCCATGCCGGAGCTGCTGCGCCGTTTTCAGGCCGGCTGCATCATCATGCACAACAAGCAACTGCCGCCGGAGGACGAGGCCTTCCTGCAGGTCTTCGATTTTCTGCAGGAGCGCCTGGACTGGGCGCGGCGCCAAACCGGGCTTTCCGCCGAATACTTTGTGCTGGACCCCGGCATAGGCTTTGGCAAGACCCAGTCGCAGAACCTCTCCTTGCTCAAGCATCTGGGGCAGCTGCGCCGCCGCGGCCTGCCAGTGCTGCTGGGTGTCTCCAACAAATCCTATATAGGCAGGATTTGCGGCGAGCAGCTGCCGCAGGCCAGGCTGCCCGGCAGCCTGGCAACCGCGGCCATCGCCGCCTACCAGGGCAGCTGCGACATCCTGCGCGTACACCAGGTGGCCGAAAGCAAACAGGCAATCCTGGTGGCAAAGGCAATCCGCGAGGCCCTCTAGAGCAGTCCTTAGTGCGTCTTAGTGTCCAAAACCCAGCCAGGCCATCTTTTTCGGCACGCTCTACCTAGTTAAAACTCCCCATTACCCCCTGCCAAAATGTCAGCATTAATGATCTTGGGCAATCTTTTTCAGGTCGCCATATTAACCGTGGTTTTCTATTGGATACTGCGTTTTCTGAAGGGCACGCCCAGTATCCTGATGCTCGGTGTGTTGATTATTCTCTTTCCGGCCCTGTATTTCTTCACCTACCGTTTGAATCTGCAAGTGCTGCACTGGCTGATTGAGCGCATGCTGGCCCTGATGCCCGTCTTCCTTATCGTGGTCTTCAAGGATGACATACGCCGCATACTGGCCTTTCTGGGCAAACAGCGCTTTCGCACCTTCAGGCGCATTACCAGCGCCAATAAACAACGCCGGCTGCTGGCCATGATCGACGAGCTTATCGACTGCAGCTGCGCTTTCACGGCGCAACCACACTGGGTATGGCCCAAAAGCAGCGAGACGGGCACGCGCGGCAAAGGCAAAAACGTGCGCTATAACACCGGTGCGCTTATCGCCATAGAAAATGCGCCGCGCCTGAATGAGTATATCGAAAAAGGCGTCAGGGTCGAGGCCCGCCTGAGCAGCCTCACGCTGCAGACCATCTTCTACAAAGGCACACCGTTGCATGACGGCGGTGTCATTATCCGAAACGGCGAAATTGTCGCCGCCGCCTGTCAATTCCCCGCCGCCACACATCTCGAAAACCGCCCCATACACACCAGGCACAATGCCGCCATAGGCCTCTCCGAACTGGTGCCGGACATCACCGTCATCGTGGTCTCCGAGGAAACCGGAAATGTCAGCGTCACCACCGGGCCGGGAAGACTAGAAGTCATGGAAAACCCCAGGCACTTCCGCAATGTGCTCTGCAATCGGCTGGGAGTAAAGGAAAACAGCGAAAAAGACAAGCCGCGAAAGAAAAACAAAAAACGCGAAGGCCTCTGGAAAAGACTGCTGAACAAAAGCCAAAACTGGAAAAACTCGGCCAAAAAATAACCGCCCGAGCGCAAGACCTGCACACTCGAACTGACCAGGTCCAAAAAGCTGCCCTGGCGGAATTTTGGACACCAAGACACACAAAGTCACACTAAGACACACAAGTCGCTTCGTCTAACCATGTATCTGTCTCATCTCAAAAACAAGCTTCACGACCTGGGTTTCGCCGCCTGGACCTGGCTGAGGAACGATATTTGGCGCAAATCGGTGGCCTTGGCTCTGGGTCTGCTCTGCTGGTATTTTATCGCCAAGGTAGTGCTGCCAGACAATCTGGCCAGCCGCGAAACCATCACCATCAAGGAAATCGAGCTGAACAGCAGCTCAAAGGACCTCTATGTGCCCTCCGGCCAAGAATTTGGCGACATCAAACTGCGGCTGGCCATAGACCTCTCGGCGCGCAACCGCGCCTTCAGCGCCAACGACTTCCGCATCGTCATCGACCCCGCCGAGGCCAAAACCCGCGAGAGTACCCTGGCGCAGGGCGAGCCTAACAGCTACCTGGTGACGCTCAGCGACGAGGATATCGAGAAAAAACCCGCCGGCGTGAAGGTCATCTCCTTCAGCCCCAAGGCCATACCCATTAAATGGGAAAACATAGACACCCAGTTTAAGGACCTGAATGTGCCGGTGCAGGGCAGGCTGCGGCCCGGCTTCACCTACAAGCTCAAGCTCAGCCCCAGCCGGGTAAAAGTCACCGGCCCGGCCTCGCAGGTCAACTCGCTGCTCGTCGTCGATACCGAGACACTGCTGCTCAACGAAAACATCGGCTCGGACTTCAGCACCACGCTGAATGTCTTTAGCCCAGACAGCAGTACTATGCAGCTGAACTTTGATAGCGTAGATGTCGATGTGCAGGTCACCGACACGAAAAGCATCTCGAGCTGGAAATTGCCTAAAATACCCCTGAGCCTGGTGATTAGGCCAAACAGCGGACTTAACCTGCAAAATGAACTGCCCGGCAGCGTCGAAACCGTCATAAGAGGACAAATCATCGCCTTCGAAAGCCTAGACCAGAGCAGGCTGAAGGCAGTACTGGACTTGAGCAGCTTTAACTCGCCAGGAGTCTACCGCGCCGAGGTGAATATCATCGGGCTGGGCAGCGACCTCAAAGCCGATTACATAGAACCATCAATATGCGAGGTCAGCCTGGTAAATGCCAAAGACAGCGAAAACACACCCGAAGATAACAGCGCGCAGGAGAAAAACAACCCCGTCAAGACCCCAGAAGCCGCACAGTAAAAAAAGAAAATCTTCGTGTGTCTTCGTGTCCCATAACTCCGCAATGCTTCCATGACTATAACAAACAAGCGAAAATCAAATAACGATGAGCTGAGCAAATGCGCCTGCCTGGCGGTCACCGGAGTGACCGCCTCGGGTAAAACCAGACTGGCAGTGCAGCTGGCCAGGCATTTTAACGGCGAAATCATCAGTGTGGACTCCCGCCAAGTCTATAAGAAACTGGACCTGGGTACCGGCAAAGACTTGGAAGAATACGGCACTGGAGAGCAACGCGTGCCGGTGCATCTCATCGACATCGTCGAGCCTGGCGAAAAATTCCACCTCTTCAAATTCCTGCAGCTGGCACGCCAAAGCATACTCGAAGTGCGGCAAAAAGGCAGACTGCCAATCCTGGCCGGAGGCTCGACGCTGTATCTGCAAGCATTGCTGGACGGCTATCAAATGCCCGGAGAAGGACCCGACCCGGAATTGCGCCAGACCTGGCAAAATGCAAGCCTGCCCGAACTCATCGAAATGCTGCGCCAGGAAGCCAGCCCCGAGCTTTTTGCGCGCAGCGACCTGACTCAGCCCAGACGCGTTATCCGAGCACTGGAAATCGCGCGCAGCGGCGAAAACACCCAGGCTTATTGCGCCCTGGATAATTGCCTCATACTGGCGCCGCGCTACCCCAGAGAAGTGTGCCACCAACGCATAGAAATAAGATTGGACCAGCGCCTGCAACAGGGCATGATTGAAGAAGTGCGCAAACTGCAGCAGGACGGCATGTCTTGGCAAGACCTGCATTGGCTGGGACTGGAATATCGCTGCATCGCCGAATACCTGCAAGGAATAAGCAGCCTCGAAGAAATGCGCCTGAAGCTCCTGGCCCAAATCCGACAGTTCTGCAAACGACAGGATACCTGGTTCCGAAAAATGCAGAAAGAAGGAAAAACCATACATTGGCTCGATGAGGCAAACCCGGAAATGGCCATTAAACTGACCAGTGAATGGCTTGCACAGCAAAGTGCGTCTTAGTGTGTCTTAGTGTGTCTTAGTGTGTCTTAGTGTGTCTTAGTGTGTCTTAGTGTGTCTTAGTGTGTCTTAGTGTGTCTTAGTGTGTCTTAGTGTCTAAAAAAACCTTAAAAAAGCAATGAAATTGCACTGAAAAGCTAGCTGATATGCCCACCACCAAGTCCATACCCGGGTCTGCCTGGCTCATCCTGCTCTGCCTGCTGGCACTGCTCCTGTATGTGCCCCCCATGCTGCTGAGCGAGCTGCATGGCGGCGAAGAGGCCGGCTTTGCCGCCATCGCCCGCGAGATGCTCAGCAACGGAAATTTCCTGCAGCCGCGGCTGCAGGGCAATGCGGTCAAGGTCTTCCCGCTCTATCCCTGGCTGGTCTGCCTCTTCTCTTTTGGCAGGCCGCCTAGCCTAGTCAGCATACGCCTGCCCGCCCTGCTTTCGGTCTGGGGCCTGGCGCTGCTCTGCGGTATAACTGCCCATCGCAGCAAGGGCAAGCTGGCCGGTTTTATCGCCGCCTCAGTGGTGCTCTGCTGCGTAGCCTCCCTGCGCATAGGCTGTCGGGCGCAGACCGCCAGCCTGGCGGCTTTTTTCCTGACCCTGGCCTGGTTTTGCTGGTATCGCTTCGGGCCGCAGGAGCAGCGCTGGCATCTGGCCTGGGGCACTGCCCTGGCCTGTCTTTTCTTCGGCGTTATGAGCGCCGGCGCCGCAGTCATCCCCCTGTTTTATCTGCCCCTGCTCATCACCAGGAATCCCCCCAGGACCCTGCGCCAGCTGCAGGCCGCGCCCCATGTCATTACCCTGGCGATCTTCGCCCTGCTCTGCCTGGTTTACATCAAATTCATCTGTCAGCAGCCATTTTTCCCCTGGGATGCACTCTCCTTCAGCGCGCCGGAAAGCCGCAGCCTCTCGCTTTTGCGCCAGCCCTTCAGCTTCAGCGCAAAAGTCTTCGTCTATCTGCTGCCCTGGAGCCTGTTCGCCTGGGCTCCCTTCTGCCTGGCTCTGCGTCAATTCGAGCCAGTGGGCACCATGTGCAGTTTTTTCCGCGCCCTGGTTTTCGTGCCCCTGCTGCTTTTTCTTTTCTGGCCCGGCGCCGCGGCTATCTGGCTGCTGCCCGCCCTGGGGCCGATGGCGGTGCTTATCGGCATACATTTTGAAATAACCGTGAATTGGTACAGGCGCTTTTTTACCTGGAGCGCCAGGCTGCTCTACATCATGAGCGCAAGCCTGGCCGCCGCGGGAACCGCCTTTTGGCTACTAGTCTTCCTCGGAAACATAGAGCTGCACTCTGCCATACTCGAGAAAAGACTCCAGGATATCCTCGCCCTGCTCCTGGCGCTGGCCTGCGCCATACTGGCCAGCCTGAGCATCAAGCTCTGCCGGCGCGTCAAAAAGACGCCGCTCTGGCAGGCACTGCCGCTAAGTAGCGCCGCCCTGAGAATCAGCCTGCTGCTAAGCATTGGCTGCCTGCAAAGCTGGAGCGTGGGAGACCGCAAACTGGCCGGACTGAGCCTGGCCGCAGGCACAGGCGAACAGCCCGCGCCATATGCCGGACTGAGCCAAACCAAGCCCGAAACCACAGTCTATCTGCACGGCGACTACGCCTATCTGAGCGAATGCTACTACTTGCGCAGAGATATTGTGCGACTGACGAATTTTCCCGCCGGCCTGCCTGACAAACAAGAGCAGATATATCTGCTCAGCCAGCGCCAGCCCGCCGTGCCCAGCAGACAATGGGAGGCATTGAGTCCAAACGTGAATATGAGCCTGAGACGTCAATGGCAATGGCGCTTGCCGAATAAAAACAACCAATATAAGCTGAGCATAAGCAGGCAGGCCGAGAGCCAGCCCGGCGCACAGCCAACCTACCTGAGACTATATAAAGGCACTCTGAAAAACGAGTAAGGGCTTATGCGGCGCCGCAGAAGCCCTTAGTGTGCCTTCGTGTCCCTTAGTGTCCTTTCGTGTCCTCCCCCTTCGTGGTTCAAAAATCAGAAGCCAGCCTTGACTGGCATGCCGCCCTGGTTCATGGACTCATTGATGGCCAGCGTGAAGGCCAGGCTCTTGCAGGCGTCCTCATAGGGCGAGAGTATCTCGTCGGCGGGCACTTCGCCGAGCACCGCGTCGATAAAGGTCTCGTCGCACTCCTGCCCATAGTCGTTGGCCGCCTTGCCCTCGATGGTCATATTCGTAGTGCTTATCTTGTAAGCGCCGCCCAAGCCGTATTCGAGCTTGCCGCCGCCATTGGCATAGACGTTGAAATCGCCGGGGAAATTCCCAAAGCAACCGGTGGTGAAGGTGCCGATCAGACCGCTTTCGAATAATATCAGGGTCGAGGAAGCGTCGTCGACATCGTAGTTCTCCACGCCGCTAATCAGGCCGCGGCGACGCAGGGACTGCACCTGCTCTACCTCGCCGAAGAAATAGCGGCAGATATCAAAGTTGTGTATGGTCTGCTCCACAGCCTGCCCGCCGGACTGCTTCATTTGACGCCACCACCAGACCATGGGCATGCCGCCTAAGCGGTAGCAGCTAATGGTGCCCAGCTCCTGATGGTCCAGCCAGTTTTTGACAAAGGGCAGGCTCTCGACATAACGGCATTGCAGGCCCACGGCGCTGATCAGCCCCTTGTCCTTGATGGCCTGGTTGACCTTGCGGGCATAGTCCAGGTCCAGAGTCATGGGCTTTTGCACAAACAAGTGTATGCCCTTTTCAATGGCGAGGAACTCCATGCCGTCATGCGCGCCAGGCTGCACGCAGACAAACAGGGCGTCGAGACGCTCCTGCTCGAGCATCGCTTTGTAGTCGGCGTAGGGCTTGGCGCCAAAACGCTCCGCCGTCGCCAGGCGGCGCTCCTCCAAAATGTCGCAGCAGGCCACAATGCGAGCCTTCTCAAGCATCTTCTCGAAATGACCAAAATGATACTGGGCAATGCCGCCGCAACCAATGAAACCAACCCGTAGCTGACTCATGAAAACCTCTTCAAATATTGATTAAAACTCAGGGAAAAAGAATAATATATAGTATATCACAGAAAAATAAAATTGACGGCCCTATGAATAAGCCGTTTTGGCTCGATTGGCCGGAAAGGACACTAAGCTACACCAAGACACACTAAGGCTTTTTGCCCGATTCGTCCGATTCGTCTGTTCAAGCCCCCCAGGCTCTACGGCGACCATTGGCCCAGTTCCCATTGCACGAAACTCATGAAAAAATTGCCGGCATAAGCGACGTTCAAAACTGGCCGAAAGCCGCTTGAACCGTCTGTATTTGAACCTTTCTTAGTATAATGGTTAAAACATCTTACAACGGGGAAGAGGGTAGGATCATAACCACCTTCAACATCACCTTTTCCACCATATCCCTCCCCGGATTTCAGCTGATACTCTTTTAGCTCACTCCAAGGGTATGGTGTTTTACTAGGTTCAAAATCATCAAGTCTCCAGCCACATTTGGCATCACTCATCTCATAAAAATAACTTACGCCACCAACATCGGTTCCTGAAACTCCGTGAAGTCCACTATTTTTTGAGCTGTCGTAAACTGCCTTAAAATCATCTCCATCTAACGGATGAGGATCCCACTGGTCTTCAGCCTTCCCCCTATTTCTCGAATCACTGGGGCACTGATACACCTTTTTGGTATTGATGTAGTCCGGGTACAAGTTGGATATCCAATAGGGGAATCTATCTCTGTTGTCATTGCGGTACATTTCCATGCCCAGGCTGATTTGCTTGAGCTGGTTGACACACTGCGTCTGCTGCGCCTTTTCACGTGCCTTGTTCAGGGCCGGCATAAGCAGCGCGGCCAAAATAGCGATAATGCCGATGACCACCAGCAGTTCGACCAAAGTAAAATATCTTGTCTTTGTTCTCTTCATAGGGAAGGCCCTCAGGTTTGCACCATACTACTCCGTTGAGGTAAAACGCATGGCATGCGCCACTTATTGGCGCTCGATTCAGAACAGGTCGGGCTGCCGCGGGTCGCTGTCGCCCAGCTTTCTCTCTATGCCCGGCAGCAGCGATTTAAAGCCCTGCTCGAGCGCCAGCTCCCTGATTTTCGGCCAGTCCGGCGCGCTCCTTCTGATGCTCTCCGCCCCCTGCCAATTGGGCAGGCAGTCCAGCTCGAGTCTGACCAGCTCGCGATTGCGCTGCAGCAGCTCGACGCTCTGCTCCAGGTTTTCTTGCAGGCGCGCGCCGCCGGCCTCCTCCAGGTTGGCCAGCAGCTTCTCGATGCTGCCAAACTGCCCGAGCAGCTTGGCGGCGGTCTTCGGGCCTACACCAGGCACGCCGGGAATATTGTCGGAGGCGTCGCCCAATAGCGCCAGGTAATCGACGATCTGCTCCGGCCTCACGCCGAATTTCTCCTGCACCTCCTGCACGCCTTGGCGCAGCCAGCTATTGTTTTTGCCCGGCTGCAGCAGGCTTACGC
>FZPS01000018.1_pt334 | contig 16034 bp, 19 predicted proteins | sample 1817821 | NCBI WGS metagenome assembly FZPS01 (sample SAMEA104158645, study PRJEB21678) | metagenome | place: Germany | collected 2015-04-21
CTGCCTTTCTATCTTAAAGATCGATTGCAGTTGGTTGCGTGATTATATTCATTTTTCAAGGTTCATCACCACAATAGTGGTGGGAAAGTTGAGTTAATATATAATAATGATTATGCAATAATGAATGAATCCTTTTCAGAGTAGAAAATAACTTCAAAAGCAGGTACCTGCACGTGCGCCCCGAAATAGTTGAATTTAAGGATAAGCTGCCAGCTACAATATTTGTAAGAAATGTAGAATACTACCCATATCATTGGCATGATACATTGGAAATTGTCGTAGTGCTGAAAGGTTCAATAAATTTAAATCATTGGTGACGAGAGTCTGTTGCTGCATAAAAATGATATTGCATTGGTAAATATTGATGAAATACACCGTATGGCCAATTGCAGTGAAGGCAATGAAATCCTGTCCATCCATATAGATGGCACCTTCTGTCGGCGTATTCTCAAGGACAGAGCTTTTTTGTACTTATATTGCTGTTCAACCTATCATGAGGCAGCCACACCAGGCAAATATCAACAGATGAAGACATATATAGCTCAATTGGTTCAGGTTGTCTATAAAATTAATACACTAGACACCCCTGACATATTTTACAGTGCAGAGCAGCTGCTGATTTTCATGATTAAATATTTGGATTATCATTTCGACTTTCTGCGTTGGGGATATGGGACAACACCTTTTTCTGAAAAAATTGTAAACAGGCTTAAGTTCATAGCTGAGAAAACAAGCAATGACCAAGAGATGCTGTCGGGACTGAGTGGTTTGGCTTCAGAGCTGAATATCAGTCTTCAGCACCTGAGTCATGATATCAAGGAGAAATTCGGCCTAACCTTTCAGGAATTACTATATTATTCAAAATGTGAACAGGCAGCCAAGCTATTGCTTTCTACCTGCAAACGAATTATTGACATCTCCATGGATTGCAGCTTCAGTGATGCGAAATACCTTATAAAGTATTTCAAGAGATATTTCAACTGCACTCCATCCGAATTTCGAAAAAAGCATCTGGCAGATAATAAAATAGTGCCAGACCGTATTTACTATAGAGATTGTCCCTTATCTGATGCTATTGATTGATTAGGACATACTCTTAAAAAACTTTTCTTAACAACTCACATTGTATAAAAAATGGTGGGTTTTTTTATTTTACCTTAAAATCGTCATTGCGCTCTTCCAATAAATGCAATAGTGTTAAAAAGTCTAATCTAAAGTTTGCTCTTTATAAAAAAAGAGTGTTCTCGTTTTTTTCTGATCCTTGTTTTTATCTTAGGTAATTTCAGTTTTTTCGACTTAAAAACAAATACCGCCAGTGCTGCATCAGACTACATTTTTCTGGAAAATGTTGATGCACCGATAAGCAATGAGAGCGCTAGTTGGAATGATTATGAGTTCGACCTACTAACAGGAGGTATTTATGAATTTACCCTGACCTACAATACAGACGATGGAATGGAGACCAACCTGTATTGTGACTTCGAAGGCTATCCTGAAAACTCCAGGCAATTCCGGGTTAAACAATATCATGGTATCTGGCCGTTTATACTCACCAAGGACTTAAAGTTTGAAGTCCCGTTAAAAAAAGGCAGGTGCAGGTTAAAATTATATGAACCTAATGTGCTTTATGATGGTATTACATGTAAAGTTTATCATATTCGTGTCGCCCTGAAAACACCTTTGAAGCCTGTTTCATCTGTAAATATTACAGCTCCTGACAACAGGGATTTTCTATACCCATATGAGCCGATACAACTGAATGCTCAGGTTTTTCCCCAAGATGCCACATATAAGGATGTTACCTAGGAGGTGTACAAAGACGGGCAAACCGGTTCTGCGGATCTTACTAAGGACGGGCTTCTGACCCCTTACTGCTCAGGCAAAATGTTTGCTACTGCTACATCTACGGATGGCTATGGTAAAAGAGCGTTTTATGAATTTAAAATAGGATATCAGCGGGAAGCTGAAGATTATACGGACACTACCAATAATAAGCATGAAGGCTATACAGGCAGCGGCTATGCAGACATTGCTTCAACTGTTGAGTTTCCTATCTCTCCTAACTATGACGATTTTCCCGGGAAGGGGCTGTATGAGCTTTCGCTTTGCTACGCAAACGGTTCAGATGAGTATGCAGTATATACAATACGAGATAATTATAGCGATAAAAAAAAGACTACACTTCCGCCCACAGGCTCGTGGGAAAACTGGGCTTATAAGACAGAGTATATCCAAATAGATAACCAATGGCAATCAATTGATTATTACGTAAAGGGTAGTGATAACGGAGGAGCAATTTTAGACCATCTGAGGATTGTGTATTTGGGAGAGTATTGGCCGGCTGAAGCGGTGGCTATTGAAGCATATGATGAGGATGGGACAAATCATAGTCAGTTTCCAATTACTTTGGCCGTAAACCATCCTTATCGTGTGATAGCCGGTCCCAGTCCCTTTAATGCAACTGTAAGGGATTTTATTTGGCAGGTTACAGATGAATACGGTTATGGAACAGATCGTGACAGTAATTAACCCTACAGGGGATAGAGAATGTATTATCAAAGGGGTAAAGCCCGGGCTTGTGAAGCTCAGGGCGATAGCCAGAGACGGCACAGGCGTTTACAATGATGCAACTTTTAATGTACAGGATATTATTGAGGCAGAAGATGAAACAAAGGTAGAAATATCCCTTGGCGTGAGGAATACAGACTGGTATATAGATGGTGTGAATGATTTTATCATGGGTGACGACAAATACAAACTGGAATTCGTATGCTCATATAACGCCCCGATTGCAGGAGTATATGATTTTGACTTAAGGTACTATATTGAAATGGCTTATTCAGATAAATATTTTGATATTTATGTTAATGATCAGGCAGAGCCTATAGAGGATGTATTCCCGAAAAGAGAATTTACTGAGAAATGGAAAAATAAAATTGTACGACTGACACTTGATGAAGGAATCAATACCATACGGTATTACAGTAATAAAGGACCGTTTATAGACTATATGGGGTTTACACTGGTTGAAACATCCGATGAATGGGTATGGGCCTTACAAGCGGAGCATGCCAATATAGCGCAGGGGAGTGTGAAGAATTCAGTTAGAGGCTATTATGGCGACGGCTATGTTGAGGAGCGTGCCGATATGACCTTTAACCTGTCGGACATGCAGGAAGGATATTACGGTCTGTCTGTCAGATACTCCGCATCTCAGGGCTATGCAGCTACTTACAGCCTTTATATAAACGATAATAAATCAAAGCAGATTACTCTGCCTATGCCCAAGGAAAACATAGAACGTTATATGTGGATTGATAAAACCGAGTTGATTCATCTTGATAACGGACTCAACACCATAACCATCAAAAAGGACGGCGAAGATAATGGGGATGCCCTGATTGACAGTATCAAGCTGTTTAAGGCTTATCCTGTAAATACCATAGATGTCACATCCGCAGGGGATATACCATACATGAGTGTGGGCACAGAGCTCCAAATGTCTGCCCGTGTCCTGCCTGAATACACTTTTTTCAAGGATGTAGTATGGTCCGTGATAAATCCTGACGGTACACCATGCTATACAGCGTCAATTGATGAGAATGGTTTGCTTAAATCCAACGGAACGGGACAGGTCAAGGTTATAGCCACTTCCACTGATAACAGAAGAATAACCGGTGAGAAGATAATTACCATGCATCAAAGATATGAGGCTGAGGATGCGGACTTTTCGGGAGCAAATAAGAACAATGTACATGGTGGTTTTTCAGGCACCGGCTATCTGGAAACCAAGGCTAATATTGATTTTACCATCAGCGAGATCTCTTCGGGGTATTATGACTTAAGTATAAGGTATTCAGCTGAGAGATTGCCTGTGGCAACCTATAGTCTGTATGTCGGAGATAAAAGGATAAAGCAGCTGAACCTGTCAAATACAGAATCCTGGAATAAATGGGCTGTAGTAACTGAACGAATACCCATTGGCGCTCCTGTAAATAAAATATCCATTAAAAGGGATGCGGGAGATAACGGCGATGCCAATATCGACTTTCTTGCCGTGTGTCCATCAGGACCACTGACGCTGGCTACGGATATTATCGTATCTGTTGAAGGCAGTTCCTTCTTGTGCTGGAAGGGAAAACTCTGCAGCTGTCAGCCGATGTTCTGCCTGAAGACGTGTCCATTAAGGATGTTAAGTGGTCGGTTGAAAATTTAAGCGGGAAAGCTTCCATTAGTACCAATGGACTTTTAACAGGCATAACTCCCGGTACTGTAAAGGTCATAGCCGAAGCCACTGATGGTTCCATACGGGATGATGCGATACTAAAGGGTGAAGCAATAGTAAATATAGCCGCTTTATATGAAGCTGAGGATGCTGTTTTTACGGGAATAAAAAATAACAACCATGCTGGTTTTTCAGGAACCGGTTTTCTGCAGACAGATGCGACAATAGAGTTTGGTATATCAGAAATATCAACGGGATACTATGATTTCATAATAAGATATGCCACTCCCAGAGAAACAGGTGCAACATACAGCCTATATGTCGGGGACAAGAAAATCAAGCAGCTGTTTTTCCAGAAAACAGGAAAGGACTGGACCTACTGGAGCACCCTGACCGAAAGTGTACCTGTGGGCAGTCCGCCTGTTGATACAATAACCATTAAAATGGATGACGGTGATGACGGCGAAGCAAATATAGGTTATCTGGCTGTTTGCTCGTCAGGACCGCTTGAACCGGTCCAATCCATTACCCTAACCTCTGCAAATGATGTTGACAGCGTCAACACAGGCAAAACACTGCAAATGTATGCTGATATATTACCGGACAATGCATCAATAAAGGATGTTGTCTGGTCGGTAGCCAATCTTGACGGAAATCCAACCGGTTCTGCCCATATTGATCAAAACGGTTTATTAACAGGTAAGGCCAGTGGAACGGTCAGGGTTAAAGCACAAGCAACAGACGGAACCATGATATTCGGTGAAAAGATAATAAGCGTCATACCTCATTCATATTCGGTTGCAGTGTCTGCCTCTGCTTTGACGCCTGTTGCGGGAGAGAATAATGCCATAACATTCACGGTGAAGGACAGCTCGGGAGCTTTGGATACTTCATTCAATGGAGATGTGACAGTATCGATATCGGGAATATCAGCTTCTCCATGCGGCTCATCAGGCATTGTCAATGGTACTGCTATAGTCAATGGAACGTTCACGGAGACAATCAACTTCACCAACGGTGAGGCAGCTATAGACCTGGTACTCCACAATGCCGCAGCTCAAACCATAAACTTCAGCGTGGAAGGATTGGTAAACAAACAGGCTGCCCTGACAATAACACCAAAGAATGCCGGAACTGCTTTCCTTGCAATAGCACAGGACATAGCTCCTCCGGCAGTAAGCGGCGGTTTATTCACTGTTCAGCCAAAGCTTGTTCTGAAGGATGTTTACGGCAATATATGTACAACAGACAACAGCACAACGGTGACTGCTGCCAAAGAGGATGGCGGGCAATGGGTTTTAGCGGGAAGTATGCGCATTACTGCTGATGCCGGTGAAATTGCCTTTAGCAGCCTTTCAGCGATAAATACCTCCGATGTATCAGATGCCAGGCTGCGTTTTACATCACCCGGGCTTGCCACGGTAAAAAGTACGGCTGTGAGCCTGCCTGCAAGTACAAAGGCACAGGGCTTTGCGGTTATTATGCCTGAAAGCATTGCTGCCGGCGCACCTTTCCAGGCCACAATAGAAGCGCGTAATGTAAACGGCAGTACCGATGTAGGATTCACCGGAGAGGCGGTCATATACTGCAGTGATGCAGAGGCTGTCCTGCCGCAAAGCATTGTATTTGAATCAGAGGATAAGGGCAGAAAAACCATCACCGTAACTCTATATACATTAGGCAGCCATACAATAACGGTATCGGAAGCACCTGACCCTTCCCTGCTGGGATACTGGAGGTTTGACGAGGGTAACGGTACTTCTGTCAGAGATTCCTCAACGGGCAACAGAACAGGCAGCTTTGAATACATTGAGTGGTACAGCGGTGCTCCCGGCACAAGATATGCCAATCCGGGGGGTCTTTGGTTTCCCGGCTATGGATATGTGGAAATAGGATCTGCGCCGAATATCGCCAACAAATCCTTTAGTATTGGATTTTGGGCAAAACGAGACTTCAGCACCGGTAAAGAGGAGTGGCTTATATTGCATGGGAATACTGCAACGGATCAGGGACTGCATATCGGGTTCAGGGAAAATAATGAATTCAGCTTTGCATTCTATTCAGATGATCTGAACATACCCTCCGGCAGCTATATTAATGACACTAATTGGCACCACTGGCTGGCAACATATGATGCAGTTACCAAAACACAAAGGGTTTATCAGGATGGGATACTTCGGGGAACCCGTACTGCATATAACCATTTTAATTATACAGGTGTAATGTATGTAGGAATGAGAGAAAGACCGAATGAACTTTCGATTTACTATAGAGGCCATATGGATGAATTGCAGATTTACGGCAGAGCGCTGACGCCTGAAGAAGCAGGCCTGCTGGCTTTGGGCAGCGCGGCAATCGTCTGTGGTACCAATGAAATCCGGTCGGAGGAGCTTTACAGTGTCAGTGTTCAATGGGGAAGCATGGAATTTGTGTATTCCGACGGTACGTGGAATCCGGAAACCCATGAGTATGAAGGCGGTGGCTGGACCCATGAACCTGATGCCAATAAGATAACAATAACCAGCGAATCCAATATTGAGATTGGTGTAGGATTCGAGTATAAGCAGGAGAGCAGTTTTACTGATATTAGTGGCAGCTTTGCAGATGAAAACGGCATCATTGAAGCGAAAGCCCTGCCCAGAGGCGACTCCCAGCCACAAAGCTGTATTGTACATCTTGTTCTATCCGGATATCCACCAATAATGGACAAACAGAAGATTGGCACAGTCGTCGTTACCATAAATTAGGAGGCTAATTCCTTGCTATTCTCCTTGAAGCTTCCATCCTTTTAATGCGAGTGGTGGGAGAGCTCACTTATAAATTATTACACTTGAGGAGCAATATATGAGAAACAAAAATTACCTTATTATCATACTTATACTAATCACTATAGCATCAATCACTACAACTGTAATTGTCCTACTAAAGAACTCTGCCGGAGTTACCGATGGACAGATTTTCTATCCTCCTGTGCCTGTCGACACTAATACCAAGCCAATTGACAGCAAAGCTCCGTCTCAACCTCAACTGGATAAACCGGAAGGAGGAGGTGCTGTTTCCCTGATATATTCCAAAGAGGCAACAGCAATGAAAGGAGACGAAACGGCAGATATACTTTTTCAAAATCCATCCAAGTCGAATCAGAGTATAGTGATTCAGCTTCATATTTCAGATTCGGAGTTGATTAGCAAAATCGGTAGAACCGGAAGGACAGTTGAAGAGATGGAGAGAAAAGAAGGTGCTGACGAATATAATAGTGAAACCTCCCACATGGTAATTGCAGAATCCGGGCTAATAGCTCCCGGAAACATGCTGTTGTCGCTTAAGCTCCATCCGCTTCCTGACGGAACTGTTCTGCCTTCCGGTGTTTATAATGCGGTCTATCATATTTTAGCCTATGACAACGAAACCAACGAAAGGGCTGTAATTAATATGAGGATTCCCATAACACTTACAATTATCAGTTAATGTTTTGGGAGTCAATGCAGGTTTGGTTTTTTATTGGGTGATTAACCTAGAAGATTGACAAAGGCAATTGGTTAATGAAGCCCAATTTAAAATATGTAATATTTAATAAAGTGAAGAGGTGTTAATCCATGAGAAAAATTGTTTCCCTATTACTTACTCTCCTGCTTTTTATTAGTATGAGAACGGCTGCAACAGCTGCCACAATCACTGCGGTTCCAGGCAGTGACTCGATGGATGTAATGGCTACATATGAGCCCGGTGGTACTTCAGAAATAATATATAGTGTAGACATTTCATGGGGCAGTATGGAATTCACTTATACAAGTGCCACGGAAGGAACTTGGGATCCGGAAACCCATACATATGGCGGGAGCTCGCAAGGAACTTGGTCATGTGATAATGATGCAAATAAGATCACTGTTACAAATCATTCCAATACTGCTATTACAGCACTACTTGTTTATGAGGCTGAGGAAAGCTATGATGAAATCACCGGTACATTTGATATAGAGTTGCTGGAACTTGAAACCGCAGAAGAAACTGAAGTACAAAGCGCACCATCAAAAAGTGCGAAGCTCACTCTTTCGGGAGAACTGCCAGATGATACCGATTCAGTTAAAATTGGTTCTGTTACTGTAACAATTAATGAGCCATTAAGCTAAACAGAATATGTGACAGGCTGTATCAGGTAAACTGCTGCTGTGAGGTGTCTTCTGCAGTTTTGAGGATACCTCCTCCTTTGACAGCGCAGAACCTTTTTGATAACGCAGAACCTTTTTGATAATAAGATACTATAGATTTTTGTAATGTTTTGTTTTATGCAAGTTTTTTAGCTATTAGATTGGACATTTGAGGTCTGCATGATTATTGAGGTAAGAAATGGTAAAATATCAGAAAAGCAATATTCAATTAACAGCTGTTATGTCTGCTGTCTGCACCTTGTCAGTTATTGTTATGATCATTACTGCTGTCTGGGCTGCTGGAAGAAATGACAGGGAAAGCTTGTTTGTACCGCCTGGATTCGACAGTAATGCAATGACGGGGCTCCCTGAGGTGCCTGAAAATTTGCCATATGCACCAATTGAAGTCGAACAGGGATATACAATGTATCTACTTGCTGAATTACACGAACAGGACGGAGCAGCCGATATTTATTTTACATCTCCGGAAACAAATACCGTGTGGCTGATGCTTCGGGTGATAGACCATGAGGGAAAAGTCCTTGGTGAGACAGGAATAATATGTCCAGGTGAATATGTCAAGTCGATTGCTGTCTCTAATGTATCTGATACTGAAACCAATGTGAAGTTGAAAGTAATAGCTTTCCAGCCGGAGACCTATATAAGCATGGGTTCGGTAAGCTTAAATACAGTAATAATACCAATTGATTAGCTGAGGTGATTTATGAAACAGTTTACCTCTTTTATTGCCACAATTATTATATTGTGTTCGGGATTTATAGTATTGAATTACTTCATTCCTATAATACCGGCTTCTATTGCATCGGCATCTGCTGATGACACGGATGAAACAGTGGAACCACCGGTATCAATCACTGTAAGGGCATTCTATGAGCATTTGGAGGACCCAAATATTTATAAAAGCCCCATAGAAAAGGGAAAAGCCTCAATAACAACGAAGGATGGTACTATATTGGAAATAACAGCCGGTCTGGATATATTTGATTCTGATGTATTGCTTGTAGTAAGACAAATATTATCAGATGAAAAGGAAGCTTTTCACTGGTTTAAGCAGGTTATGAAAGCGATCAGTCCGGAAATAATGCCTCTGGAAATATATTTTATTAACATGGAAAAAGGGTTGAGCCAAATGAAAATTTTAGTATTCTGGTTACTATCCCTGACAAATATACAGAGCCCAGAGTCTACCAGGTTACAACAAAAGGAAATACCAAAGAATTAGCATCGGTCATAGATGCCGGACAAATATCATTTAACATTAACCATTCCGGGTATTATGTACTTACAGGACTTCTGCCTAAAACGCCAAAGACGGGTGACAGCACAAGTCTGTTGATGCATATTGTTCTGCTTATTATGATATTGGGGGTAATTGGATTTTTTGGAGACGTATCAAGGGTACACATAATCAATCACAGAAAATGATTATTTATAATACACCGGCTCAAACCCCTCCAGGCAGGGCTCCGATTCCTTAAATTCGATTGCTCAGTATCCTCATATGTTTATCGTTTACTCGGGTTCTGCCTACCATAATCATACGCATTATATTTTACAGACAATACTCGTCCGCTATAAAGGTTATAGGGCAATTGACTAATATTGGTGATACTGGGCATATAACAAAAGACCCGCTTGGCGGGTCAGTTTTGTTAATAATATTTCTTACTATCCTTCCACTCATAAATCTTATTCAGTATCTCACCAAATCTCTGGAAATGAACAACTTCCCTTTCCCTCAGCCATCGTAGCGGATCAATTACATCCGGATCATCCGCCAGATCAATTAAATGTTCATAGGTGGCTCTAGCTTTTTGTTCAGCTGCCATATCCTCTGTTAAATCTGCTATGGGATCACCCTTAGACATGATATAAGCTGCAGTAAAGGGGACACCGGTGCCGGTGCCTGGCCAAACTGCCCTGTCATGATCCGTATACCAGGATTCAGCTCCTGCTGCTTTTATCTGCTCTATTGTTGCCCCCCGCATCAACTGATGAACCATAGCACCTACCATCTCAAAGTGTGCGAGTTCTTCCGTTCCGATATCATTCAACATACCTTTAGCCTCAGGGATAGGCATATGATGTCTTTGAGAGAGATATCTCAGGGACGCAGCCAGCTCTCCGTCTGGCCCTCCATATTGGCTCAATATGGCTGCAGCCATTTTGGGATTGGGTCTTTTTATCCTTACCGGATACTGTAATTTCTTCTCATATATCCACATACATCATTCCTCCTATCCCTAATAAGATTCCCAAGGCCATGGATCATCGATCCACTGCCACCGATTTTGATTGGCATTAGGACCAAATCCAAAGTTTAGCAGCGGCCCATAGAGTCTCTCATATTCATTTTTCAACGCTTCAACCTGCTTTACAAAAGTGTTAAAGTCATTCAAAGCTCTCTTATCTCCTGGATGACTGTCCAGGTATAGATTTAACTCAACAGCAGCAAACTCATATGCTCTTATCTTGTCAAGAATCATCTCCCTCTGATTTCTTGTCATAACCAACCCCCCTGAAGCTTCTTCTTAACATAGGGTCTTACAAGCTCCGGAAACAAGGTACCTTCTTTCAACGCCTGTTCAGGCGGGAAAGCACTCGTATATGTCTGAGGCAGAACATAGGCTCTTGCTAATACAAGATTAGGCTGTGCGGGGGGATACGGATGCCTTGGATCAGGTTTGGCAGATTCAGTTTGATAACCGTAATACATATAAAACGCACTCCTTCCTTGTGGTACGATACCTTCTCATATATCTTTGTTAATATCTTATTCCATATGGATAGAAATTGTGCGAAATAAACGGTTATGTTAAAAATCACAAAACAAAAAGCAGCTGTTATAGGCTGCTATTTAGCTTAATTATTTAACTGTTACATTCAGAATTCCGCTTACCGAACTATCCTGGCTGTTACTGTATTCTGGTTTTTACTAAAGTTATGTAGTGTAAGCAATTCGGTATTCTTATCAATATTGTTGTTCCCCTCCATGTTAGTTGCTGACCATTCAACACTTTGTTCGGTCATCTCATTATCGTATTGATCATACATTGCGGTATATTGATAAGATAATGTAACTGTTTATTCGTTGATTGTATCAAGAACAGTGATAATCCCTGTCTTCTCATCAGCTCCGGGATAATTTACAGTAAAGGTATAGAAGCCAGCTGCTGCATTAGTTGATTTTACTTTGACAACCGCATTATTCCCGATAACAGTTGGAGATGTTGTTATTATAGTGAGCCCTGCAGGGGAACCCACCAATGCTACATTCAATGTATCATAGTCAGGGATATTAGATGTTGTTATATTATAGCTTATAGTCATATCCTCACCGGCTTTTAACATACCGCTTGCAGATCCTATAATAAAAGAGGGTCTGTTATCCTCAGTTTCATTTTCGAGTATCCATATAAAGTTCGAACCAGATCCTGTATCTGCTAATTTGACATTATTCAAAATAATCTCAGACTCTACATTGCGTCCTTCACGAACAACAATATACTTCAAACTATATGTTCCTTTATTCTCATTAATTGTATACTCTATGTTCTCTATCTCCGAAAATCTGCTGCGTATATCAACTAATGTATAGCCAGGTTTGTCCGTTAGACTGATACCTTTGACATCTTTGAATGTATTTGTAATAGTGAATGAAGCAATGTCTACCTCTTGCTGTATATCATACTTCCTGTTGCCTAGTGCAAATGTTTTATTACCAAATGAAAAAAAACCATAAGCCAAAGACATTACAATACCCAAAATAGCTAAAGCCAGAATAACCTCAACTAAAGTAATGCCTCTATTGTTTTTTCTAACTTTATTTAACATACAATCACATCCTATCAAGGTTGAAACTTAAAGGCCTTCATATTGGAGGAACTTCCATTATGTTCTTCAGAAACATCCAGCAACCTTATGTCAAGCTCTATTGTAGGTCCTCCATTAAAGTCGAAAATAATGGTTTCTTCAACATATTCGTCTGGATCCAGGTCATCTGCTTGAATTATAGTATTGGTCATTGACTGCTGTGCATCATAAGCAGCAACCGTTTTATTGCCTGCTTTAATAATGCTTCTATAGCCTGAAGAGAACATAGTTAAAAAAGTAATAGCCAACAGACCTAATATAGCCAACGCCAAAATTATTTCTATAAGGGTCAATCCCTTCTGATTGTTAAGTTTCAATAGTATCCCACCTCCTGGAACTCATCAACGCCATTCCTTTATTTGATATAGTTTCTCTATAGTCACATCGTCCATATCCGCCTCCTGATTTGGTTCCAAAACTGTATGATTCCCTGTCAAATATACGTCCTTAGCTATGATTGAACCGTGAAAATTTCTACCTCCATGAGCAGAACCAGAGGCATTATGAAAAGTAACTTTTGAGTGAGGGGCATAAATTGATCCATGAAATTCATGGGATGTAATATATATATCCGAATTATCTATTACATATATAATCACATTAACATTAGGATCCGTTACCAATTTTGAGTGATTGCCACTACTCCAACCTTCACTGACATATAAGTGAAGTGTTCCATTGCCTGTTATACTTAATGTTTTATGATTTCCTAAAGCAACTCCTTTTTGCAGGTGATAGTATCTATCTCCAGAAGAAACCTGTATCTCTGTGTCATCGGTTATTTTAGTAGAAATTACAGACATTGTAATTGAGGCTGGTATTTCGATCTCAGGAATGTAGACGCCTGCATCTGTTATCACATCATCAGCTTTTGGAAAGGAATGAGGGGAAGTAGAAACAGGGTTACTGTCAGCAGATGCATTAGTTGCAACCTGCCCAACCACTGTAACATGATTACTGATACTAATCTTCCCTTTCGCCAGAACTGTAAAATCATACAATATATTTTTTGCATCTTCCAGTACTACAGAAGCTTCCCTGTTTACACCATTTGCTGTCCCTGTAGACAAAATAATTATCTCATTGTTAACCTCCTGTACATCCAGTACGATACTTCCATCTGCTACATATTCCGGCTCTGTTGAGCCTGCTGACACCATGCCTTCAACATCCGCTTCAGGTGTACTTATTATATAATCTGCCAGAGCGCTTGCTCCTTACCTCGCCAAGAAATAAGCTTTCATACTGTTTTCCTGATGTACAGCAATTTTTGTATTGGCCAGCGCTGTACTAAGCAATGACAAACCTAAAATAGAAAGAATCAACATTAGCAAGACTACAAAAACTAATGCCGAGCCTTCATTTTTCCATAACTTCCTAAGCATAGAGCACCTCTCCCTGCCAAGCAAACCAAGCAACATAATTACAGTAATATCACTTAACTACTATTGAATTTTAGATCCATACAGACTCTTATACAATAAATAGAGTTGTCACTTGTAACTAGTCAGAATAATCTGATAATTATCTGAGCTACTAGTCCAAAATTGGACATTCTTTACCTCGGTTACAACTTAATTTGCTATAAAATTTGTATATAAAAATGCGAAAATGACTACACCAATACTTGTAATATGTAATATATTACCACATTAGCATAAAAGTATCAATTAAAAATATAGGTCTGCCTAAAGTCTATTTCGGTTTTTGCCTTGTTATGTTAGAATCTACAAAATATTAAGCAGCTGTTCTAAGCTGCTAATCTTATCACTTATTAAAACTGCTCTTCGTTGCTGTGAAACACTTATGTTCTTATTTCCATTAATTCGTCCAGCCTGGTTATCTCTAAAATTTTCTGTACCATCTGCCTGGGCTGTTCCAAAATTAATATCCCGTTTCTTTCCTTGACCCTTTTCAAAAGAGTTATAAAAATACTTAAACCTGAGCTGTCCATAAAATCTACTTTTGATAAGTTTACTATAGCATTTCTATCCGTATCTAAAAAATTATCTAGTATAGCTTTTCGAATATCCTGTACATTATTAAATGAAATATCTCCTTCTATATCTATATATATTACATCTCCATCATGATGTATTTTCATTCTCTCACATCCTTGGGGATAATCCATTGCTAGTAAATATATAAACGAATTGATGCCTTTCAAACGAATTTGAGCTCCACTTATTGTCTTTTAAATCGCTGTATTATGGGTAGTTTTCCATCAACTCCTAAGGTGTGAGAGGTAACCTTCAATACAGGAGGTGCTTGCCTGCGCTTAAATTCCATTCGGTCTATCATTCCTAGGATCTTTAACACTAAATCCTTTTGGAATCCCTTTTGGATAATCCGATCTGCTGATAGATTTTCCTCCACATACATTTGAACAATAGCATCTAATTCATCATAATTGGGCAAACTGTCCTGATCCAATTGATCAGGTCTGAGTTCTGCAGAAGGAGGCTTGTTAATAGTGTTTATGGGAATCCTTTCTTCGTGTCGATTGATATAATCGCATAATTTATACACCATTGTTTTGGGAACATCAGCAATAGGTGCCAGGCTTCCGCACATATCACCATATAGAGTTGTATAGCCTATTGAGAACTCTGATTTGTTACTGGTATTTACCAGCATGCGGTTTTCCCGATTACTAATAAACATAAGCAAATCTCCGCGAATTCTTGCCTGTATGTTCTCCTCAGCCAAGTCTCCAATAGTTTCTTCGCTGCCATTTATTAATTTAATAAATGAATCAAAAGTCTCCTCAATAGGAAGCTCACGGTATTCTATTTCCAGATTCTTTGCCAGCTGTTCAGCATCTTTCCTGCTGTGATCAGACGAGTACCGGGAAGGCATATAAACACCAAGCACATTTTCCTTTCCGAGTGCATCAACAGCTATACAGGCTACTAAAGCTGAGTCTATTCCACCACTTAAACCTAACAATGTTTTTTTGAACCCAGTTTTATGAAAATAGTCACGAAACCCTAACACCAGGGCACGGTATACCCAGGAAGTATCCTCTTCCGGAAGAGTTACAGGCTGGTAATTAACATCCGTATCGAAGATGATTAAATCCTCCTTAAAATGGCTTCCTAGATGAATTAAATTCCCTTTGCCGTCAAATACCATACTTGAGCCGTCAAAAATAAGCTCATCATTACCACCCACCTGATTAACGGTTAATAGGGCTTCACCGTATTTTTCAGCGTACTTTGAAAGAGACCTAACCCGGTTTTTCAGGCAATTGAAATGATAGGGATAAGTTGTAAGTTTAATATGCAGGTCAAGGCTGCAGTCTATATTTTTACTATTACTATCATTACCTAATATTACTCCTATTTTTATCCCACGAAATTCCAAAATATTTTGGTGGTTTTCTATTTGTTTAACTAGATTTCCATCTGCCAATAAAACAGCACTTTTTTCTCCGGTCCAATTCTCCAGTCTAGTAATGTCACTAATCAACTTATTTACTTGGCCTTCCAAATCAGCAATTGATGCTTGAAGAGTTGCATATGAGCTTGCCGTCCCAGATGCTTCTGCCATTAAATCCGCTTTTAGCTTGGCTACTTCTTCTTGCAGTTGACTAGTTGTGCTAACCACTCGATTAACTCGATCTTCAGTTGCAATCATCCGCTTTTGCGTATCGGAAACACTAGTCTCGATCTGTGCCCAATTGGCATACCATTCTACCAACTCAGTGCGAAGTTCGATAGTTAGCTCTTTTAGTATCTCAGCATCGCCTTGGTAACCGCTAACTC
>FZPS01000171.1_pt2 | contig 16033 bp, 12 predicted proteins | sample 1817821 | NCBI WGS metagenome assembly FZPS01 (sample SAMEA104158645, study PRJEB21678) | metagenome | place: Germany | collected 2015-04-21
AGACAAAGAACCTTGGAACTGTTGTTATCGGAACCATAGAAGGTGACATTCACTCCATTGGAAAGGACATCGTAGCCTCCATGCTCAACATTGCAGGTTTCAAAGTTGTGGATCTTGGAAGGGATGTCCCGATTAAGACCTTCGTCGAAAAAGCAAAGGAGCTCAAACCCCAGGTTGTCGCATCCTCCGCACTTATGACAACCACAATGGTCAACCAGATCCAGATTGAAGAACAGCTGAAAGAAGCAGGCATCCGCGATCAGGTTAAAACCATGGTAGGAGGTGCTCCAGTTACCCAGGACTGGGCAGACAAGATCGGTGCAGACATCTACGGTGAAAGCGCTAACGATGCAGTCGCTAAGGTAAAAGCAGCCCTGAAGGTCTAATAATCAAAAGAGCAGGCAGTTCCGGGAATTTGTGGTAGGTTATATAGACCCGGTTCCCGGCACACCTGCTCAATAGCTCTGATAAAAGAAGGAGTGAGCACGGATCGGAAGACTTTGAAATGCATGAAAGTAAAAGGAAAATCAGTAAAGGGTATATGTGTATCCTCTTTTGTGCGATATTCTGGGCATCTGGTATTTGCCTGTCACTGTTGTCTGGGTACTGAACCCATTTGATCGAATTGATTTTGATAGAATTTCTACAAGGTAGATATTTATTTTATTTAAATTAGAGAGTTACGGGGGAGGTTTAAAAAAATTCAAAAGATGTGTATAAAACGATTATAAAAAACATTATATCATAAAAAAGATTTGATTTAAGGCTCTGTAGAAATCCTCTGAAATAACCAATCTTAACAAATTAAAACTGAATTGTCTGATTCAATTTTGCTGAGAAATTTAAGTCTATTAATGACGATTAAGTAGTTTTTCTACAGAACCAAATTAACATCAGTACATTATTCTACTTTTTTAATTCTTGCTTCAGAATCCTGTTTTTAATTTTTCCTCCTACAGAGCCTCAGAGTATGGCAACGCAGGCTACCTCCTCCCGCAAGCATGGCATCCGGGTGGAAAGGAATAATTTCAACGCCTTCTTTTTCAAGGTTTTTGGTGGTTTCTCGGTCAAGTGCGGTATCATAATGAAAAATAGTTCCACTTTCAAGAGGGACGAAAGAACAGGCCAGGCGACTTTGCTCGGAATCCGAAACAGGAATAATTTCCATCCCTTTTTCCTCCTGTATGAAAGTTTTAAAATCGATTTTTTTTCTGGAATCTTCCGTAAAGAGGCAAGTTTCCTCAAACGCAGGTAGATAAGCAAGGGCAAGATCTTCCCGCACTCGATTGAATACAGTATCTGGGTGCATATATCGCCTGGCTTTCGGAACCCGGGTATAAATAACCTCATCAAACTCTTTCAGAATGTTTGAAATAAATTCCCGGATAAAAGGATAAGTATGTCTTTCCGTATCAGCTACAAATATTGTTTCTTTTGAGAGCAGAAGGCAGCCTTCGAAAAAACCCTCTCCTTCATTAAATTCACTGAGAATTGGGATCCCCAGATTATTCAGGGCTTCCTTTACAACAATATCTTCATTTTGTCGTGCAGGTGGGCGCATTCTTGAGAGAATAGCCCCTTTGCCTGAGATAACCGCAATATCATGAAGAAAAGTTAGATTTGGCAGTTTCTTAATCTGATCTTTATTCTCATCCACGTAATCTTCAAGCTCATAGACCTTGACACCGTTTGATTCAAGCAACTCCTGATAACTTTTGTGTTCTTTGATATATCCCGAGATCTCAGGAACCTTATCGTAAAGCCAGTACTCATAATTCGATTCGTTGATCAGGGACAGTTCTTCTCCTGGTGTGTGTATTAATACACTTTTCAGCCTGCCAAGCTCATCGCACCCATAAGCTATATCTTGCTTTGTTTTCTCGTTTCTGCCCAGTTCCTCTATCTCGCAACCCATACCCCAAACCTCCTTTTGATTAATTTCTTTCTGGTTAGTGTCATTTCATGTACTTCTTTTTGCAAGGATTATAGTATTTGTCCGGTCTTCACTCAAGAAAGCCTTGAGGATATCGAATCCGCAAATATCCAGAAAAGCCGTAATCTGGTCACAGGTATACTTGTAAGTAAAACCCATACGAATGACATCTCCTCTCCTGAAGCGTATGACCTCTGCTCCAATTGTAATTTCAGAATCTCTCAGGATATGCAGATTCTTCCTGGTTCTGCACACTGATCCTATCCTTGAATCTACATGTGCAAGCAGGAGTTCAAAATCGAGGTCTTCAGGGTTCATCCCATAATGAAGCAGAGGGTACATATTGAAGAGCGTATTCTCTCTTGAGGCATATGTGCCAAGTATGGATTTCCTTGCAGATTGTGCTTCCAGACCTTCAGCAGGGAGAAGGCTGGCATCAAAGAGAAATAGGTCTCCCGACTCAAGAGTTTTACGGACAAGCTGAAGAATGAATTCTGGCTCGTAATTGCAAAAGGTGTTTCCCAGAATGCAGAAAAGAACCGGCAAGCGCCAGTTCTTTTTAAAGGTTGCTATATCCTCTATGAAGCCAACTACTCCTCTCTTTTCGACAGGCAGGTTCCTGACCCTCGCAAGGGCAAGATCCACAAATTCGCTGTTTATATCAACAGGATAATAGCATATCGGTACTTCTCCTGAACCTGGGGTTTCAGCCAGATTTTTCCTTATGAGTGCTTTGAGAAGAAGTTCCTCCTTTTCTCCACTTCCCACTCCAACACTTACGAGGCTCATGCCTGTCGGAATAAATCTCAATATTGATTCAAGATTTTTCTCCAGAAGGGTTTTGAGCTGCCTGGCTACAGGAAATGTCCTGGCCCTGTCAAGTTCCAGCCAGTTTTTTGTTCCGCCGGCTCCTGTATATAAGAGATAATCAGGAAGTTCGTGATTCTTCAGGTATTCAAAGAGTTTTTTCTCTATCCCCATCTTGCTGGTAATTACTATCTTTTCCTTATTTTCCGAAACCTATCCAGACTCCGTTTTTCCTGTACTGCTCAATTCTCACCTTACCCCCAAACCATTCAACAGCACTTATGTTAGATCACTTCTTTCAACCTCTTGCCTGAACTCTGCTTTTTCCCATCCTGCAGTTTATTTGAAACACTGCTGGCACTCCATTCTCAGGGCTTCGAGAGGGTCGGCACCATTGTTTACTCCTATGCTGTAGGCATATCCCCGGCAGCCTATGCACTCTTCCATATGTTCACAGTTCCTGCATCTTCCCTCAAGCACTTTATCGATGTTTCGGACATATGTGAAGAGATCAGAATAATAAATCTCCCGAAGGCTCATTTTGTTTATATTGTAGGGATATTCCCCGTCAACTCTGAGCGCAGGATGTACATCAAGCTTTGTAGGCGCACAGGGCCGGACATTCCCTTCTATGTTGATATACAGGCTGTAAAGATGCTGAAGGCAACCGCTCGCAGTAATCGGTGTGTAGGGCAGCCAGTCGTACCCGTAATACTTACGGTCAATTTCCAGCAGTTTTAACTTATATTCCTTTATCTCGTCAGCTGTCAGCAGCTTATCCTCGAGTTCATTATTTGCCCTGCCTGTCGGCGTTAGAATCTCCATATTGGGGAAGATATTGTTTTGCCTGCAGAAATGCCAGATCTCTTCTATCTCTCCCAGATTCATTTTATTACTGACGAAAGAAACTCCCAGGCGGAGCTCCCCAGGCCCTGCCGGCTTTGAAAAGCCTGCTTTAAGAAGGTTTTCAAGCCCTTTTCTGATCTTTTCTGAGGCTCCTTCTTTCCCTGCCAGATAATCCTGAACTTCAGGCTTAAGGGAATCCAGCTTTCCCATTACTGAGACGTTGTGTTCGTGCAGGAATCCTGCAAGTTCCTCAGTTATTAAAACAGTATTCGAGAAAATTACAGAGATTAATCCCAGGGAATCAATATAAGCAACCAGATCTCTGAAATTCGGATGCAGTGTCGGTTCTCCCCCTCCTATCACGACCACGGACCTGATCCCCAGTTCTTTTGCTGCCGAAACTATCTGTTTGAGGGAACTGAAATCTGCTATTTTTGCCGAATCCTCTCCACTCTGTGCATAGCAGTAGCGGCAGCGAAGGTTACATGATTTGTTCGTTTCAAGGCGTATGGCTAAAAGTCTATTTGAGTTACGAGCCTCACGGGCCTCCTGCGCCCCATACATATAGCCCTTCAATATCGGAGGCGGTAAAAAAGGACTTAATGCGCCAGAGTTCTTCGATTCTTCCTTCCGCATATTAAAACCTATATTTGGCGTCCCTTATCAAGTTGTAAGAAACTAAGTGCTTTTTAAGTATGATCTCCTACTGAAAAAAAGTAGTGTACTGCCAGTAAAAGATATGTTCCAGTTACTCTGGTTTCGTTTCGTAAAGCATTTAATGCAATCTACAAATTCATAAATATTCTTCTTGTTAAATTGAGTAAGGTTTAATTCTCTTTTTCACATATCTGTTTTCAATATTTCTGGGAGGGTAACTGACAATGAACAGGAACATAACAATTCTTGGAGGATTTGCGTTCTTTATTCTCCTGTTGTTTTTATTGTGTTCAATACATCTGGAAAATAGATACGAGGAAATGTACAATGACAGTCTCATGAGCAATTATGAATACGATATAACTATAGAAAGTAACAGAACGCTGAAAAATGTAATATTATACTTACCTGTTCCGGTTTTTGAAAATGAATCCAAGATCGGACTGGAAATGGTAGAAGGAAACTATTACAATAAACCTTTCGAATGGAATCTCAGCCTTGAAGATACTGAGTATGGATTAATGTTCAAAATAGAAGCTGCCGAAATTCGACCGATTTATCATTCCCTTCCTGTAGCTGTACCCGAGCCTGAGCCTGGATCCGAGAATATTGAAGATGAGGATCTGGAAAAGAATCAGATAGTGGAGTCCACTGAATATTCGGAAGAGACCCCAGTTCTGATACCAATTGATTTTGGAACCTCTTTAAAGGTTGACCACCTGATTAATACCAGATTTCCTGTTGGCAATGAATCCCTGCTCCTGCCTAAATATAACCTGCGAGAATCCGAAGAAGACCCAGTGCTTCCTCTACATGAGCATGTCAATCCCGAATATTTTGATTACGAAAGCCTGGTATATGCTCATTATGATACGTCTTCTGATGCCGATGTTCAGATTTTTGTCCGGATGAACGGTCGAAATGAATGGTGGATTTACGGTTGGAAATATAATGACTACAGTGATGGAATTTCTGTTCGGCTTTCAGGCCCGCAGGAAGGCTGGATCCAGGCAGAAGGGAAACTTGTTACAGGAGATGGAGTTTACAGAGAATAATCCAATTATTTTTTCCAGGAAGCAGATTGTATAACTCATGGTTCTGATTCTCTTAAGTTTATTATGGTTTTATCTCTATCTTACTAAGAGATGTTTGAGGAAATCGAGGTTAAAAAAGCTCTGAACCGGATAAAAGATACTGGCAGAATCACATTACCATTCCACTGGGATCTCAATATCTACAGGGGATGTGAACATGGTTGCAACTACTGCTACGAAATGTATTCTCACCGCTATCTGGAAAAAGAAGAAATGAACTCTTCTCCGGTTAAAGAACCTCCAGGGGCAAAAAACTGTGCTTTTTTTCAGAGAATCTGCGTAAAAACAAATATTGCAGAAGCCCTTGAGAAACAGCTTGGAGCAAAAAGCTAGAAAAAAGAAGTAATCAATATAGGGGGAGTATGCGATAGTTATCAGCCTGCAGAAGCGGAGTACGGATTAATGCGCCAGGTTCTACTGCTGATGATAAAATATCGGAATCCGGTTATGATTTCTACAAAATCCGACCTTATTCTCAGGGACTTCGATCTTCTTAAAGAGCTTGCTGAACTTACATATGTAAATATTGCAGTCACGGTTACGACAATAAATGAGGATTTAAGTGCCCTGCTGGAACCCTTTGCCTCGTCTCCAATAAAGCGATTTTCGATCCTCAGGGCATTTAAAAATACAGCTGCTGTTACCGGACTTCACATGATGCCGATTCTTCCTTTTCTTACAGACAACCCTCAGAATCTGGAGCAAATTCTTTCTCTTGCAGCCGAGTGTGAGGTGGATTATGCCCTGCCAGGCATTCTTTACTTGAGGGGCGATACCAGAAAGCATTTCTTCGACTTTCTTGAGCTCAAATTTCCCGAACTTGTGGATCCATACTGCAAGCTGTATGCAAAAGGAGGAGCTGATGGTGCGTATAAAGCTGAACTTTATGGAGTGCTCAATTCTCTTATGGAAAGATACGATCTGTCCGGAAATTACATGAAACCCATGCAGATGAAACTTTCCCGCCCGAAGCAACTTAAACTCACTGATTTTCACGAAAATTCAATGTAGTTCACATATACGCTATAAGTATGCCTGTTCTCTATCCAGAAAGTAACTGAATTATCCTGCTCTATATTGTAACTGATAAACTTCCCTGATGTATTATCGTAAACCAGTGTATTTTTTCCGGCCTTTATGTTTACATTTACAAGAGCAATGGCTCCGTTTGTGTGTGCATCAAAAGTGACAGAGTGTTCAGTATATCGCAGTTTTTCAAAAGAGGCATCAAATGTGTTTCGGTTTATTTGACCATATTCATAAAAAGATACTATGGATATATTATTTGAATTGTAGTTATCTACCCAACTTCTAAATTTTGAACTGCTGATTGAGTATTTTATAGCAGGATCCTTATCAAGTTCGTGGGTAAAAACAGGGTGTATCATACCTGCTTTGGATGCTTTTTCCCACCATTCCCAGGTAGTATCGTCCAGATTCCCAATATCTCTTTCCGCATGGATTCCCGAGTCTCCATTTCTCCAGAACATCCCTAAGTTTTCGTATGCATAGATAGCATGTGCAACAGTATCTTTATTTCTCATGGAGCACCAGCTTGTTGGCTTTCTCCCGATTTTCTCATAAACATAGGAATACCCCTTATCTATTACTTTATATGCCTCTTCAAGTGGGAGGCTATTCAACTCTTCAGAGTAATGTACTCCTACATCCCACGAATCGTTAATGACCAGACTGCGGAGGTATTCAAGATCGGTTTCACTGCATTGCTCAAGGAGCTCTATGTCAAACCATATAGTTCCTATATTATTTTTGCTATTGAGGTAACGTATACCCTGTTCTGTTGTACTTCTAACATGTGGCCCATCAAGTCCAAAAGCCAGTATCCTGTTGCTTCCAATCGCAGTTACGAGCTTACGGTCTGCTGTCTGACCAATGCTGTATAAATCAACATCTAGGTACGTACCTTTTCCAGCTATAAAAGAGGTGAATTTGATGTATCCGTTTGAAAAATCAATATATGGTAATCTCTGCCTGTCGGTGCTATAAAATGGGGTTACGATAAAGCTGCCGTCATTTGCGCAGATAGTGTTAGTTTTATTGTACCCGTCAAACTTGATTTCGAAATCAAATTTCTCTGCCGCATTCCCGACACATATGGTTTTAGACCTAATCTCCTCAGAAGAGTCTTTAAAATAGCTTCTTAGTACGATATTATCATTATCTATTTTTTGGATAATCAACTTTGAACCCGGGCTATTGAGCTCAACAAAACTTTGAAGATCGTCCGTTTTTATATTCATCGAGATTTGATACGTACATTTAACCATTGGTATAAGCCCGCAAATGTAAAGTGATCCAGTTTGCCTCTGCTGTTCCCTGTAGTGAATTAAAGATATAAAAGCAGCTTCACAGAACCTGTAAGTCTCTAGAGATTTTGTTAAATCTACTGTATATCCGTTTACTCCAGACTGTAAAATAGTATCTACAATGGGAAATAAACTGTAAGGAAATAAGCAGGAGTCTCTTGCGGTTTTATAATTTAGTGCTTTTGAAGTAATGAGAGAAATCTCTGATTTCAATGTCCCGTAAATTGCAGAATATAGTTTATCATATATCTTATTACCTTGAAGTTTTGCAATAAAAATATTATTCGGGACACTGTTAGTTTCAGTGTAATTTTGTGAAAATAAATTGAGAATGCCCTGATCAGGATTTTCACAGATTTTTAAAGTGTTTTTGTCCATTAAAGTTTTACTTCCTTCCACATATAAACTACTTGACATAGATAACGTGGGAAAAAATATTTCTAGATGGCTACTGCTCTTCACTGGATCACCACATCAATTATATCTCTCAATCCGACTCTATTCTTAATTCAATACTCATCAGAGTAGCCGTTTAAGCTCGAAACATTATTGCATGGTACTTGTACTCGTAATACATCGAGCATACATAAATCATTCTAAAGCCATGCTTATTCGCAATTTTTTCGATCTTATTAGGATTGTAGGCAAACCCGAGAATATCCTTTGGGCGATTTTTAATGCTTGCCAGTACGACAGTCTGGAGCTCAAAACCAGCTTTACGTAAAATTTTGAGACCATTCGCATCTTTTGAGAACAACCCTACCTTCCATAATGGATATAAACGGGAATCCAACAGGTCAAACAATACTATTTTGCCCTCTCTGTTCAGATACTTTGATGCATCAAAAATGAATTTATCAATTTCTTGAAGTGTCAGGTACTGAATTACCCCGGCTGCAGTTATCCTATCAAAACTAAACTCCAATTTCTCCCAGAGGGTTTCATGATTAGCAAGAATCAGGTCGATGTTATCGCATCCTTTTTTCCTGATCCTCTTACTTGCTTCGCCAAGCATGGATGGGGAAAAATCCACTCCTACAAGCTTTTCATACTCAGGAGCATAGTATGTCAGGAGTTCTGCGGACCCACATCCAAAGTCGAGAAGGGTTTTGCCTCCATCAAGGTGAAATAATTTTTCCCTTGCTTCCATAGCAAGAAATTCCTCAGATGAATACCTGTGCCCTCCATGCTTCTTATCCTTAAAGAACTCTTCCCAGACATTTTTTGGTTTAGACATGTTCCTCGGACTCCCAAACTTTGGTTTTTCCTAATATTTTCCCACACAATCTGTAATTTTAGGCTAGCAATTCTTCAATTGTTACTTGAGCTAGCTAGTAACCCCGTAAGGGATAAAATTCCGATTTCACACATATGTACATAATTATTTATAATTTTCGAGCGTGAGTTGTGCGGTTAATATAATAAAAAGTTCGGAAATTTAAGCATTGCCTTATACAAAATCGAACGGACTTGACTATTTTTAATAAATCTACCCGAAACTCAAAATTTTATTTGGAAACTAATATTTTTAACAGTAAAATTGGATATCTTATCATGTAATATAATTCTAAAAATATAATGATTTAGGATAATGCAGGTTTTGGGATACTCAATAAGTGTAATTCTTAATATTATTCTAAACTCAAAATCTATTATTTGATATGGCAGCCACTTTTACACCTTTATAATAATGTAAGCATGTCTTTGACAATCTTCTTCCAATTAATTGTTATTATTTTGACATTTTTTATAAATAACATTTGTATATACCCTGATGGTCTGCTCACATATCCGATTCCAGTCATATTTTGAAAGTCCCCGAGCCGCCTCCATAGCAAATGAGATACGCAAACTCGGTTTTTCTATTAAATCTTGGAGGAGAGAAGAGAACTCAGTAAGGTTGTCTGCTAGGTATCCGTTCACACCATTCCTGATTATGTCCGAGACCCCACTGTTATTCATTGCTACAACAGGAACTTTTTTTGAGATTGCTTCCAGAATCGAAACTCCAAAAGCCTCATGAATTGAAGGAAGCGCAAAGATGTCAGCCTGTTCCAGGTATCCCAGTACTTTTTCCCTGGGAACTTCCCCCGTAAAGTAGAAGTTTCTGGATAAACCTGATTCCTCTACTTCTTTCTCCAATCTCTTCTTTAGAGGACCATCTCCTATCATTACGAATAATAGATCTTCATGTTTTCCCAGGAGTAAAGGGGCGAGGTGTACAATATTCTGGACTCCTTTCTTTTTAATCATGCGTGCAACCGTAATGATTATGGTTTTTCCTTCAGTATCAACAGGAAAAGGAACTTTGATGGTTTTACCTTCAGAATCAATACCATTGGAAATGCGATAAATAGGTTTTTCAGTCATTATTTTTGAGTCTTTTTCAACTGCCGAGCTGACCGCAATTACGGCATCAGCATTCCTGATAAGTAACTTCCCAGCCTGATACAGAAAGGGACTGAGTGGTGTGTCTCCTACAAGGGAGTGATTGGTAACTACGGAAGGAAATCCAAGTTTTCTAGAAACGATAAGAGCAGCCATACTGAGCGGTGAGTCAAGTCCGTGAGAATTGATAATATCGTATTTTTCAGATTTCAAAAAATTGTAGAGTTCTTTATAAGCTGTCGGCATTATGAAACGCTGTTGTCCGGGAATTGGGCTTCCTTTTATTCTTATTATTTTTACTTTGTCCCTTATGCTGTATTGAGGGATGTCGGGATAGCTCCTGGTAATAATATGGACTTCATGCCCCTTCTGAATTAGCTTTTTTGCAAGAGAATGCATGGAATACTCTATCCCTCCCACTTTTGGAAAATACCAGTCACTAATCAATGCGATTTTGTGTTTTTCCATATCTCAAATCCCCCATAATAAAAAAGGCACAGACCACCTATCAGACTGCTGAGTCCATAGGAGACAAACCTCTCGAGAAGCACAAAGCTACCTGCTGAAGCAAGTGATAACCCAAAATACAGAAGCAAGGAAACCAGGCCTCCTTCTACCACCCCAAGTCCCCCTGGGGCAATTGGCAGGCATCCTAATAATAGGTACAGGACTGAAAGTATTATGATGGAGTCCATAGGCAGGGAAAGCCCAAGGGCTGAAGCTATGAGTTTGAGGCGCAGCACATCAAGGGCCCAGACACCGCAGGATAGCAGGAGAACAGGAATAAAGGACTTATTAATCTGTTTTCTATTCTGCTGCACGTCCCTGAGGAGAAAAGCAAATTTTTCTCGGAAAATCCATGTTGCCACTCCTGCTGTGAGGACGGCTACAAGTACCAGATAGATTGAGTTTAGCGTTAAAGCGCTTTTCTGAAGCAGGAGTTCAATCTCAAGTGAGGGGAATGAGTACAGAACATAAATTGATAACATGGCCACAGGAATTGCCTCTACCAATCTTTCGAAGACGATCGCTATGAAAGCATGTGTATAACTGACTCCAAAGCTTTTATTTGCCCACACCATCCGGAGAGATTCTCCTCCTGTCCTGCTTGCCGGGGTGATATTGTTTACGAATGCTGCCCCCAAAAAAATAGGAAGAAGACTTGTGGCTTTGAGTTTATACCCAATAGAAGAAAGCACCTGTTGCCAGCGGACTGCAAAAAAGTAAATACTCAGCAGGTAGGCTGAGGAAGCCAGAATAACATAACTGATCCGGGTTTTGCTAAGTATTCTCCAGCTTTCCCCCATTATATAAAGAATTTCTGTCCAGTAGGTGCGTATTAAAACTACTGCTGCTATGAGTAGTAAAAGAGCGAGAACGACTCTCCTAAGGCTTCCAAGATTCAACAAAGCACCTTCGTAACCAGGTTCAGAACAGGTCATTTTAAATATTTTCTCCGTCAACTAAGACTAGCCTCAGTTCAGGATTCTTCCGTTAACTGATGAGATATTTTTATAGCTGATCTTATTGCAGACCAGAAAAGGATAATCTAAAGTGTTCCTCTACATGCTCAACTAGAATTACATTAAAAGCGCCTTTCTGCCCCCACAGAATTCCTACACTAAATTTAAGCTCCTTTTATATTATATATATCATCATAGTTTTTTCCAGACTCTTATCTCTTAAAAAATGCGGTTTCATGTTGAGATAACTAACTTCATGCATCTTTCCTGTCACGTACTTTTTTCGTGGCTGAGCCGTTTCCTGCTTGTATTTCGACTGTTCGTAATCTCACAAAGTATTATCATATATCATGACAAAAAGGTAGTAGGAATTTAATTTGGGGTGGATTCTTCTTTTGCATTGAGGGGTTAAAGTATATGTTATATAGAGAGCTTGGTCAAACAGGTAAAAGTGTCTCAATACTAGGGCTCGGTACAATGCGGCTTCCTGTTCTTGGAGGTGATGACTCAAAAGTTGACGAGGAAAAAGCTGTACAAATGATCCGTTACGCTATAGATAACAGCATCAATTATATTGATACTGCCTATTCCTATCATGGGGGCATGAGCGAATTCGTTATTGGGAAAGCCCTTCAGGATGATTACAGGGAAAAGGTCTGTCTTGCGACAAAACTTCCAAGCTGGCTTGTTACTAGCAGAGAGGATATGGACCACTACTTAAACGAGCAGCTTGAACGGCTCAGGACCGATTACATAGATTTCTATCTTCTTCACGCGCTAAACAGGGATTATTGGTCTCTTGTAAAAAAGCATGGAGTTTTTGATTTCCTTAATTCCGCCCTTAAAGATGGAAGAATAAAATACACAGGTTTCTCTTTCCATGATAATATTGATCTGTTTAAAGAGATCGTTGATTCCTATCCATGGAATATGTGTCAAATCCAGTATAATTTCATGGATGAAAATTTCCAGGCAGGAAAAGAGGGGCTGATGTATGCAGCCTCAAAGGAACTTGGAGTTGCTATTATGGAACCTCTGCGCGGAGGATACCTTGCCTCAAAAGTCCCCCAGGAAGTTCAGGAAATCTGGGATAGTGCCGAAACCACACGAAGCCCTGTTGAATGGGGACTGCGCTATCTCTGGGACTATCCTGAGATAAGCGTTGTCCTGAGCGGTATGTCTGATCTGGCGCAGATAGAGAATAACGTAAAATTTGCAGCAGATGGCTTCCCGAATTCTTTGACAGAGGAAGAGAGAAAGCTGATTTCTAGAGTAAAAGAAATCTACAGGTCAAAGACAAGAGTTAACTGTACTGGCTGTCAGTACTGCATGCCCTGTCCCTCCGGAGTAAATATTCCAGAGAATTTTAAGTGCCTTAATAATGCTGAGATGTTTGATAAGATAGAAGAGGAGAAGCTTTTATATAGCAGCCTTGAAGGCAAGGCTTCAAATTGTACGGAATGTGGGCAATGTGAGAAAAAATGTCCGCAAAAAACCCCTATAAGGGAGATATTAAAAGAGGTTTCAAAATTATTCGAGAAGTAATCTTTTTTCATTTTCCCTGAAACCTGGGCTATTCCAATCCTCTTAGTTCAGGATGATTATGGTTTTTCCTTCAGTATTTTACTTTCTCACTCTTTCTGTTTTAATAAATTAATTTCTTTATAAAAAGACTCATATAATAATAAGCCAATTTAGAAATGGGGAAGTCGGAATGGGGAAGTTGAGCATGCATATGTACTCAATTGTGAGCTGTAAATCGAGCTAATCCTGAATGTATAGATCTAGTCCTGGCCTATTTAGAGTTAAAGTCATTCCCTGGTCCCCAGTCAGGATCTATCATGGACTTGATTATGGATTGGACTTGAGGATTCCTCATTTCAGGCATGGTCATCACTTACTTGAGATATGCCTCTGCTCGCCTTTGCTTCCTTAAAAGCCCATGAAAATTTAAATTTCAGTTTTTGAGATCTGGAAACCAGAACAAATAGGTAAGGTGCTAATAGTGGAGAAAAAGAGAATGGTCGATGAAAAGAGCAAAGATGAGCAGTTAGAGATGTTCCGTGAAGACCCTGAGCGTGAGTTCCTGACAACAAATCAGGGTGTCAGGGTCATTAATACAGATATTTCGCTCAAGGCAGGGGAAAGGGGTCCAACCCTGCTTGAAGATTTCCATTTCAGGGAGAAATTAACTCATTTTGACCATGAGCGAATCCCGGAAAGGGTTGTTCATGCCCGTGGTTCCGGAGCACACGGGTATTTCCAGGTCTATGAGCCTATGACGGAATATACGAGTGCAAAATTCCTGCAGGATCCCAATAAGAAAACGCCTGTCTTTGTACGGTTTTCGACGGTTGTGGGTTTTAGAGGTTCGGCTGATACCGTGAGAGATGTTCGGGGTTTTGCGACAAAGTTCTACACTGAGGATGGGAACTATGATCTTGTCGGCAATAACATTCCTATCTTTTTCATCCAAGACGCAATCAAATTTCCTGACCTTGTCCACGCAATTAAACCCGAGCAGGATAACCAGATACCTCAGGCTTCGGCAGCTCATGATACATTCTGGGATTTTGTCGCCTGCCACCCAGAAAATGCACACATGATCATGTGGGTTCTTTCCGATCGTGCGCTCCCCAGGAGTTACCGCATGATGCAGGGCTTTGGGGTTAACACCTTCCGCTTCGTTAATTCGGAGGGTAAGGGAAGATTTGTAAAGTTTCACTGGAGACCTCTGCTTGGCATTCACTCGCTTGTCTGGGACGAAGCTCAGAAGATAGCAGGAAAAGATCCTGATTTTAACCGACGTGACCTGTGGGAAGCAATTGAGATGGGAGACTTTCCAGAATATGAGTTTGGAGTGCAGATCCTGGAGGAAGAGGATGAGTTTAAATTTGACTTCGATATCCTCGATCCCACCAAGATCTGGCCGGAAGAAGACGTGCCCATTAAATGGATAGGGAAAATGACCCTTAACCGCAACCCTGACAACTTCTTTGCTGAAACCGAACAGGTTGCGTTCTGCCCGGCAAATGTGGTTCCTGGGATCGACTTCTCTAACGATCCGCTTCTTCAGGGACGCCTTTTCTCATATCTCGATACTCAGCTAATCCGCCTAGCCGGTCCGAATTTCCATGAAATTCCGATTAACCGACCGCTGGCGCCTATAGCCAATAATCAGAGGGAAGGTTATCACCGTACAAAGATAAACAAAGGCAAGGCAAGTTATTTCCCTAACACGGTAGGAGAAAACCTCCCGCGTCCTGCCTCTGCAGAAGAAGGTGGATACGCCCACTATATGGAGAAAGTAGAAGGAAAAATAATCCGCGCCCGCAGTGAAAAATTCAAGGACTTTTACAGCCAGGCAAAATTGTTCTGGAACAGTATGTCGGAGCCGGAAAAGAAGCACATCATAGAGGCATTCCATTTTGAAGTTGGAAAAGTCAATGATAAAAATATACGGAAGGCAGTTGTTGATATGTTCAACAATGTAGACGGAGATCTTGCAATCGAAATTGCAAAGGGAGTAGGAGTTCCGGCTCCTGAGAAGAAAGGTGGATCTCCTGTCACGAAAGAGTCTCCGAATGTCAGCCAGGAGCGTTCGGAGCATACGGTGAAGAATACCATTAAAACCAGAAGAATTGCCATCATTGCTGCGAATGGGTATAACCATAATGATGTCAGCCAGGTAATGCAGGCTTTAGAGGCTGGTGGAGCAAAAGCCCATATTATCTCTAAACACCAGGGGATGTTAAAGAGTTCAAGCGGAGAAAGTATCGAGGTTGATAAGAGCTATGTCACCACAGCCTCAGTATTGTACGATGCTGTATACATCCCGGGAGGAAAAGAGAATGTAGAGACCCTGAAAATGCAGGGAGACGCAATCCATTTCGTCAATGAGGCGTTCAGGCACTGCAAACCTCTTGGAGCAACCGGTGAAGGCGTCGAATTACTTAAAGCCGCAAACCTCCCTGATATACAATTTGCAGGGAAGGAATCAGCTGATAAGGAGATTCCTTTGATTTCCGATAAAGGTGTCGTGACGGCTGTTAGTGCGGAAGACAGGAGTGCTTTTAATGAGTCCTTCACTACTGCAATTGCAAAGCACCGTCACTGGGATAGGGAAAAGAAAGAACAGGTTCCAGCTTGAAGTTAACTTAACTCCGGATTATTTGAGCTAAATTCATTTGAGCCGAGGTTATTTGATTTGAACTAAATTCATTTGAACCGAAGTTATTTGAGAGGAGAAATTACTCCTCTCTTCGCTTTTAAACTCTATTCGCTTTTAAAAATTGAACTATATTTGGCTCTGTAGAAATCCTCTAAATTCTGTTTTTACCCAAAAATTATAAAAATAAAATTGTAAAAATGCTCCTTAATTTTTTTGTCCCCACAAAAAACAAAGGAGCAATTGCTATTGTCATCAAATAAGTATATTAAATTTATTGATCTCAGTCTTAAAACGGTTCAGTCTTCCAGACTGAACCTTTACTCCTGCAAATATTCCAAACGTGTTTA
>FZPS01000151.1_pt311 | contig 16031 bp, 16 predicted proteins | sample 1817821 | NCBI WGS metagenome assembly FZPS01 (sample SAMEA104158645, study PRJEB21678) | metagenome | place: Germany | collected 2015-04-21
GCCCATCTACTGGCTGCTCCAGTCAGCAAGGAGGAACTACGCCATCTGGATCTACTACCCCCGAATGGATGGAGATACGCTCTACAAGGCGCTCCGATATGCAAAAGACAAACTCATCCTGGAGGAGCGGCAACTTGAGGATATGATGGCTGAGCACAAGAGGCTCGGCACCGGCGGAGCGGCGGTCAAGAGGTTAGAGAAAGAGATCGAGGTCCAGGGGGCGTTCGTCAGCGAACTCCACGAATTCGTTGAGAGACTGGCACGGGCCGCAAACCTCAACCTGATCCCGGAGCACGACGACGGCGTTGTTCTCACCATCGCACCCCTCCGGGAGCTGGTGCCCTGGAAAGAACCGGGGAAGTACTGGGATGAACTGATCGAGGGGAAGTATGAGTGGTCGGCGGTCGGGAAGCAGCTTGCAGAGAAAGGATTGGTAAGGAGAAGTTAGACAATGGGACAGGTACGCGATTACGTCAGGGAGATGATTGCAAAGCAGGTGAAGGATAACCACCTCGTGGTCTGGTTTGACCCGGACGAGATCTACAGAGATATCGTGGCAGATCTTGAGATACCGGAGGCTACGGTGGCACAGTATCAGGGCTCTTTCTTTGAACTGCGCCATGACATCGCGCCACTTATGACCCGCGAGGAGCCCCCAAACCTCCTCATCTACGTTCCGCTCGCCGAAGAAGAGACAGAAAAAGCCATCATCGCCTATACGTCGGCTGGCATCGTGCTCAAACCGGGCCAGGCGCCCTGGCAGCGAAACACCGGCCTGGGAGTCATCGCAAACCAGGCGCTCAAAGAGATCATCGAAGACGTTGCAGAACGCGAAGAGATTGTAAAGAAGGTGGATAAAAGAGAGCTCACGCTCGACGATCTCGATACCCTCGCCGAACGATCCCGGAGAATCAGCCACCAGAAGATCCTTGCTCTTATCTACAGCGTTGACTCCCCACAGGATATCACCCTCTCCTTCCTGAGCCGGCCAGCGCTGGATACAGAACTCATCCGGAAGAGCGCTCTGGACGATATAAAAACGTTCCTGCGTGCCGAATACGGTGCCGAGATCCTCGGAGAAACAGCGGAGATCTGCCGCGGAGAACTCGCACGCTACCTACTCATGAGCGCATTGCTGGCAGATCTGGATGGAGATATGCCCGACATGTACCTCCAGGTACCTCACGCACAGAACGCGAAAGATCGGCAAGCCTGCGCACAGCTCGTATACGAGTGGCAGATGCGCCGCGACCTGCAGGAAAGTTACGCAAGCTGGGCCAAAAAAATCGAGCGGGGCCTTGGTGTGGGAGACTTTCACCTGGATCTCTCCCGAATCAAGGACATCCACACATTCCAGGGCATCGATCAGGCAGTCCTGGCGCTGGTTGAGCAGGCACTCCTGACCGGATCAACAACCGACCTCGAAGAGATCGCCAGAAGAAGAGAACAGGGATTCTGGGCTGAGATGGCCCCGATCACAAAAGCACGCTGGCACCTCGTAGCGACCATCGCGGAATTCTTCAACCTCAGTCAGACCATCGAGGCCACGATGAGGGGGCGCACACCCACCGCCGCAGATATCGTAGCGTACTACACAGATGAGGAGCATCGGTGGTGCCACCTGGACACGCTCTATCGCTATGTGGAGAAGTATTACGTCACTATCGACTACGAAGCGGCATCCCCACCAGAAACACTCCAGAACCTCTACCATAAGGTCCGCCGGCGGTATATGGAGCTTGGGGGCTCAATCGCCTCCCGATTCGCCGAACAACTCGTTCAATCACGGTTCAGCCTTCCCGGCCTTCCGCGCCAGACCGAGATATTTTCTGAATATGTAGCACCCGCGATGGAACAGGGCAAGGTCGGATACATCCTCGTTGACGCCCTCCGTTATGAGATGGCACAGGAACTATTACAGATCCTCCCAGAAGATAGCACGGCAACCCTCATTCCAGCCCGCGCCATGGTCCCCACCATCACTGAAGTGGGCATGGCGGCCCTCGTGGCGAAGGGGGACGTACAGCCTGAACTCATCTCAATCGGAGAGAGAAAGCTTGCCCTCAGGATTGGGGATGCAGTACTAAAAGATCGCTCTTCAAGACTGGACTACCTCGTAGAACATGTAGATGGCAAGGTATTCTCCCTCAAACTCGGCGATCTCCTGCACCCCACCAGTTCGATGAAAGACAGCATCCATGATGCGGATCTTATCCTCGTGACCTCCCAGGAGATCGATGAATTCGCAGAGAGAGCTGAGCCCTACCAGGCTCGAAAATATATGGATGACGCTCTCCATACCCTGCGAAGAGCCTGTAAGTTCCTCAGTATACACAACGTATCCACGATCATCGTCACCGCAGACCATGGGTATCTCTTCGGGGAGGAGACCGACGAACCGATGAAGATCCCCTCACCAGGCGGTGATACCACCGACCTGCACCGCAGGGTATGGGTGGGCAGAGGCGGTGCGGCCAACGAGGCATATTGTTACTTCAAAGCATCCGACCAGGGGCTTGGGGGCGACCTGGAGATCGCAGTTCCCCGGGGCTTTGGCGTCTTCAAGGTCGCAGGAGGGGGACTTGCCTATTTCCATGGTGGCATCTCGCCGCAGGAGTACATCATCCCCGTACTTTCCATTCATCCATCGCAGCGAGAACAGGAACTCCCCACGGGCATTCATCTAGCTATCGAGCTTGGAAGCGACAGCATCTCCTCGCGCGCCTGCGTGATAAAGATTGAAGGACAGGCCACGACAATCTCCGATCTGCAACCGCCGAAGATACGGGTTGAGATCCGGAGCGATGGCGAACTGATCTCCCAGTCGATCGGTGCGCTCTATGGGTATGAAGAAGCCACAGGCGATGTCCAGCTAAGGATGGATAAAAAGAATCCCATGAGTATTGATTCAAACACCGTTACGCTTCTCATTCCACAGAGGACGAAGCTGGGCAAAACAGCCTCTATCCACGTCCTTGATGCCACTACCGGAGTCCGGCTGAGCAAACTGGAGAACATCCCTATTCATATCGTATTCTAGGTGAAATTGATGGAAGAACTGGACCACAAAGCGACGAAAGCATTCCCGGGAAGGGTGGTACGGAAAGATCTCGTCCGCAAAGTAAAGGCCGGGGCAAATGTACCGGTATTTGTGCTCGAATTCCTCCTTGGAACATACTGTGCAACCGATGATCCAAAGGCGATTGAGGCCGGGCTGAACATCGTCGATATGACTCTCGCCAATAACTTCGTGCGACCCGACGAATCCACAAAAGCGCAATCTTATGTCCGTGAGCAGGGCCGGCATATGATCATCGATAAGGTCAAAGTCAAGTATGCCTCTGATCAGGACAAATACTGGGCAGAACTGGTCAATTTCGGCCACAAATACGTGCACATCCCCGAACGCTACGTCCAGAAATACGATCTTCTCCTCATGGGCGGGATCTGGGCCGAAGTCCACCTCAATCACATGTATGACGAGGAAGCCCGGGGCAAAAAGAGCCCCTTCTGGATAGAAGAGATCGAACCCATCCAGCTCGCTACATTTGACCTGGATCAGTACTGTGAGGGGCGCAGGATGTTTGCCACCGACGAGTGGATCGATCTCCTCATTCGGAGCATGGGACTTGAACCTTCACACTTTGATCGACATCTCAAACTCCTGCTTCTGGTCCGCCTCATCCCCTTCTGCGAGCACAACTACAATCTGGTGGAACTGGGTCCACGGGGGACGGGGAAGTCGTATGCCTATCAGGAGATCTCCCCCTACGGTATACTGCTGACCGGACCCACAACCGTTGCCAACCTCTTCTACAACATGAGCACCGGGAAGATGGGGCTGGTCGGGCTCTGGGATGTTGTTGCGTTTGACGAGGTGGCCGATCTCCAGAAGATGCCCCAGGAGATCATCACCATGCTCAAGACCTACTGCGAATCAGGCACTTTTGCGCGGGGCAAGGAAGCCCTCTCAGCCTATGCTTCCATTGCCCTCTTTGGAAACACAAATCAGCCCGTAGAGGTCATGGTTCGCTCTTCGCATCTATTCGCTCCAATGCCGGACGTCATCCGTGAAGATATGGCCTTCATCGATCGACTGCACTACTATCTACCAGGCTGGGAAGTTCCAAAAATGAGGATGGATTTCTTCACTGACCACTACGGGTTCGTGGTTGATTACCTCGCAGAAGCCCTGCGAGAACTCAGAAAGCACAACTACACAGATGCGTTTGATAAATACTTCGCAATGGGATCACACCTGAATGCTCGCGATGTGAAAGCAGTGCGCAAGACCACCTCTGGCCTCATCAAACTCATCTATCCTCATGGGGAGTTCTCCCGGGATGAACTGGCGGAGTTGCTGGATATTGCCATGGAGGGGCGCAGAAGAGTAAAAGAGCAGCTGAAGAAGATGGGCTCCTTCGAATATCACCAGACGTCTTTTTCGTATATAGACAACGATACCCGTGAAGAGTTCTATGTCGGGGTACCTGAAGAAGGGGGAAGAGACCTGATATCCGCCGATCCACTGGCTCCTGGATCGGTTTATACGGCATCTGTGAACGATGATGGCCGGGTCGGTCTTTACCGCCTTGAGGTTAGTCTCTCCGCGGGCACAGGGAAACTCAAGACGGCAGGAGGGATACAGGGGAGCATGAAGGAATCGATCCAGCGAGCTTTTTCGTACCTCCAGAGCCGTAAGGTAGAGATGGGTATTGCCAGTACATTTGACACCTCCGATATCCATGTAGAAGCCATAGATCTTCTCTCTAACCGCATAGAGACAGACGCCGGAATTGCCTTCATAATTTCAGTGTACTCTGCGATCAAGAAGCGCCAGACATTACCGGGATTGCTCATCCTCGGTGACCTGAGCATCCAGGGCAATATCAAGCCCTTACCCAGCCTATCGGAAGTATTACAGCTGGCAATGGACAATGGTGCCCGAAAAGCTCTCATCCCAATCGAAAATAAGCGGAATTTCCTCGACGTCTCGGCAGATATTATGGAACGTGTTGATCCTGCGTTTTATGGCGATCCGATGACCGCTGCGATGAAGGGACTGGGTTTGACGTAAATTCTTTAACTCCTTCTCTCTCACCATTCCGCCTCCTACTGTGATCTCTTTTTTTCGCCAGCCCCCGTTACAATTGTTTCCACTCACTCAAATCTGATCCACCAGGCTCACCGAAAACCGATCCACCTCACCTATCACCTGCCGCCAGCAAAACCCTGTGCATTTTCGCTGGCGTAAATACATCTCGCTGGCAATCTCTCAACTTCAAGCGCAGCCGGAGAAGACTTCCGTAGAGAACTGACGGGCTCCGCGACCACTCGTAATGTATCCAAATGTTCGGAGTTCGGCTTCGAGCATAGCGCTCCAACTCCGAACATTTCACCCTCCATCGGATGGCACCAGGTATTCTTGTCTGAGCTTTCGCTCATCAAGGGCTCCTTCTCGACCACTCCTCCTGGATTCTGGAGGCGAAGATTGAATAAACTCTATGAACCAGAGAAACATGAGGAGAGATAAGAAGATGAGTGCTACAGGTGAACAATACGTTGTTGATGAGCACGGAAACCGGATTGCAGTGATCCTCCCCCTGCGGGAGTATGAACAACTTCAGGAAGACCTTCATGACCTCGCCGTGGTGGCGGAGAGGCAAAGCGAACCGACTATAGAATTCGCTGAGTTTAAAAGGCGGCATACGCAGTAATGGCTGATTACACGGTCTGTATCAAAGCTGGCGTCAATAAAGATATTTCAGCACTGCCGCAGGATGTTGTCCCCCGCATTCTCCAGAAGATCGAGGAACTCTCTAAGGCACCTCTACCGTCTGGTGTCCGTAAGCTAAGCGGGGCAGAACACCTGTATCGGGTCCGAGCAGGAGACTACCGGATCATATATGCCGTACACCACAGAGAACAGGAGATCACCATCCATTATGTCCGCCATCGCCGCAACGCATACCGGGGGCTGTAAGATCAGGATTGCCCCACCCTCTTCCCCTACTGGCAAAGAGCATTGATGCAAGCTCATACAATCGCTGGCTACGTGGGCTCCCCTCAAGGGAGGTTTCATGCGGCGGGGGAGAACACGCAATGGTACAAAGATGGTCTTCCCAACCTGGAGGGATCCTGTGGTTCCTCATAATTCGCCGCCATGTTCACTGGCTCTCCTCCCAGTCTCTTGGTCATTGGGTGAACTATACCGGGAAGGATATGGGCATTTGAAGTTCCGCCAGATAAATTCTCACGGATCTCCGACCCCTGGCAGGCATTGCAGAACTGTATAATGTCCTGCAACGTTATAGATCCTCCAGACATTCAGAGAGGCATTGAATGATCGATGAGATCCAGAGCCTGCTGGACGAGTACTCCCGCTGGCTCAGGGAAAAGACCCAGGTGAGGCAGGTGGATGAATGGGTAGAGATCACAACCCCCTATCTCGACCGGCACAACGACTATCTCCAGATCTACGCCCGGCGCCAGAACAGTGGTTATATTCTCACCGATGCCGGCTATATCCTCCAGGATCTGGAGTTGTCCGGCTGCAAACTCGACAGCCCGAAGAGAAAAGCTCTGCTGTCGATGACGCTCAACGGATTCGGCGTGAAACTAAACGGAGATAGGCTTGAGGTGCATACACCCGCCGCGAGTTTTGCACCCGGCAAGCACAACCTGATCCAGGCGATGCTCGCCGTCAACGACCTTTTTAGTCTTGCAACGCCAATGACGGCGAGCCTGTTTTACGAAGATGTGGTTGCCTGGCTGGAAGCGCACGATATCCGGTACACATCCAACATCAAATTCACCGGCCGGAGCGGATTTGACCATCGCTTCGATTTCATCATCCCAAAATCCCGCGACCAGCCGGAACGAATCATCAAGACCATCAACAACCCAAGCAGAGATACAGCGCAGGCAGTTGCGTTCGCCTGGATTGACATACGGGACGTTCGCCCTCCTGATTCAAAGGCATATGCCATCCTGAACGATACCGCCCGCCCTGTTCCCGGAAATGTTCTTGATGCACTGAACAACTACAACATGAGGGCAATTGTGTGGAGCGACCGGAATACTGTTACAGAAGAATTAGTTGCATAAATCCAGCAAAGAACCGTCACTGCCGGCGACATACGAAGTCAGAGGCCGGCGCGTGACTCTGCCGGCAATCCCTCAGCCCCAAGTGCGCCTGGTACTCCCTTTGAGTCCTTCCTCGTGGCAGAGTTCGCAAGATAAGAATCCGGGAGCTTTCGCTACGTAGTAAGTTTCAACATGGTTGTCCTCCATATCCCTGAATGAGAGAACATGAGGAGTGGGGCGGATATCCTGGAGCGGATCATGGCTGAGCGGGACCGAATCTACGAGATCGCTGCACGACACGGTGCACAAAACATCCGTATATTCGGCTCCGTTGCGCGTGGAGAGGCGAAGGAGGAGAGCGACCTTGATCTTTTGATCGACCTCGAGCCGGATCGGAGTCTCCTCGATATCGTTGCTCTGAAGTCAGATCTGGAAGAATTGCTCGGGATCCCTGTCGACGTTGCCGAACCCCTAACTCTGCACTGGTACATCAGGGATCGGGTGATAGCGGAGGCAGTGCCGCTCTGAAGAGCCAGATACTCTACCTGCTCCACATCAGGGAGTGCACCAACCGAATTGCGAGGTACACCCGCGGTGGGAAAGAGGTGTTCCTTACTGATGAGATGATACAGGATGCAGTCCTCCGAAACCTCCAGACTCTCGCTGAATCCACACAACATCTCAACGAAGATCTAAAGGCAAACCATCCAGAGATCGACTGGTGAGGCATCCCTGGGTTTCGGAATATCCTCGTGCACCAGTATCTCAGCGTTAACCCCCTGCGTGTCTGGAATGTCATCGAACAGCATCTCCCTCCCCTCTCGGAGACAGTCGCCAAGATGCTGGAGGAGAACAGAGATAGGTGAGCCTTCACCGACAACAAGAGGTCGCCTATGTGAACTACCCCGCCCTAAAGGGCGGGGTCTTCCCGCTCCGCCCCCTTCACCCCCGCGAGATAAAAACCCTCCTTCCCAGGCCTTAAGACCGGAGCAAAGACAGCAGCATGCCCGTCATCCCACGACAAACCTGACGGCATTATTACGACAGGAAGGGTGTGGCGGGAGATCCTGTAACCAAAGAACGCGAAGACGCTTGGTGAATAACGGCGACATGCCCTGGTACGGCAAGCTCCAGCACATATACGCTAACACTCCCCACGAGCCCCAGGCATTCAGACACTTTGACGTTGCGACTTTGAGAGGTACCCGAACAAATCACTCGGTATCCGTGATGCAGATCGACACCTATGCATGTACTTATAGCCACCTGTTGGACTCGATCTGCTCTTTTACTTCGTTGACGGCTATCACTCACCTAAATCTGATCCACCCCACCTGCCGCCGGCAAAAAGACCATCACTGCCGGCGACACATGAAGCAAGAGGCCGGCATCCTCAGCGCTCGCGAGCCGGCGAAGATTTCCGTAGAGGACCGAGACGGGATCCGCGACCACTCGTAATGCATCCAAATGTTCGGACCTCACAGGCAAATGTTCGGAGTTCAGCTTCGAACATAGCGCTCCAACTCCGAACATTTCATCCCCCATCGGATGGTACCCCGGACGGTAGTAGAAGGGATTCTTGCCTGAGCCTTCACTCATCAAGGGCTCCTTCTCGACCAGACCGTCGGATTATGAAGACGAAAATTGAATAAACTCTGTGAACCAAGCATGAAGAGGCATGAGAAGATGAGTACTCCAGGTGAACAATACGTTGTTAATGAGCACAAAAACCGGATTGCAGTGATCCTCCCCCTGCGGGAGTATGAACAACTTCAGGAAGACCTTCATGACCTCGCCGTGGTGGCGGTGCGGCAGAGTGAACCGACTATAGAATTCGCTGAGTTTAAAAGGCGGCATACGCAGTAATGGCTGATCCCGATACTGTCAAATAACGCCGTTTCTCTGTCACCCTGACTCCCTCCTTGTATAACTCCACGGCTCTCATCGCTCGAATATCAGATCGAAACCTTATGCAGTGCAGCATAGCAAAACCTGTTATCCCGTAACACGGGATCGACCTCCATAGGCCCTCTGGATGGAAAACAATGGGAAAATATTTCCGCTCACTCAAATCTGCTCCACAAAGCTCACCATAAATTGATCCACTTCGCCTGCCGCCGGCGCAAACGCATAGCAAAACCGGCGCGTGGCCCCGGGGGCACGACGATACGGCGAGACATACTACAGTGCGGAAGTCCCCAGGGAAAAATCATGGATCCCGTATACCAGAGCGAGATCGCAGAAAAGCTACACTGTCTCCAGAGTACCACATCTCCAAACCCGAATCCTGTTTAGTACTAATCAAGATTAGGGTTACTCGATCAGACAGCCTTGAGCGTATCCACCGATTGCGGGTGGCGCTGGATACCTGACCAGCGCCACGCTCACGCAATCTCCCGGAGCCGGGGATACTCTGGGGAAAGACCGGCTCCGCGAGGAGGGGTTTTTCGTCTACGATCTCGCAGACGAACGAGAGCGAGATATGCCACCAGAGAGCCTTCTTCGTTCACATCCCCACACCTGAGGGGATACACGAACCCGCTCACAGGCGATGTGCTCCCCAGCGCACCGTAACCTGTACCGAGGAATTCCCCGGCCCTGTTACTGCCGACCATGAAGGATTCCCCAACTACGCCTCTGCAAACGCCAGGCATCGGGCGGTGCTCACCAAAGGCATTTAGGCCTCCGATCTTCCGACAATCAATGAAATTCGACCTATTGTGGTATCCCGGCATTCAAAAGCATCACTTTATGTATTCAGAGTATGATTTAACCACATGAAGCAATCCTGGCTGTTTCTGACAGTCGCTGTAATTCTTCTTACCTGCACCTGCCTGGCCGGATGCATGACACAGCTCGCTCAGGCTGAAGGGGGCCTGCCGGATATCACGACAGATGTATCCGGTACCTGGAACCTTGTCGACTCCATCCGCTCACAGGGTGACGGATTTGACAGATCCGCCCCGAACAGTGTCCTTACGATCGAGCAGGAAGGCTGGCTCTTCTATGGGGCGATCGATGGGGGTGCAGAGGACAGCTTTGTCTCCGCATTCTGTAATGAGGAGGGGAACGTGTTCCTGTTCGACCTGAGCACTGACGAATCCCGGCGCCTTGCATACGGGTATGTTGACGGAGACAACCTCTGGATCAGCGCTGTGGGCATCACCACGGGGAAGAGCGGTGAAGACCCGACTGGAACTATCTTTGCCGACAGACACCACTTCGTGCGCGATGGCGGCATGATGAAGGAGGGGGATGGTTTTGCAAAACTCGGGCCGGTCTACAACCAGGTGAGTGCAACGCAGTTCGATGCGGTTCGCGTCATCCCTCTTGCAGGGGATACCTTCAGCATCGAGGGTCAACAGGACGGGATCATCTATGGGACGATCGACCAGGATGTTGACGGCGTTCTGACGCCCCGCAAGTTCATTGCCGCAGGCGCATTCAAAGGTATCGATAACCTCGGCCACGAGTACGACGTCTACCTCCTGATCGATGAGGCCAGAGAGTTCTGGATCCTGCAATCCCAGCTCCACGATGACCTCATCAGCATCACGACCGTTGCCAGATCCGAGTTTGAGGGCGACAATTCCAGTGTCATCTCAGGTGTCCGGGAGTACGCGAGAGAGAATGCATCCCTCGACTCTCCCGGCCTCACCACGGATCCCGCATCGCTTCAAGGAACCTGGGTGAACTCCTACATCGAGATGATCAACGAGAACCACGTCGACATCCAGGCGTCCGACACCATAATCAACATATCCGTGCAGCACGATCTCATGTTCTTTGGCGAGACGAAGGAGGAGCACTGGGTCGGCGACGTCGGGGGAGCCATATTCTCCGCGCATGGTAACTCGCTCTATATGGCAAGCACCACCGAGGGCAACACCGCCTCGCTGATGCAGGGCTGGGTTGACGGTGATACGCTGTACCTGTTCGGCACCTTCACTGATTATCGCGGAAAGAACGCCTATTCAGCGGTGTACGAAAGAGTTGCAGATCCGGCTAACCGTTGATCGTTCGGTAAATCCACTCATTTTTTTGCCGCCGGGTAGGATCTCCCGCATCAGCCCTAAAGGATATAGCGGTTGAGGTTGCCGATATCCTGGTCCAGGGTGGGCCCACCAACCTCGCTGTGAGTGGGCGGGGATGGAGAGTACCCTATGAGGCCCGCGCCGTTATGGCAGGCCAGGATGAGCAGGCCGAACGAAGATATAAGGTGCTATAGAGGTGCAGATCAGAGAGACGACCCTCATAACGGACCGGCATCCGGGAATGTTTTTTGAGTGGGAGAAGAGAAGTGATTCACAGGAGAAGAAGAGACGTGAATCACAGCAGAGATACGATCATTGGATTGGTAGATCAGGACTCAGTATCTCTTCGCTGTTGTAGTGTCCTCCGGGGGCAGATCGGATCATGACATTTGACACCTCAGAAATTATCATCTACCAGACCGATGGCGGGCAGACGAAGATCGACGTTCGGATGGAGGAAGAGACCGTCTGGCTCTCGCAGGCGCAGATGGCAGAGCTCTTCCAGACAACGAAACAGAATGTCAGTCTGCACATCAACAATGCTTTTGTAGCGGGAGAACTTGAACCATCAGCAACTGTCAAGGAATACTTGACAGTTCAAAGCGAGGGTGGGCGCGATGTCAGTCGAAACATCAAGTACTACAACCTTGACGTGATCATATCAGTCGGTTATCGCGTGAAGTCGCTACGCGGCACACAATTCCGCCGCTGGGCGCTGCAGCACCAGCCGATGTATATGCGTGACTGGATTTTTGAACTTGATGATTTTTCAAAGCGATACGGCAAGGGCATGTTAGCCAATGCGGGTACTGTCAGTCACCAGGAGGCACTTGCGAAAGCAGAGGCCGAGTACAGGAAGTACCGGCAAAAGACCATAGATGACCTATCTCCCGCCGAGCGGGACTCCCTCACAAGCATCAAGGAGACTCAAAGGCGACTGGAGGACAGGAGGACGGAGGACTGATGCGAATCCTCACCGGTGAGGATCTGCTGGCTACCTGCCCGGAACCTGCAGGCCGCAGCGAAAGAGAGGGCATCCAGGTCGAGATCTGCCTCAGCCGGCCGTGGATGCGCCGGCGACACATAGGCCAGAGGCCGGCAGGTGGATACCCTGAAGAGGACGGTTGAGAGAGGAACGCATTTGAGATAGTGCGATCAGTGTACTCTATTCAGAGGCGAAATGACGAGTGGCAAGGCCAATCGGCCTAGGGCTTACTCTCGAGGGAGAAGACGCCCGGTGTTTCCACGGTACATGGAGAGGCCCACCTATACCGATGCTGCCCGGGCACTGATCTGATCCGATCCGCGGCACGCGAAGCGCAAAAACGCCGGCCGTAAACATACCATGGCTCTCCCGGCCACTCGCATTTTGCCACGTACCCGGGATATGGATATACCATGCGTGAGAAGATGAATGCTCCAGGTGAACAATACATTGTTGATGAGCACGGAGACCGGATCGCGGTGATCCTCCCCCTGCGGGAGTATGAACAACTTCAGGAAGACCTTCATGACCTCGCCGTGGTGGCAGAGCGGCAGAGTGAACCGACCATAGAGTTCGCTGAATTCAGAAAGCGGCATGAGCAGCAATGACTGATTACGCAAGTCCGCATCAAAACAGGCGCCGATAAAGATGTCTCAGCACTGCCGCAGGATGACGGGGCCAGAGCACCCGTATCAGGTCTCGCGCAGGGAATGCCCCGGCACGTTTTTGCCTTCGCCGGGATAACGCATCATATATGACCATCGATGTCCTCGCATTTTCGACCTCACCCCGTCGCCGTGGCAACTCAGAGACACTGCTTGACCGGGTGCTCGATGTGATGAGGGGGGAAGGAGCGGCAGTCGAGAAGATCATCGTCCCGGAAGCGGACATCAGTCCCTGCCGGGGGTGCAACGCCTGCGCAAAACTCAACCGGTGCATCCAGCGGGACTACATGGACTACGTCCACGACCGGATCATCGAGGCTGACTGCATCATACTCGCATCCCCCATCTACTGCATGGGGCTTACGGCGCAGGCAAAGGTGCTGGTCGACCGCTCGCAGGTCTTCTGCACCCGGAAGTACGCCCTCCGTCTCCCGGTCGTCCCGCCGGAGCGGAAGGGAAAGCGGGCCGGGATCTTCCTCTCGACCGCCGGGCAGACCTGGGAGAGCGTCTTTGATGCAGCGATACCGTCGGTGAAGTGTTTCTTCAATGTCATCGATGTCAGGGACAGAGACATCAGGTACCTGATGGTGAACGGTGTCGATGAGAAGGGTGCGATCGGCCGCCACCCCACCGCCATGCACGATGCGGAGACCCTGGCACACGAGGTCATCGCGCACCTGCGGGAGGTGGGGATCACATGACCGGACCCGTGAAGGTCCTCGGTATATCAGGGAGCCCCCGGCGGCACGGGAACACCGAGACCCTGCTTGACGCCGTCCTCGACGGGGCCCGGGATGCCGGGGCAGAGGTAGAGAAGATCATCCTCAGATCGCTCGATTACGCTTCGTGCCAGGGATGCAACGCCTGCCACCGGACCGGGGTCTGTATCATAGAGGATGAGATCACCCCGGTCTTTGAGGCGATCGCCCGCGCCGATATCCTCATCGTCGCATCACCCATCTACTCGATGGGGATCACGGCCGAGCTCAAAGGGCTGATCGACCGGACCCAGTACATCTGGGCGCGCAAGTTCATCTTGAAGACCCTTTACTTCACCAACAAACACATCCAGCACCATAAAGGAATCTTCGTATCGACCGCAGGGCTTGGGTGGGAAAACGTCTTTGATGCCGCGTTTCCCGCTATCACCGCTTTCTTCAACGTCACCGGGTTTGAGTACTGGGACAACGTCATAGCAAACGACTTGGACCACTACGGCGGGATTGCAGGCCATCCCACCGCACTCACAGAGGGACGGGCGAAGGGGCAGAAGGTGGTTGGCCTCCTCCAGAAGATGCAGGCGCAGGAGAGCGTGGAGGCATGAAACCTCCCATAAACTCTCACAGAACCCGGAACACCCCCGGATATCCCCGGGTGCTCCTTCCCGGTGGATGGAGTCGGGGATGGACCCGGGGATGAAGGATAGCTCTTTCCGACCAGTAACCGAAGCTTTTTAATAAGACTTTTGATGACTATTCTCATCTACACCAGCCTGCAGGGTATTTTTCAGGACCGCTAAAGGATGCGCATGTGACCCCCACCAGAATCTCAGGACCTATTCATGAGGCGCCCCCAGAGTATCGGATACTTGATAGCACCGATGACTGTTATCTCCTGATCGATGAGGATTATGACGTAGTCTGGGCGAATTTGGCCTTTCAACAGACATTCGGGACCCCGGAAGGCGATCTCAAGGAGATCATCTACGCGCTCGGGGAGGACGAAGATCTCGTCGCGTGGACCTTTGCAGTGCTCGATGGCAGTTGTGAGGTATCCGGGATCGAATGCCGGCTCTCAAGCACCGGAGGGAAGGAACAGCGATATCTCTGTTCGGCCCGGAAAGCGCTGCCCAGCGATAAGGGCTGGTTGCTGCAGTTCCGGGAGATCCGGGACATAACCGTGCCCCCGCACACGGAGGTACTGGTGGCGGGAAACGTACTCTTCATTGGAGATCCAGAGGAAGACAACCTGCTTCCGCATGCTGCCATCCCAATTGTGGCGTCAGGAAAGGTCCTCGGATCGTTGAACCTGGTACCCCGCGACCACAAACCGTTCACCGATGCCGACCGCTCTCTTCTCGCGGCCATCGGGAGGGAGATCGGAAGCTCTATCGAACGCATACTGCTGATCCGACAGCTTGAGGAGGCAAAGCGCGAAGCAGACCTCTACCTCGATATCCTGAGCCACGACATCAGAAACGCGGAGAACATATCGGGTCTCTACACCGACCTCCTCATCAGCACGCTCGAGGGGGAGCCGAAAGAGTACGCGCAGAGGATCCGGAGTAGCATCAGAAAGAGTATCGAGATCTTACGGAACGTATCGACAATCCGCCGGATCCACCATGAATCTACCGTACTCGTGCCGATCGATCTTGACGAGGTTATCCGGAATGAGATCGGGATCTTCTCTGAGATCGACTTCCACTACAGGGGGACCGAACTCGTGGTCGTGGCCGATCCGCTCCTCTCAGAGGTTTTCACGAACCTCATCGGGAATGCCATCAAGTTCGGAGGGCCGACGGTCGAGGTCACCATCAGGGTGGAGGAGATCGACGATGCCGTCCTGGTCTCGGTCGAGGATACCGGACCGGGGATCCCCGACGAGGTGAAGGAGACAGTGTTTACACGGTTCGGAGAGAATAGGAGCCGGAAGAGCGGCCAGGGTCTCGGACTCTACATCACCCGGATGCTCATCGAACGCTACGGCGGCCGGATCTGGGTTGACGACCGGATCCGGGGGCGCCCGGAGTGCGGTGCAGCGCTCCGGTTGACCCTGAAGAGAGCTTGAAGGGAGAAGTCCTTCAGAGGAACGACCCGATGAGGGCTCCGACCGAGGCGACCATGAGCAGCGCAAACGCAGCCGGATTCCAGGCAAGCACTTTACGGCCGTCCAGCACGCTGATCGGGAGCATATTGAAGGTCGCGATCATGGCGTTGACCCGGAGTCCGACGAGGCCAACAAGACCGATGAGGCCACCGCCGAAGAGCATGAGGACTACAAACGGCACGCAGAGGACAAGGTTCGTGATCGGCCCTGCCGCCGATATCCACCCGTTCTCGGTCCGTGTAGCATTCCCATAGACATACGTCGCTCCTGGGGCTGCAAAGACTATCCCCGCAAGTGCCGCCATAATCACAGCGACGAGCAACATCTGGTTATCCTTCTGAAACTCAGCCCAGTAACCGTAGTGCATCGCGGCAAACTTGTGCGCCAGCTCGTGGAAGACGAAAGCAACCCCTACCGTGAGGAGAGACATCA
>FZPS01000018.1_pt591 | contig 16012 bp, 15 predicted proteins | sample 1817821 | NCBI WGS metagenome assembly FZPS01 (sample SAMEA104158645, study PRJEB21678) | metagenome | place: Germany | collected 2015-04-21
GGCCAAGGGGCTGCCTATGGCAATTATCAACCCTATCCCAGGCCAGGAGGACAGGAATGCAGAGTTTCTGCTGAATAACGGCCTGGCAATGAAAGTAACCAAGACCTATCCCATTGATGAAGCCGTATATCAGCTTCTGTCCAACGACGACAAGATACAGACTATGATCCAGCGTATAAACGATATTGCACGGCCTAACGCATCCATGGATTTGTGTAAGTTTATAATGGAACTGTAACTTTGATTGTTTGATTTCTGTTGGCTGAATATCGGTAGGCTGAATCCCGGAATCCCGGTTAGATGACTGCGGTTGCCATATACGCCCAAACAGCTGAGTAACGAATTTATTAAGCGATTCATAAAATATAGCAGAGGATATATTCTGCTATATTTTTTTGTCTATACTAAAAATAGAAAATGTGACTTATTCATTCACATGTTGAATATCGTTAACGCCGCAAAAGCGTATTGTCTTATTCCGGATAAAACCGAAAAGAGGGAATAATTTTCTTAGCAGGAGGAACATGATTATGTATATCGGACAGGACGGAAGGAGGGTGCTCCGGCTTTGGGCTGTAGGACCGGACGTGGTGTTTGTTCAAAGGGTACTAACCGGTGCCGGCTACAATGTGGGACCCATTGATGGAATTTATGGTCCAAGAACCATGCAGGCAGTAATAGAGTTTCAGACTGATAACGGGCTTGTCCCCGACGGTATAGTCGGCCCCAAAACCTGGGCTGCTATAGATGAAATCTATCCGTAACAGCGTAATAGCATAGAACGAAAAATTGCACAAGCCACCCTGTTTGCAGGATGGCTTTTTGTGAGTGAGGCTGATACTCTATACAAACGCTGTTAAGTACAGCTCAAGGTAAAGATCACATTATTCGTATAGATGTATTTAGAACTTCCCTAACAAAAGGATTGGATAAATCAAACTCGCTGCTCCTCAAGGGATGGGGTTCTATCCTATAATCAACTTTACGTCTTATTTTCATTAGTTTGACCCTGTCCTCAATAACATCATCACCGAAGCTGTCGCTGACAACTAAAATGTCAATATCGCTGTCTTTTGTATTAGTTCCTTTTACATATGAACCAAACAAGTAAACACTCTGTACATCAATTTCTTCTTTTAGCAATTCCGCGTATCTTTCAGCAATTTTCTTTACCGTTGATTTATCATTGAAAGAAGCCATTCTCTTAACTCCTTTATTTTCTTAATGTTTTTCTCTGCATACTCTCGTGTGCATATCTTATAAAATGACTGTTTGTAATCTGGATATCTTGCGCTTATATTAAAGGTTGTAATCAGATCTAAAGTGTCTCTTTGTTCTTCAGTGGTTTCAAGATTCAACATATTTGCTATTCTCAGAAGATCATGGATTCTTGGTGGATTTTCATGCATATCTATAATGTAGAGTGCTTTAAGCAATTTTTCAATAACCAGATGTCCTATGAATAAACTCCAATGATAATCTTTGCTTTCATACAGGTTTAACATAGTGTTGTAGTCTCGTTCAGAAGTTCTTATCCAATATTTTATTAGCTCATTTTTATCCATATGCATCATCAACCACCTTGCTTAAATTATACCATAAATGGCAATTTATAAACATTATTGAGTACTTCCAATATTGAAAATTATATATTTTTTACTGTTTGTAAATAAATTATTTATTTAGCCCTGATTGTTGTACCACATATCACGGAAGGCTTGAGGCGTCAGGCCTTCCTGTCTTTTAAACAGATTTATAAAGTGATTGACACTGGGAATTCCAACCTCATAGGATATTTCGTTTATCGTGAGGGAGGTGGTACGCAGCAGTTCCTTGGCTGCACTTAAACGGTTCGTAATCAGATATTGATTTGGGGTGGTATTCGTATAACGTTTGAACAGCTTCTGAAAATAAAACTTGTTGATGTTGTAGCGGCCGGCCAAATGGTCCAAAGTAATTTCCCTGGTGTAATTATCAGCAATATAGTGCAGAGCATCTTTTATGCATTCAGGCATTGGCTCTGTCAGATTTTCATTATTCAGAGCCTGAATACATTCAGCCATAGTCATGGTTATGATTCCGGAGGCATATATTCTGTCTGAAGCATTAATTTCCTGTTTTGTATAGATTCGGATCAACTCTCGTATAAGGGAACTGATTTGAATATTGTTATCCTGTTCATAAATATGCTTTCCGTTATTCAGTGAAACAAAGTGATTATAGTATTGTTCGCTGTTTCCGCCGTAGAAGTGAACCCAAAGAGTGTGCCAGCAGCCTGCATCGGGATTTGTATAATAACAATGGGGTTCATAGCAGTCAATCCAGAAGAAATTGCCGGGCCTTAATGTATAGATTTCTCCTTCATATTCCAAAGTGCCTTCCCCTGACAGGGTGTATTCAATCAGATAAGACTGCAAACCTCTTTTTCTTCTTGTGTAATGCCTTGAGTTGGACAGAAAATCCCCGCACTCCTGCAGATAAACAAAAGAGGATTTAGCCCGGAGCGTAGGAGCATCAATTATCCAAATGGATTCGGGAGACAGATCCAATTCATTATTTATAATAAAATTATCACTCATTGCCGTACATCCCTCATAGATGATATTCGTTTAACAGTGATTGCAGAATGTTTTAAAGCAGAACCTTTGTCTTAATTTTAGTTTATAAATCTCCATTTTGTCAACTTTCTTTTATGTCGGTATATTACACAATTTGTAAGTTAAAGATTCCTTGCAGACTTTAATCACATAACGCTCATAGATACTATAATTCTACTTAATATATATAACATATTGATAGAAATAATACACAAATATGCACAGGAATATTTTAAATAGAGCCTATATTATGTAAATCAACAAAGCGATCTATAGATGCCAAGAAACTGTGATGATATATCAACTTTGTTAAATGACTATGTTAACTTTCTGTCCTATAATTAAATTGCAGAAAGAACAGTACCGGTTAATGACAGTCGTATCACAAATATATATTCTTTTATCCTTTTATCAAACTAAATCTATCTAACTCCACATACATGGGAGGAGGACATCATCGATGGAGAATGTCAGGACAAAAACCATCCCCACCTCATTACATTCATCTGTCAGCAGGCGGAAAAAGGCTTTTCGCAAGGCACTTTCCAATTATGAGCTGTATTTGTTTATACTGCCTGCTTTGGCTACCATTATTATTTTCAACTACGTACCCATGTATGGGGTGCAGATCGCATTTAAGGACTTTATTGCCACAAAAGGAATTACGGGCAGTCCCTGGGCAGGGTTCAAACATTTTGAGCGTTTTTTTAACTCCTATTATTTTTCCAACATTATTACAAATACTCTTCGCCTCAGTATCTATGCTACGGTCGTTGCTTTTCCCGTGCCTATAATCCTGGCCCTGCTGCTTAACGAGGTTCGAAGCAGCTACTATAAAAGGTTTATTCAGACGGTTACTTATGCACCTCATTTTATTTCCATGGTAGTTATGACCAGCATGATTATTTCATTTTTGTCTCCATCGTCAGGTTTTGTCAATCAGTTGCTGAAGGTACTGGGTAAAGAGCCCATTGCCTTTATGGAAAAAAAGGATATGTTCCCCAGTATTTATGTCTTTTCCGGCATTTGGCAGAATGCAGGCTGGAATTCCGTTATGTATTTTGCCGCCCTCTCAGCCATAGATCCTGAGCTTTATGAAGCCGGAAGGGTGGACGGATGCACCAGATTGCAAAAGATCTGGCATATTGATATACCGGGAATCGTTCCCATGATTGTCATACTTCTGATTTTGAACACAGGAAATATCATGTCGGTAGGTTTTGAAAAGGTATATATGCTCCAAAACAACCTGAATATAGAAACAAGTGAAGTCATATCCACCTACGTCTACAAGGTGGGTCTGCAGCGGGCTGAGTTCAGCTTTGCAACAGCCGTAGGCCTGTTCAACTCAATTGTAAATTTCATTTTATTGGTAAGCGTTAATGCGATATCCAGAAGGCTTGGGCAATCCAGTCTGTGGTAGAGGGGAGTTAACATGACTATAAGAGAAAGTATTCCGGATCGTATTTTCAATGCAGTTAATTTATTCATATTGACGATGGTTCTGATAATAGTTATTTATCCTCTTTACTATGTTGTTATCGCTTCCTTCAGCGATCCGGTAATGGTAAATACAGGGCAGGTATACTTCTGGCCCAAGGGCTTCAATTTATCCGGATATATTAGAGTTTTTGCAAATGATGATATCTGGAGAGGATATCGTAACACAATTTTCTATACCGGCTTAGGTACTATCATTAACTTAATAGTTACAATACCTGCAGCTTATGCTTTATCAAGAAGAGATTTACAGGGAAGAAACTTTATAATCGCGCTTTTTACAATAACCATGTTTTTCAACGGCGGGCTGATTCCTACTTACCTGGTGGTCAAAGGGCTGCATCTGACCAATACATTCTGGGCATTGATGCTGCCAGGTGCCGTTGGTACTTACAATCTCATTGTGTCCAGGACCTATATGCAGAACAACATTCCGCTGGAGCTGCAAGAGGCTGCCATTATAGACGGATGCAGCAATACAAGATTGTTTATAAGGATTGTTGTTCCTTTGTCTGCTCCCATTATTGCAGTTATGGCTCTGTTTTATGGTGTAGGCCACTGGAATCAATACTTTAGTGCCCTGCTTTATATCTCTGACGAAAATCTGAAACCGCTGCAGCTGGTTCTCAGAGAGATACTGATTCAGAGTCAGCATATGGCAAGCGCTTCCGCTTCTGATATAGAGTCCATGGCAGAACAGGCAAAGCTGGCTGAATCCATTAAATACTGCGTAATTATTGTTTCAAGCCTGCCGGTGCTTGTTGTCTATCCATTCCTGCAGAAATATTTTACCAAGGGCATTATGCTGGGAGCCATTAAAGGCTGATGTATTAAATTTTCCCGGCAATCGGGAGTATCAAATAAATGAATTAATAAAAGTAGGAGGAGTTAAGAAATGAAGAAACTGCTTGCATTAATCTTGGCTTTAGGTTTGTTTGTAGGCATTCTGAGCGGATGTACCGGCGATAAAGAACCTGCCGGAACAGACCCCACTCAGAAACCGGCAGAAACCGGCGGCGAGGAAACTCCCGGAGCTGATGATGAGGGAACTGAGAATTTCAACGCAACAGGCTATCCGATTGTAAATGAAAAAATCACCCTGACACTGTTCAGTGTAAAGGCTCCTATCCAGGGCGATTGGGAAGAAATGCCCTTCTGGAAGGAAATGGAGGAGATGACCAACATAGCCTTCAAATTCGATCTTGCTGCTCCGGAAGCTGCATTGGAGCGCAAAAGCCTGCTTCTGGGAAGCGGAGACTATCCGGACATCTTCTACGGAGCCGGCCTGTCGGGTGATGAAGAACTCACCTATGGTTCCCAGGGAGTATTTCGTGATCTGAATGAACTGGTAGACAAGTATGCACCTAATATTACAGCCTTCTTTGAGGCAAATCCTGATTATAAGAGCATGTCTTTTGCATCCGACGGAAACTGGTACACCCTGCCTCAGGTCAGCCTGGCGCCGAGGGATACGGTTGCATCAAAGCTGTGGGTCAACCAGGAATGGCTGAACAACCTTGGCCTGCCGATGCCGAAGACCATTGATGAATACTATGAAACATTGAAGGCATTTAAGGAAAATGACCCAAATGGCAACAACCAGGCTGATGAAATTCCCATGTCTTTCTGCGGTGATACCCTGGGGCAGACCCGCGGCGCATTCCTGGCAGCATACGGGGTAATGTATAATTCCGAGTTCTTTGACGTGAAAGACAATAATGTATTCTTTATACCCACCAGTGATGCCTGGAAAGCATATCTAACCTTTATGAACAAGCTCTACAAAGAAGGATTGATGGACACCGAGTCCTTTACGCAAACTACACAACAATACGTAGGCAAGGGAAATCAAACCCTTATCGGCTCCTTTGCACACCTTGCCAGCTATATAGTTGACACAATGGAGAATTACCCCAAATATAAGGCTATACCGCCGCTGACCAGCGATATGAACAGCGAGCAGATGTGGCCCAACAAGTATCCTATCAGCTTTGGACAATTTGCCATTACCGATAAGAATGAGCATCCCGAAGCTTCCATCAGATGGGTAGACTACTTCTTTACCCACGAAGGCGGAGCATTCATGAGTCAGGGGCCCGAAGGCCTGGGCTGGCAGTATATTGATGAAGAACGCAAGATGTGGGAGAAAATCGTTCCCGATGGTTATGCCTCTTCAGAAGAATACAGGGGCACCCTTACTCCCAACTGCGGAACCGCCACTCCTGGTGTGGTAACAGGAGAGTTCCTGCTGGGTCTGAATGCAGCGCATGTTGTCAATCTGGAAGAGCAGATTGCTGAAGCCTACCTGCCCCACATGAAATCTTCCTTCCCGATTCTTAAATTGACTGCGGATGAACAGGAGGAAGCGGCAACGCTGAAGACGGATATCCTGAAATACGTGGAGCAGATGGAAGCCAGCTTCATAACCGGCGAAACCGATTTAAGCGGCTGGGATGATTATGTGGCCAATCTGGAAAAAATGAAGGTTGGAAGACTGGTAGAAATATATCAGACTGCATACGATCGTTTTGCCGGCGCCAATTAAGAACAGGCAGCGTTTTATAATCATCTTATAACCAACTGAATTGAGCGGGCTGTGCTTAATGGCTGCCCGCTCTAATTATGAAAACAGACTAAAATATTGCTTCATCGGAGGTAAAGTACATGATTATTGAAAGGCGGAAGCCTCGGACGGCGAGAATCGGAATTTTCGGTGTGGGGCATGACACATATTGGGGGCAGTTTGATGGATTGCTGGAAGAGCTTATGTCCTATCATGAGGAACTGAAAAGAATAGTGGAAAGCAATGGCGTGGAAGTAATTGACTTCGGCATGATAGATAATGCCCTGAAATCCTACGAGGCTGTAAAAAAGCTGAAGGCTGCAAATCTGGACCTGATATTCTGCAATATGCTCACCTATGCGACCAGTTCCACATGGGGCATCATACAAAGAGAGATGGATATTCCCATAGTTCTGGTTGCACTTCAGCCCCTGAAAGCCATGGACTATACCCGTGCCAGCACATATATGCAGCTGGTAAATGACAATATATGTTCCCTGCCTGAATTTGTCGGTGTTTCTGTCAGGATGGGCAAAAAAGTTCCTCCTTCCGTAATAGGCACCCTTTATGATGATCCGAAGGCAAGGGAGGAAATCGGTGAGTGGTGCCGGATTGCATGCGTGCTTCACGATATCAAAGGGGCCAGAATAGGGCAGATGGGACATGTACTGGAATCCATGCTGGATATGCACACCGATCCCACGGCCTTTACTGCTCAGTTCGGTATTCATATCGTGCAGGTGGAGCCCGATGACGTGATGCGGCATTACAGGCAGGTAAGCCGGGAGGAAATAGAGCGGAAGAAAAAAGAAATTCTCAGCTTTTTTGATACGCCGGATCCGAAATCCGATCCCATCACGGAGAAACTCAGGGAAGAGGACTTGATAATAGCAGCCAAGGCAGCTGTAGCCCTGGATCGTTTTATAGAGGAAAAACAGCTGGATGGAATGGCCTACTACTATGAGGCAGAAGAAGGCTCTGAAATGCGCGAGCTGGTAACCAACTTTATTGTGGGCAATTCCCTCCTGAGTGCTGCAGGCTTCCCCATGTGCGGTGAATTGGATCTGAAAACCTGTGTGGCCATGATGATCATGGACAGCCTTGGCATCGGAGGCAGCTTTGCTGAATTCCATCCCATTGACTTCAATGAAGATTTTATTCTGGTGGGGCATGACGGTCCGCATCATATAAATATTGCTGATGACAAACCGGTTCTGCGCAGTCTGAAAAAATATCACGGCAAACCGGGTTCCGGTGCTTCCGTTGAGTTTAAAATAAAGCAGGGCCCCATTACCATGTTGTGTATAACTGTCAGGGAAGACGGAAAGTTCAAGTTTATAATAGCAGAAGGAGAATCCAGGGAAGGTCCCATACCTCCCACGGGAAACTCCAATACCCGGGGTCATTTTAGTCCTGATGCAGTAACTTTTCTGCATAAATGGCTTGCAGAAGGTCCGACCCATCATTATGCTCTGGGAGTCGGGCATCACGCATCCACCATTAAGAAAATAGCGGATGCACTGGGAATCGAGGCTGTTATTATCGAAGGATGAGTTCGGGAATAAACAGAGGACAGCCACAGGGAGGGGATGCAATGTACAGTTTTGAATATCCAAAAGACATGAATGTAGGCAGAGTCTGCCTTGAAATGAGTCTGAAGCCCTTTAAGAGTCTTGAACAGAGCTTTATAGAAGAGGTTTGCACCGAGCTTTTTGATCAGTGGAAGGAGCTCTTAATAAAGGCATCCGGTTGTTCTGTTCTGCTGTGGACGGCGGATGGCAGCGAAATATTGGAATACAGAGGGGAACTGGATGATGAAATAGAATGGGCCAGGTATCTGGGGTTGGCTAACCCGCCTGATTTACCTCAAGGTTCGGATCCGCAGAAGCTCGGGCTTCATTCCTGGCCCAGGTACTATATGGATAATCCGCCGGTTATTACTTACGGTGATTTGAAACGCATCATAGCGGCATTAAAGAGAATCGGCAGGGAAATCACCGGATTTGAGATAACGGTAGGGGCAACTTTTGATCCCGGTCCCGAGTTTGCCAAATCCGATTTCAAATATAACAGGCATACTGAAATATCAAAAGGTTCTATACTGGGCGGTGATGGCTCAAGTAAATGGGTGCATTGCACATCGATTCTGAAAGGTGACACCGGAAAATATGCGGCCTTTCCCGACGGGATACCGGAAGGCACCCATTTCGGCACTTTCCTGGGAGCTCAGTACAGGGAGTTGGCAAAGGATCTGGGCTTTGATTATATTTGGTTTTCCAATGGCTTTGGTTTTTCACGGGACTCCTGGAACTGGACCGGGGAATGCTTTGACGGAAAGGAATTTTTCGACGGTGCGGCAGAAAGAGTAAAGGATCAAATCCTGGAGTTCTGGCATAAGTTTACTGAAGCCTGCCCGGGTGTCCGGATCGAAACAAGGGGAAGCAATCTCTCAACAGGAATGGATATAGCTGCACATGGCTCGCCGCTGTCTTCCATATATGAATTCCTGCCCTTTGCTCCCCCCAATTCGCCCTGGGCTGCAATAGATGCGCAGTTTGGCCTGGAACTGGTGGGTTATATGTCCCATATTGCTGAAACGCCTTCAGAGGGATATCTGTTCCGCTATTATACCCATGATCCCTGGTGGATCAACAGTCCCTGGTTTGACCGGTACAACAGGCAGCCTCATGACATTTACCTGCCGCTTTCCGTTGCCAGGCTTGATGAGAACTTAAGGGTCATGCAGCCTTATGGGATCAACTTTCTGACGGCAGATGATTCCTTCGGCAATCTTCCCCGCAGATGTCCGGTGGAGGTAATACCTCATCTGCTGGATGCATATTCCCATTATCCGGATTCAGCAGGACCGGTTACCTGGGTTTATCCTTTCGAGCAATATCACAAAATCGGATTCCAAAAAGACAGGGCCGGTGAGGTGCTTTTTGGTGACTGGTTCATTAAGAGCGCTGTCGATGCAGGCATGCCTCTGAATACCGTCATATCGGCTTCCAACTTTGTGAAAGGTGATGCAGCAAGGCATCTTGCAGGCAAAACCGTATTGGTGATGCCTGTTCCGGATGAAGATTCGGATATGGAGAAGGCCGTGCTGGAGGCCTTATTAAGGAAAGGCGATGTTCTGCTGTACGGCCCGGCAGATCATGCATCAGATACCATCAAATCACTTCTTGGCATAGAAACCACTATGCCCCTGGAGGGAGAGTTTATTTTAGAAAGCAGTCTCCCGGAGGATAAGATTCTGCAGGGCGGTGATCCCTCCCGGGTTCTGAAGCATCAGGCACTAATCAGCGGCGGCGGGCTGAATACGATTAGAGCCGGCTCCGACGTAGATATTCTGATTAAAGCAGTGCATACAGACGGAGAGGAAAGAATATACGGCGTTTTTAACGGCAGAGCGCTGTCCGGACGACTGGCATGGGTTCGCGGAAGTTTTCCCGGGGAAGGAAATCCCCGCTCCAGGCTGCCTGGGAACTTCAAGGCTTCCGAGTATGTGATGCCCGGCAAGTTTCTCAGAGCCGTTTTGACAAAATTTGATGTCCATATCGCTTTTGCTCTTCAGGAGCTGGACGATCAATCCCCCATGGTATTGTATTCCATGAGCGAAAATGCCTGCTATGTGACCGGATATGCACCTGATACCGCATGTAAAATGAGGCTTGGTCTCCCTGACGGTGCTCCCATTATGATGGGAACTGATTGTATTGTTGAAAACAGCATTGCAGAATATACCTTGCCTCGCTGGTGGTACAATGAATGCCGGATTTTTGTCAGGCAAAAAGAAAGATCAAAGGTCAGCTGTATCATTAAGCCTTCAGTATTCCCAGGCACAGACAGAAGGTTTTATGTTACCGGGCTCAGGGATGCAGACGTCATTTTCCGCAAGGTACCCGGCACTATTGTTAAGCTGGTGCATTTCCCCTGCGGCAGCAGCGGACATGGTGATGCCGATAAATTCCTTGATACCAATATTGAATATGAGGAATTGGATAATAACCGGATTCTGTGCAGGAATATCAGCGGCTCATTGATGATTTCCTGGGGAACAGGCGAGACTTATAAGCTTGTCGGCGAATAAAGCTTGAGAGTAAAGAAATTAAGAGTTAAGAAAAGAAGGGGAAAGCCAGTATAATAAGCCGGAGGTGGATAATTATGCTGTCATTGGAAGGCTTTCAAAGCCCCAGTCCTATTCACAGAGGAACCGAGCTTTGGATGCTGAACGCACAGCTGCAGCCGGAGGAACTCAGGCGGCAGATTCGTGAAATGAAAAGGCAGGGCTTTTATTCCTTTATTGCCCGGACTTATATAGGGCTGTCATCAGATTACCCCGGGAAGGATTTTATGAACAACATGAGGGTAATAGTTGATGAGGCCGGCAGGCAGGGTTTGAAGGTATTCGTACAGGCAGGGTATATGCCTGGGGGAGTCCTTAACCTTCCTGATGAGTATACTCACACTGCCATTAAAAGAATGCCCGCAGATAATATGAATGACGTAAATGGAACAGTCTTATCAATTAATGATAAATATGCATATGTCCTCGTTACAAAAACTTATTTCCTTGATATGCTGAATGCAGATGCAATGAAATATTATATTAAGGTCTCATACGAGGATATGTGGAGGGATTTCAGGGATGAATTCGGTAAAACCATAGTATCCGTATGGGTGGATGAACCTCATTTCAGTCCTCCTGATCTTCCCTGGACCAGGAAGCTGCCTGAGCTGTTCCGGCAGGAATGGGGCTGCAGCATTCTGGATAATCTGCCTCTGCTCTTTGAAGACACAGGCAGCTATAGGAGCGTTCGTTATCATTATTGGAGAACCGTACTGAAACTCCTGAAGAATGCCTATTTTACAGAGGTATCCGAATGGTGCCGTGCCAATAATCTGCTTTTCAGCGGTCATCTTATGGGAGAAGATACCCTGGCTGCTCAGACAGCCTACACCTGCAGCGCCATGCCCCTTTACAAGTATTTCGACATACCCGGGATCGATCACCTGACAGCAGATCTGAATTGGAGGCATGGGCATCACAGGGGGCTGGAGGAAGACCACTACCGCTTTTTAAATACGCCTCTCCAGTGCAGCAGTGCTGCGCATCAGGCAGGAAAAGAGGAAAAATTGTGCGAGATGTATGGGGTAAGTACCCAAAACCTTACCTTTAAGAAACAGAAGTATATTTTTGACCATTTTGCATCTCTGGGGATCAACCACAAATGTGTTCATGGGCTCTTCTATTCGCTGAAAGGCCGCAGCAAAAGGGCGTATGCACCACATATCAATTACTACCAGCCATATTGGGAGCATTATCATGCCCTGACGGATTATCAGGCCCGCGTAAGCTGGTTTGTCAGCCAGGGCAGGCCTGCAGCTGATATTCTCTGTCTCCATCCGGCTGAAGCAGCTTTTATGGAGTACAAGAGTGTGCATGACGATGGAAGGGAAGACAGGCATGCCTATGGAGAAATGGACAGAAAGTTCAACTCTCTTCTCAGAGGGCTGGTTGGAATTCAGGCCAATTTTGAACTGGGTGATGAAGATACCATTGCCGACATAGGCAGCGTTGATGACACCGGAAAATTTGTAGTAGGGCACATGAAATATCGGATGGTCATTATTCCGGATATAAGGGTATTGCGTCAGACTACCGTTGATTTGCTGAAGAAGTTCTGTGATCTGGGCGGCAGGCTTATTATAATGGGTACACTTCCGGATATGCGGGATGGAAAGCCGGATGCAGCTTTGGCTGATGAACTGATGGGGCTGAAAAATACCGTCCATGTGAAAAACTTTAATGAACTGCGGATACTTCTGGAAGCGGATCCAGACAGGAAATATATCTATGCCGGAGAAGGCAGCAGCAATATTCAAATCAACTATCGTGAAGGTAATGGCTGCAAGTATTTTATGATCTTCAACAACCATGAAGATGAGTCAAGAAAGGGAAAGCTTGTCCTTAAAGGAAATTATCGCTTTTTCTCGCTAAACGCACTGGACGGCTCTTGCCGGGAATTGCCTGTGAAGCAGAATGAAGGCACTTCATGCCTGGATTTAGCTGTGGAAAAAGGAGGCAGTCTGCTTATCTATGCAAAGCCGGATTCAGAGCAGATAACAAGCAAACAGGCAGTTCCTGCTGTACGTCAGGTATTGGATTTGGGTGACAACTGGAATGTCTCCGCAAATGATCCTAATGTCCTGTTGCTGGAATACTGTACCTACAGGCTGCCTGATGGTGAATTTTCTCCGCCCCTGACCATTCTTGCCTTGCAGCATCTATTGACTAAAGAGAATTATCAGGGTGAAATTATTATACGGTTCACTTTCCGGGCGGAAACCGACATACCTGATGTGAGACTTGCACTGGAAGATCCTAAGGAGCAGAAGATTACCTTTAACCGAAAAGATGTGGACACAAGCAATCCAAAAGGATGGTACCGGGATAAAAGCTTTATCGTAGTCGACCTGCCTGATGGAATCAGAAAGGGCGAGAATCATATAGAAACAACCCGTTACTTTAAGCCTTTGGAAAAGCCTATATCCAGGCTGTCTGCCTTGTATCAGAAGCTGGACGGCGTGCAGCTTGAGGCAATGTATCTGCTGGGTGATTTCGGTGTATACGGAAAAGAGGAACCAACTGATACAAACTGCATTCGTTACAACAGGGATTTCATTATAGGGAAACCGCCTGTCGCTGCCGTCAGTGAGCTTACAAGTTCAGGCTTCCCCTTCTTTGCAGGTACGATTTCCATGAAGAAAGAAATTGTCCTGGATGATATTCCTAAGGAAAAGCGTATATACATTTCCCTGGATAAGATGGATGCATGTCTGGCATCTGTTTATTTAAATGGCAGGCATGCCGGGAATCTGTACTGGGATCCGCTAAAACTGGATATTACTGATTTAGTAATGGCAGGAAAGAATACCATTGAAATAAAATTAACCAATACACTTAGAAACCTGTTGGGTCCATACCACAGACCGGTGGGGGAAGTTGGATACTGCTGGAGTGGATATGAATCGCCCAATGATCCCTGGCTTGGAGAGTACAGTATAGTCACCGGAGAAATATTCCCGGATTGGCATTTCAAAAGGGATGTTGATACCACAGCCTGGACAGACTCTTATCTTCAGGTGCCGTTCGGAGTAAAAGGCGTTAAGATTCTGTTTGAGTAATGGATTGAGTTTAATTTAAAATCCTCATACTATGAAGGGGTAGGTTATTATGGTAGTTAAACCTTCGCAGAATGAACCGGATATTGAACGTTTACTTAGGGCCTTTTACCATGAAAGAACTGATATAGTGCCCAATTTCGAAATACTTATGAACAGTCGGTTTATTTCATATATGATGGGAAGAGAAGTATATATTTACCTATGATTCTGTTTAGATTTTATACTTATGGCATTATCGATAGCTGATGGTGAAATATATTCTTCTATAGTAGAAAGTAAACACTCTTCGGTTTCCAGGGATAACCATGATAACATACGTTTGACGCGATATCTGATTGCATTTTCAGTAATATAGATAGTTTCAGACAATTTGCTGTAAGGTATTTCATTAAACAGACCGCGTAGTATAAGGAAATCCAAATCATCGCAGCGGGTTATGAAGTCTTCAATCTGCATAATCTTGTTAACTTCTGAATCCTCATAAAAATCTATGCTGGGTATATTTGGAGATAGGTAATAGGGAAAACCTTGGAGGATTTGAGTCTCCAATGTTGTTTCTCTTACAATTATTTTGCAGTCAAGCTTTACAGACGCACTCATCAGGGATGATTGTTTATATAAATATGAATAGAGTAATATTGACTGCTGGCCAAGTTCATGATGATCCAGTGCAACAGTTGTCAGGGAAGGGGTAAAAAAAAAACAGCGTTATTGTTGAAGAAAAAAAGATTATTATACCAACATACGAACAACCTGAACCAGAAGAAATGCCAATGTTTTCTGAGAACCGTGTGCATCAACGTACCAGTGGCAAACCTTATCCATGTCGCGTCGTACTTAAGGTGAACAGGAAGAATAAGGTAGACAAAGAATATAATGTAATAGTATTAGAAAATGAATATATTAAGCTGCAAATTATCCCTGAATTAGGAGGACGCATATATTCTGCAACGGATAAGATAACAGGATAACTGTTTATGTTGAATATAATGTATAGTAACATTGGTCTGGCCACCAGACAATCAAGCCAATTATTTTTGAATAAATTAGCAACTGAAACAATATGAAAACACATTTATCTGATGAGGGGGATCGCGAAGATTATATGAACATCAGTCCCATAAACGCAAAAAAAGTGTCGCAACTGATAATAGAGCAGTTTATTAATATGATTAAAGAAGGAAAACTTAAAATGGGAGATAGGCTGCCCCCTGAGCGTACTCTTGCAGAGATGTTTAATGTAAGCAGAGCTTCTGTTAGAGAGGCATTCAGTGCGATGGAGATAATAGGACTTATTGAGGTGCGCCAAGGTGAAGGCTCATATATTACAGAGTTAAACATTGGTCCTTTTATCAATACTATTGCCCCTTTATTTGTGCAAAACGAGACCATGGAATCTGATTTATTAGAGTTCAGAAAGCTTATAGAGATAGAAGCTGTAAGACTGGCAGCGAAGAAACAGGTTCTTGATACTCAGGTTAAGGACAAAAAAAGCAGACTTAATATAGCATTTCTGGAAAAGCAATTAAGTATCATGTATGAAGCGCTAAATAAAAATGACATTAATCTGGGAGCAGAAGCGGATATTCAGTTCCATAAGGTAATATTCAAACTTACTGACAATATTATCCTGATAAAAGCATCTGAATGTATAGCATATATCTTAGAATCATCGGTGAAGTTCAATAGAACAAAGATATTAACTGACAGTAATAATACAAAGGAACTATACAGTCAACACTATCAGATATATGAGGCAATCAAGCTTGGTAATTCGGAGCTTGCTGCTCAAATCATGGAGAAGCACCTCAATTTTGTAAATGAAATTAGTGATTGACCAAAAACAGGGGGTAGTGAATTTTATGAACATTCTGGTCTGTATAAAGCAGGTGCCGGGCACCAACAAAGTGGAGGTAGACGAAGAAACGGGAGTCCTGAAGCGGGACGGAGTCAGCAGCAAAATGAATCCATATGATTTGTATGCCATAGAAACCGCTTTGAGGATCAGGGAGAAAACCGGCGGCACCATAACTGCAGTGACAATGGGACCTTCCCAGGCTGAAGCTGTTATAAAAGAGGCATACATGATGGGCGTAGATGAAGGTTATATATTCTCTGACCGGAGGTTTGCCGGGGCAGATGTACTGGCAACTTCGTATAC
>FZPS01000014.1_pt89 | contig 16005 bp, 13 predicted proteins | sample 1817821 | NCBI WGS metagenome assembly FZPS01 (sample SAMEA104158645, study PRJEB21678) | metagenome | place: Germany | collected 2015-04-21
GTGGCGGGAACCCACCAGAAAAACCTAAATTTTTGTCCAAAGTATTGACATAGATCCATATTTTATTTTAATATATTTTATAGTAGTGAAATTTAATATTTATTAATCAAATATTAATTAAATATTAATAAGTAAAAAATAAGGAGTTGATTGTAATGGGAGAACAATATAATAACTTTCCGCAGATGCAAGATAATGGAACTAATGCTTTAGCAATTACTGGCTTTATTTTAGGACTTATTTCTTGGTTTTTAAACTTTTTTGGAATAGTCGCAATATTAGCCATAATATTTTCTGCGATTTCCTTCTCGCAAATTAAAAGAAAAAACCAAAAAGGAAAGGTCTTTGCTATTATTGGATTAATTTCTGGAATAGCTAATTTTATTTATGCTTTCGTTATAATAAGCAGTATATTAAGTTTTCTATAATTAAAAAAGTAATAAAAGCTCAAACATTGCAATTTTAAGTGTTTGAGCTTTTGTTATTGGACAAGGGAAATAGATTAGATAAACTTAAGAATAGATATATTTAAACATTTAAATTATATTTAAGTAAAATTATATAAGATTTCTTACATAGCAAATTTAAATGCTATCTAGTATAATATTAGCAGGCTAAAAATTTGCAGAGGAAGGTTTAAAATAACATGAAAAAAATAAGTGAAATTTTTAGTGACTACGGTTTAGGGGGAAACATAAACAGAGCGGTTATTGAGGGAGTAACTTTAAGAAAAAAGACTAAAACCCTTGAAATGACAATAAGCTGCGATAAATACATTGAAATTGGAGAAATAGAATCTTTTAATAATTTTATTAAAGAAAGATTTGCTCTAAATGATTCAAGAATTATCATTAATTATCCTGAAGGAACTTCTGAAAGGCCAATGGAAGAGAAGGTAAAGGAAGTTCTTGATTTTTTAGCAATTAAGCACCCCTTTTTAAAAGCTGCAATAAATAATTGTGAATTAGAAATAAAGGATAGTCTTATTGAATTTAGCTTTAAAATGTTTATCTCAAAAATGTTAAGAGATTTAAAATATGATAAGAAAATTCAGGATTCAATAAGAGCCTTATATGGAAAAACATATAAGATTAATTTTGTTGACAGTATAACTGAAGAAGAGTTTGCTAAGATGCAGGAAGATGACCTTGAAAAGGAAAAAGCCCTTATCCAAAAAGAAATTCAAGCTATAAAAAGTAATAATAACAATGCTCAAGCAGCACCTAAGGCCGCACCAGAATTAAAACAAGAAACAAAAGCAGAAAATGATAACAAGAATAAGAATCCAGCATTGATCTTAGGTAGAAATGCAAATATAAAGGATCCTGTAATTAAGATTACTGATATTACACCAAATGAAGGAAGGGTATCTATACAAGGTGAAATATCTAATGTAGATGCAAAGGAATTAAGAAGTGGAAAATTATTAGTTTCCTTTGATTTATATGATGGATCAAGTTCAATGACCTGTAAATCCTTTGTAAAACCAGGAGATGGTGACGAGGTATTCTCTAGATTGAAGAAAACTAAGGCTGTAAAACTTCTTGGTAATGCAGGTTATAGCAATTTTTCTGGGGAAGTTGAAATGATTGCCAATACTATAATAGAGGTAGAACCTATTAAAAAGGCAGTGAGAGTGGATAATGCTAAAGTAAAAAGAGTTGAGCTTCATATGCATACACAAATGAGCCAAATGGATGCAGTTAGCAGTGCTTCTGATTTAATTAAGAGGGCCATGAGCTGGGGCATGAAGTCTATTGCCATAACAGACCATGGAGTTGTTCAGTCCTTCCCAGAAGCCCATAAACTTTTAGGAAGAAATAACCCAGACATGAAAGTTATTTATGGAGTAGAAGCCTATTTAGCACCTGATAAAAAGCCTTCAGTAACTAATTCTATGGGACAGTCTATTGATACAACCTATTGTGTACTGGATTTAGAAACTACAGGTTTTTCTGCAGTAACAGAAAAAATAACTGAAATAGGTATTATGAAGCTTCAAGGTGGAAAGGTAATAGATAAATTTGCTTGCTTTGTAAATCCTGAAAAGCCTATTCCAGCTAAGGTTATTGAAGTAACTAACATAACTGATGATATGGTAAAGGATGCAGAAACTATAGATAAGGTATTTCCTAAAATACTAGACTTCATTGAAGGAAGTGTTTTAGTTGCTCACAATGCAGAATTTGATATAGGCTTCTTAAAGCATAATGCCAGAGTCTTAGGTTATGATTTTGACTTTACTTACCTAGACACTTTATCCTTGGCAAAAGAGTTATTCCCTGAATATAAAACTTATAAATTAGGAAGAATAGCTAAAAATTTAGGTATAAAAGTTGAAGTTGCCCATAGAGCCTTAGATGATGTTGATACAACTGTAAAAGTATTTAATATAATGCTTGATATGTTAAAGGAAAGAGGAGTAGAAACCCTTGAGGACATAGATAAATATGCTTCAGATGAAAGAGCTAAGAAAGAAGAATATAAAAAGCTTAAGACATATCATGCAATAATCCTTGCTAAGAATTACACTGGATTAAAGAATTTATATAAATTAGTATCATATTCACATTTAGATTATTTTTTTAAGAGACCTCGAATATTAAAGAGTATGTTTAAGAAATATTCTGAAGGCTTAATCATTGGTAGCGGCTGTAGTGAAGGAGAACTTTATCAAGCAATACTACTTGGAAGGTCTGATGAAGAAATTGAGGCAATAGCTCAAGATTATGATTATCTAGAAATCCAGCCCTTAGGAAATAATGATTACCTAGTAAGAAAGGAACAAGTTCCTGATAAAGAATACTTAAAGGAAATTAACAGGAAAATAGTTGCCCTAGGAGAAAAGTTAAATAAACCTGTAGTGGCAACTGGGGATGTTCACTTCCTAGACCCAGAAGATGAAATATACAGACGTATAATTGAAGCTGGTCAAGGTTATAAGGATGCTGATAATCAAGCGCCCCTGTATTTAAGGACTACTGAAGAAATGCTTGAAGAGTTTTCATATTTAGGAAGAGATAAAGCTTATGAAGTAGTAGTAGAAAATACAAATAAAATATCAGATATGTGTGAGCAAATTAGCCCTATTTCTCCTGAAAAGGCTACCCCACATATTGATGGATGTGAGCAGACCATTAAGGATATTGCTTATGGAAAGGCTTATGAATTATATGGCGATCCATTGCCAGAAATAGTTCAATCAAGGTTGGATAGGGAACTAGATTCTATTATTTCAAATGGATTCTCAGTTATGTATATAATTGCCCAAAAACTAGTATGGAAGTCAAATGAAGATGGATACTTGGTTGGTTCGAGAGGTTCCGTTGGTTCTTCCTTAGCTGCCTATATGACTGGTATAACTGAGGTTAATGCCCTGCCTCCTCATTACAGATGTCCAAAATGTAAGTATTCAGACTTCACAGATTATGGCTGCAATAATGGAATTGACTTACCAGATAAAGATTGTCCTAAATGTGGAGAAAAGCTTGAAAAGGATGGTATGGATATACCTTTTGAAACCTTCTTAGGCTTCAATGGAGATAAGGAACCTGATATAGACTTAAACTTCTCAGGAGAATATCAAGCAAAGGCTCATAAATATACAGAGGTTATCTTTGGTAAAGGAACAACCTTTAAGGCAGGAACTGTAGGTACAATTGCAGAAAAAACAGCCTTTGGATATGTAAAAAAATATTTTGAGGAAAGAGATATTTCCCTTAATAAGGCAGAAATTTTGAGAATATCAAAGGGTTGTACAGGAATAAAAAGAACAACAGGTCAGCACCCTGGAGGAATTATAGTAGTTCCTAAGGGAAGGGAAATTTTTGAGTTCTGCCCAGTTCAGCATCCAGCAGATGACCCTGAATCAGATATTATAACAACTCACTTTGATTATCACTCAATAGATCAAAACCTACTGAAGCTTGATATACTAGGCCACGATGACCCTACAGTAATAAGAATGCTTCAAGATTTAACTGGGGTAGACCCTAAGACTATACCTTTAGATGATAAAGATACTATGTCCATATTCTCATCTACAGAAGCCTTAGGAGTAACGCCACAGCAGATAAATTCAAAGGTAGGAACTTTTGGGGTTCCTGAGTTTGGTACTAGGTTCGTTAGAGGAATGCTTGTAGATACAAAGCCAAAGACTTTCTCAGACCTTTTATGTATATCAGGACTTTCCCATGGTACTGATGTTTGGCTGGGAAATGCCAAAGACTTAATTGACTCCGGAATAGTAACAAGCATAAGTGATGCGGTATGTACAAGAGATGATATTATGGTTTATCTAATAAAGAAAGGTCTTCCGCCTGATACTGCCTTCAAAATAATGGAGCTTGTTCGTAAAGGTCAGGCCTTAAAAAATCCAGAGAAGTGGGCAGAATATGAAGCTTTAATGAGAGAACATGATGTGCCAGAATGGTATATAGATTCTTGTAGAAAGATTAAATACATGTTCCCTAAAGCCCATGCTGCAGCTTACGTTATGATGGCCTTTAGAATTGCCTGGTTTAAAGTTCATATACCTATTGCTTATTATTGTGCTTACTTTACTATAAGAGCAAAGGCCTTTGATGCAGAGCATATGATTTTTGGAAAAGAAAAAGTAAAGGCAAGAATGAAGGAAATTGAAGACTTAGGCAATGATGCAGCTCCAAAAGACAAGGATACCTATGATGATCTAGAAATAGTTTTAGAAATGTATGAAAGAGGATTAAGTTTCTTGCCAATTGATTTACGCAAATCTCATGCTACAAAGTTTATAATTGAAGATGGTGCTTTAAGACCACCGTTTAATAGTATAGCTGGTATGGGAAATGTAGCTGCTGAAGGTATATATAATGCAGTTCATGGAGATATTCCAATAAGTTCAATAGAAAACTTAAAGAAACGTGATAAGGTTGGTAATTCTGCCGTAGAGCTACTAAGAAAATTTGGATGCCTAACAGGGCTTCCAGAAAGAGACCAATTAAGTTTCTTTGATGTGATTTAGGCATTGAACACTTAGTGAAGTTGAGCTTGCCTGAGATAGATGTTCCTATGATTATTTAGTGAAAACTACTATGCCGAGAGTTTTGGTTAAACTTGCTGCGCTCAAACAAACCAACAACTCTAGGGCCTAGTAGTTTTTTTTCACCAAGTACTTCTACATGCTCGCTATAGGCTTATTACGCAAATTCTATTTATCTTCGCTACTTATATTTATCATCTTTATAAATTAGTGAAGAAGTAAAAGCATTTAAAGCATATGGAAAGAAATTTCCATGTGCTTTTTTATGTATTTTAAATTTCAATATAGATAGATATTTAAATAGATAAAGTTTAAAGATTGATTTTTTGTATAAAAATGGGTAAAATATAATTAAGAGGTTTAAGGGAGTGAAGGTATGAATAGAAATATCATGAAGATATTAGGTAAGTGTTTAATATTTGGAGGAATTCTTGCTGTGGCGTTATATTTTCTAGGAACTATATTAGTAAAGAAAGATATGTTTAAAGAAATAGAATCAGCTTTATTTTTTGAGGGAATGATTTCAATAATAATTGGATTATTTTCTGCAATGTCAGGAAATCCTAGTGGCTTATCTTTGCAGGGGTCTGGAAGTAGTAATGCTGGTTATATTTCTCATGTGAATATAGAAACTACAAAACATGAAAGAGAAAAGGTAAAAGTACCAAAAGACTTTTCTATGGGAGTTAGCTCACTAACCCTAATTCTAGGAGGATTAATTACTGTAGTAGTTTCATATATTTTGTAATGTACAATGAAGGAAATAAAAATTTTAAAATTTTATTGACAAATTAATTTGTTGATAGTAATATAATAACAACAAACAATTAAATATTCCGATATGTTAAATCTTATCAAGAGTGGTGGAGGGACTGGCCCTGTGAAACCCAGCAACCTTATAATAGAAGGTTATAGCTTTATGCAAAGGCATATAGCTTATTTTCTGTTAGTTTGGTGCTAAATCCTGCGGCTTTGAGCTGAAAGATGAGAGAGTAAATTTGAATGTGACTTAGGCTGCACTTAGGATTTATTCTTAAGTGCATTTTTATTTACTTAAATTATTTAAGTGCTTAATTCTAAAAGGAGGACCAATTTGTGATTAAAATTACTAATTTAAGCAAGAGTTTTGATAAGACAGAAGTTTTGAAAAATGTTTCTTTAAATATAAAAGAAGGCGAAATATATGGAATCATAGGTCATAGCGGAGCAGGAAAATCAACTCTTTTAAGATGTATAAATGGTTTAGAATCCTACGATAAAGGTACAGTTCAAGTTGGTGGCAAGGAAGTTGAAAAATTAGAAGGATATAGATTAAGAGAATTTAGAAAAGATCTAGGAATGATATTTCAGGGCTTTAATCTTCTAAAAAGAAAAACTGTATTTGAAAATGTAGCTCTACCATTAGAAGTTTGGGGATATGAGGAAGAGTACAAAAAGTATAAAGAAGAATGCCAAAAGGAAGGCAAAAAGTGCCCAAGCTATAAGAAATATCAAAAGGAAAGAATAGAAGAAAGAGTAAATGACTTATTAAACTTAGTAGGTCTTTCAGAAAAAGCAAAAGAAAGAACAACAAGTTTAAGTGGTGGTCAAAAGCAAAGAGTTGCCATTGCAAGAGCCTTAGCCCTAGAGCCAAGAATTCTTCTTTGTGATGAAGCTACATCAGCTCTAGATCCAAAAACAACTAAGGACATACTACAGCTTTTATTAAAGATAAATAAAGAATTAGGAATCACTATTGTAGTAGTTACTCACCAAATGGAAGTTGTTAAGGAAGTTTGTGAAAGAGTTACTTTACTTGAAGGTGGAATAGTAAAAGCTGAAGGAAGGGCAGAAGATTTATTCTTAAATCCAGGACTTTCATTAAAGAAATTCCTTGGAGATGATGAGGATGAGCTTTTACCTGCTGAAGGAGTTAATATAAGATTATTCTTCCCAAGCAATTCTTCAGAAAATGCTCTTATAACAAGAATGGCAAAGGAATTAGATGTTGATTTCTCTATAGTTTGGGGAAAACTAGAAAAGTTTAGAGAAAGTGTTCTTGGAAGCTTAGTAATAAATATAGATGCAAAAGATAAAAATAAGGTTATAGAATACCTAGAAAAGAAAAATATAATATTGGAGGTGATTAGCTAATGGGAGAAATTTTATTACCAGCTATTTATGATACCCTTGTTATGGTATTTTTCTCTACATTATTTGCAGTAATATTGGGTTCAATACTAGGAATTATATTAGTTTTGACATCACCTAAAGGCCTAAAAGAAAATAAGCTTGTATATCAAATTTTAGATACAATAATAAATGTTTTAAGAAGTTTTCCATTTATAATTTTAATGGTTGTAATAATACCTTTAACAAAGGCAATTGTTGGTAGATCAACAGGAACAGAAGCTGCAATAGTTCCACTAACAGTAGCAGCGGCACCTTTCGTTGCCAGAATAATAGAATCTTCCCTAAAGGAAGTTGATGAAGGTGTTATAGAAGCAGCAAAAAGCTTTGGAGCTTCAAATACTCAAATAGTCTTTAAAGTTATGATAAAGGAAGCAGTTCCTTCTATAATATCAGGCTTAACACTAACAGTAATAAACATAATTGGATATTCTGCAATGGCAGGTTCAATTGGTGGCGGTGGACTTGGAGACGTAGCTATAAGATACGGATACCAAAGATACGAAACAGAAATAATGATTGTAACAGTAATACTTTTAATAATAATAGTTCAAGCCTTACAATCTTTAGGAAATCATTTATATAAAAAATTATCTTAATAAATAAAAGAATAGTAAATAATAAATAACAAATTATAAATAATAAATAACAAATTATAAATATAAGGGGGCAATATATATGAAAAGAAAAAGAATATTATCATTAGTATTAACAGGAATTTTAGCATTAGGTTTAATTGGGTGTGGACAAACTAAAGCTTCAGAAGAAAAGTCAGAAGGTGGAGAAGATAAAACAATAACAGTAGGGGCTACTCCAGTACCTCATGCAGAAATCTTAAATGCAATAAAGCCAGAACTTGAAGAAAAGGGATATAAACTTGAAGTAGTAGAATATACAGATTATGTTACTCCAAACACAGCTTTAGCTGATGGAGATCTAGATGGAAACTACTTCCAACATATAGCTTACTTAAATGAAACTAATGAAGGAAAAGGACTAGATTTAACTTATTCTGCAGCAATTCACTTAGAACCAATGGGAGTATATTCAAATACAATAAAAAATTTAGATGAATTAAAAGATGGGGCTAGAGTTGCAGTTCCAAATGACCCATCAAATGAAGCAAGAGCTTTAAGATTATTAGAAAAAGAAGGTTTAATAAAAGTTGCTGAGGGAGAATTAGTAACTGTTAAAGATATTACTGAAAATCCTAAGAACTTAGAATTTGAAGAACTTGAAGCAGCACAATTACCAAGAGTATTAGAAGAAGTTGATTTAGCAGTTATAAACAGTAACTATGCATTAGAAGCAAACTTAAACCCAGCAGAAGATGCTTTAGTTTTAGAAGATAAAGATGCAGAAGCAGCTGAAAATTATAGAAATGTATTAGCTGTTAGAAAGGGAACTGAAAATGATGAAAAAATTAAGGCTTTAACAGAAGCTTTAACTTCAGAAACAGCTAAGAAATTTATTGAAGAAAACTATGGTGGTTCAGTAATTCCATCATTCTAAAAATAAAAAAATTAAATATTAAGATGAGATTTCTTATCAAGAGTGGTGGAGGGACTGGCCCTGTGAAACCCGGCAACCTTTAATAGAAGGTACAAGTTTTATGTATAAGCATAGAGCTTTCCTTCTGTTAGTTTGGTGCTAAATCCTGCAGCTTTAGCTGAAAGATAAGAGAATAAATTTATGTGTTTTTGTGCACTTAAGATTTATTCTTAAGTGCATTTTTATTAAATAGTAAAGATAGCAAAAGAATTTTAAGGAGAGATTTTAATGAAGAAAAAGAGAATATTATCAGTATTATTAACAGGAATTTTATCAATAGGCTTAATTGGATGTGGAAAAGCAGATGCTTCAGAAGAAAGTAAGGGAACTGGAGAAGATAAGACAATAACAATTGGAGTTACACCAGTACCTCATGCAGAAATAGTAAATGCAATAAAGCCAGACCTTGAAGCTAAGGGATATACAGTAGAAGTAATAGAATATACCGATTATGTTACGCCAAATACAGCTTTAGAAGACGGAGATATAGATGCAAACTACTTCCAAACTATACCTTACTTAGAGGAAACAAATGAAGGAAAGGGATATAGCATAACTTATACTAAAGGAGTTCACTTAGAGCCAATTGGAATATACTCACACAATTTTAAAAGCTTAGAGGAGATAGAAGAGGGAGCTAGAGTAGCAGTTCCAAATGATCCATCAAATGAAGCAAGAGCCTTAAGATTATTAGAAAGTGCAGGCCTAATAAAGCTTAAGGAAGGAGAACTAGTTACACCAAAGGATATTACAGAGAATCCAAAAAATCTTGAGTTTGAAGAGTTAGAAGCAGCACAATTACCAAGGGTATTAGAAGAGGTAGGTATAGCAGTTATCAATGGTAACTACGCAATGGAAGCAGATTTAAGCCCAGCAGAAGATGCACTATACCTAGAAGATGCAACTACAGAAGCTTCAAAAAAATATCATAATGTTATAGCTGTTAAAGAAGGAAATGAAGATAGCCAAAAGATTAAAGATTTAACAGAGGTTTTAACTTCTGATGCAGTAAAGAAATTTATAGAAGAAAATTATAACGGATCAGTACTTCCAGTATTTTAATAATAGATAGAACTAATGCCTTGGCAGTTTCCCCTTATTTTATGTTTATTCTCTAATAGATATTGTGAAAGCTTTAATTTGTAACCAAGTATAAGGAAAACTAATATACTGAATTATGGAAGAGAATTTTACATAGCACTTTAATAAGGAGGAAAAAGCTTGGCAAAGTGGGTTCTAGATGCAGGTCATGGAGGAAACGATCCTGGTGCAATTGGAAAAAACAATAGAAGAGAATCAGATATTAATTTAGAAGCTGCATATGAAGCAATGAGACTTTTAGAAAGAAATGGGGAGACTGTTTTACTAACAAGAGCATCTGATATTTATATAAGTTATAGAGATAGAGCTAAAATAGCAAATGATTGGGGAGCAGACTATTTTGTAAGCTTTCATATGAATTCATTTGTTGATTCTTCAGTAACAGGAACAGAAGTTTTTATATATGAAAAAGGAAGCAAGGCAGAAGAGTTGGCAAGTCTTATAAAAGCTGAATTAGTTGCAAACTTAAGATCAAATGATAGAGGAATAAAGGAAGCAAGCTATATAGAATTAAGGGAAACTAATATGCCAGCTGTTATTATTGAAGCTGAATTTTTATCAAATGAAGAAGTAGAAAAAACCTTTGATAGTAAAAAGTATGGATACATGGTTGCTAAGGCTTGTTTGTCATTTGTTGATAAAGTTTTAATAGATATACCCCATACAAAAGCAAAAATCCCAACCAGGGAAGGCTGGAGAGTATGTGTTGGATATTACAGAAAATATCAGGACGCAGAGGAAGAAATGAAAAGGTTACAAGGGATGGGGATAAAAGGAATACACATAGTTCCTTATCCTGAAGGGTAGGGAACAATTCATAATTAAAAATGCAAAATGCACAGTTGAGGAGGATTTTCAGGAGGGCTGAAAATCTGTAGTTAAAAAATGTAACAGGGCTTGTCCGCTCTACAATTATTAGAGTGTGGACAGACCCTGTTACATTTTTTTGGGGATATAAGTTTCTTATTTTAAAAAATACATTATAATATTATATAATGACTAAATAATTTTTCTAGGAAAGTTAATAATTTGGAGGGGAATATGAATATATCAGAAGTTAAAATTGGTTTAAAGGGGAAAGATTTATTAAGTATTATAAATGAATTTGTAAGTGTAGAAGGCTTAAAGGTTTCTGAAATAGATATTCAGGATAATATTATAATTAAGGGAACTTTTAAAAAGTTAGTAACAATAGATTTTTTGGGAAATATAAAATTAAAAAGAGTAGATAATGGTGTTATTGAAGGAGAATTAGTAGAATTCAAGGTTTCCAAAATAAAGATTATGTCCTTCATTAGAAAGGCTGCATTAAAATATGCCTTAAAGTCAATTGAGGAAAAGGGAATAAAATATTTGGATGGCAAGGTATTAATAGACATAAAATATTTATTAAAGGATGTACCTTACGTTGATTTTGATATTAGTAATATAAATGTAAATAATGATACTTTATATGTAGAAGCTGATAATATAAGAATATCAATTGCTGGAACTCTAAATAAAGAAAATCCTGAAGAGGAAATAAAATTATTGGAAGCACCAGAGGAAGACGATCATATAGAGGAAGTTAGTGAAGTAGAAAAGGTGGAAGATTCCTATGCAAATGGTAGGAGATATTTAGAAAGTAAATTACCAGAAAAGATAAAGCCTTTTAAGGATTATTTATTTATTGTTCCTGATATGGTGGCTTTAATTTACAGGCTTCTAAAGGATAAAAGAGTTTCAATAAAAACTAAACTAGTGATTTCAGCAGCAGTAGCCTATGTATCTTTTCCAACAGATCTTATTCCAGATAATATACCTTTCATAGGTAAAATAGATGAAATAGCCGTTATATTTTTCGCCTTAAATAAAATAATTGAAGATGTTCCAATGAAGGTTATATTGGAAAACTGGCAAGGAAAGAATGACATTATTGTAGTGCTAAATGATCTAGTAGATTATGTTATTAATTTTACTGGAGCAAAAAACGTAGAGAAAATATATGACTTTATAGAGGAAGTTGCTTCAGTTTAAAATAATGTACAATTTATAATGTACATTCTACATTAATAGAAGGAGATAACTAGATGGGTAAAAAAGTTTATGCTATAAAAGAAGGATTTGATTTTGATAACAATATAAAAATAGAAAACAAAATAGTTAATACTTGGGCTGAATGTTTAAAATATGTTAAAGGCGTTAAGGGAGCAAAGTATAAAAGTTTTGAAGATATAAAAGAAGCAGAAAGGTTTTTAAATGAAGGCAGTAAACTGTTAAAAAAAGGTGTAGATAAATATCCAGAGAATTGTTTGCATATTTATGTTGATGGAAGTTATAGTGTAAGTTCTAAGAAATACGCCTATGGATTAGTAGCTGTTAGAAATGAGGTAGTGGAATATATTGAAAGCGGTGCATTTCAAGATAGTTCTCAAAGCAATATAAGGCAAATTGCAGGAGAGTTAGAAGCTGCAGTTAAGGGTGTTGAATATGCCCTAAGGCAAAAAGATAAAATAGTTGTTATATTCCATGATTATGAAGGTATTGCTCACCATGCTACAGGCTTTTGGGAAAGAAGAGAAGAATCATCAATTAGATATTATAATAAAATGCAAGAATTAATGAAGTTAGGTATAGAAGTGATTTTTGTTAAGGTTGATAGCCATACTGGTGAACTATTTAATGAATTAGCAGATGAAAAATGTAAAGAAAAATTAGCTATAGCCTCAGATAAAGTTGTGAATAAGTGGCTGGCAAATAATACTTTATATGTAGCAGATGAAAATATAAAGAAGGAAATAGCAGCCATTACTCATAATAAAGAAGATAAAATTATTGTTATTAATTCAAAAAGTGAAATTGATGAAATTAAAGAAGCAGATAATATAGCCTTAGAAATTAATAAGCTTCTTGCAGAATTACCTGCTGAAAAACAAAGAAAAGTATTAGAGTATATAAAAGATATAGGTTAAGTTATTAAGCACTTTCCAGTAATTTCAATGGTTAAAGAAAAAAATATTACTAATAATAAGAATACAATAAATTTTAAACAAAAATATTATTATGAGGTGATATTATGAAAACAATGAGAACAATAGTAACAGGTGCAGTATTAGGCGCAGCAGTAAGTGCTATGATGTATCCACAGCTAGATAGAAAAAAACAAAGAACTATTAGAAAAATGGGTAAAAGAGCTGCCAATATGGCAGAGGATGCATATGATACTATAATGGGATATATGAAATAAGGATAAAAAAGTGTATAATTAAGATGCATAAAACAATTTACAATTAAGAAAGAGCATTAAAGCTTACTTATTGTAAATTGTTTTTATTATTTTATCAATAAAGTTTTTATTAATATTAAAATTTAAGAAAAAAAATCTAATATATTCATACAAAAGCAAGAATAACTATATAAAACTGTAAAATTATGATATAATTATGTAAAATAAATATCGAGATACTAAGAATTTATGTGAATGAAAAGGAAGAGTGTTGATGGAGATTCTTGCATTAGGAGAAAAGATAAAAAGAAGAAGAAAAGAATTAAATATGACTCTTAAAGACCTAGCGGGAGACAGAATTACACCTGGGCAAATTAGCTTAGTTGAATCAGGAAGGTCAAATCCTTCTATGGATTTATTAGAGTATTTAGCAGGGGAACTTCAAACTTCTGTTGAATATTTAATGGAGTCGGAAGAAACTCAGGCTGAGAAGATAAGCATTTATTATGAACAAATGGCAGAGGCATATATATTAGCAGGGGATTATTTTTCAGGAGAAAAATATATAGAAAATGCTCTATACTATGTTGAAAAATATAACCTGGATTATAGAAAAGCAAAAATACTATACTTAAGAGCACAAATATATATGGCTAAAGGTGAATTTACTATAGCACAGCAATTTTTCTTAACAGCAAATGTAATTTTTATTAAAAATAATAATTATGAAGAAATAATAAATACCTTCTTAAACTTAGGTAAGATAACTTTAAAATTAAAAGCATATCATTCTGCAAATAGTTATTTAAGTCAGGCTGAAAAAGTATATTTAGATAATAACATTGGAGATGATTCCTTATTAGGGGAAATTTATTATTACATGGCTGAGTCATATTATAGGACTGAAAATATGAAAAAAGCAATAGATTATTCCTTCTTAGCAAAAAGCAAATTTGAACAAGTTAATAATAAGGAAGAATACGCAAAGACTTTATTATTAATATCTGAGGAATATAATGCAAAAGGGGATCTAGCAAATGCAATAAAATATTCTCAAAAAACCTTAGAAGTATATAAGGAGTTAGAACAATTAAACAATATTTCAGAAATAGAAAATAACTTAGGAAAGTTATTCTATAGATTTGAAAATATTGAAGAATCCTTTAAGCATTATGAAATAGCCAAAGACATAAGAATGAGAAGAAAAGATACTAAATTAATATCTACTTTAATTAATATGTGTGAAAATTATATTAAAATAAAGGATATTAAAAAATGTGAAGAATTGTTAAATGAAATTAAATTATACTTAAAAGATGAGGATATTAAGAATTTAGTTGAAATTAATATATTGTGGTATAGGGTTCATATGATAAATGATAAATTAAAGGATGCAGAGTATGTTTTACTAGATACATATGAAATAGCTAAAGTAAATAGTTTGTATCAACAGGCTGGTCAAATAGCAATAATGATAGGAAAGTTCTATATTGATAATAAGAGAGATATAGAAGCAGCTAAATATTTAGATGAAGGGATTAGTATTTTTAAGGAAATAGGAATCCTTAGGAATTAATCCAGGCGGGGGAGATAAATGGAGATATTATCAACTGGAGAGAAAATCAAAAGAATTAGAATATATCATGGAGTAACTTTAAAGGAATTATGTGGAGATAAGGTATCCATATCAAAAATGAGCTGTATAGAAAATGGAAAAATAAAAGCTGATAAGGATATTTTAGAGTATATTTCCCAAAAGCTTAACATAGATTATGATTATTTAGTAAGTGATGTTAAAGAGCAATTAATCAATAATCTTGAAATTATAAAGAAAAATACAGTAGAAGAAAATAAAGAAGAAGTATTAAAGAATAATATTAATTATGCTTTAGAATATTCTTATGATGATTTAGCTTTTGAATTTACCCATATATTATTTAATTTCTATGTTGAAAAAGATAAAATTGAAAATATACAAACTATAGTATCACAATATTATGATTTATATCAAAAAAATAATACTCCGGATAATACTATTATTTACTACACTGATATGGCTGAATTTTTTTATAGTACCAAAGAGTATAATGAGGCAATCAACTATTATAATAGAATAAAACCTCTACTAAAGAAAAAAGAAGAATTAGATATAAATAAGTACTCCTATATTTGCTATAAGGAAGGAATGTCCTACTTAAATATATGCAATTTAGAGCAGGCTTATAATTCTTTGAAGGAAGCTATAAGTTATGTTGATAATCTTGAAGATGATAATAAAAAGGGAAATTTATATCAGGCCTTTGCAAGAATAAATATACTTCTTAATAATGAAGGAAAAGAAAAATACATTAACCTTTCATATTCCTATAAGGAAGATAATTTAATGAATTTAGCAATAGCAAAAGGTGAAAACGGGAAATGTTTTTTTTCTATAAATAATAAGGAAAGAGCGCTAAAGGAAATTAAGGAAGGTATTAACTTATTTCCTAAAGAAAATAAAAGTGAATATGTTAAGTTTTTAAATAGCTGCGCAGAAGCATTATATGATAATGAAGAATATGATTATTCCTATGAAATAACAGACAGTGCTCTAAACTGTGCAATTGAAAATAATGATATTATACAAATAGAACAAGCTTATTATTTAAAGGGAATGATACTTCAAAAACAAGGAATGTATGATCAGGCAGAAACTTATATGAATTTATCTTTAGATTCACTACTTAAGTTTTCTAATAAGGAACAAAAATACAAAAGATATTTAGATATGGCTGAAATGTACCATAAACTAGGAGAAACTAGAGATTCTCTAAAATACCTTGGACTAGCAATTAAGTTAGAAAAAGATAAATAACTAAATAAATAAAATTACCCCTAGATAGAGATAGTTTTTTAAAACTATCTCTATCTAGGGGTAGCTTTTATCTTAATTTCTATTAAACATTGATGAAAATATATC
>FZPS01000216.1_pt347 | contig 16004 bp, 13 predicted proteins | sample 1817821 | NCBI WGS metagenome assembly FZPS01 (sample SAMEA104158645, study PRJEB21678) | metagenome | place: Germany | collected 2015-04-21
ATCTTGTAAATCTTATCAACCTTCTATAATCCTGATTCAGACAGAAAGAAACAACTCAACAACTCAACGCCTCAACAACTCAACAACTCAACGCCTCAACAAAAAAAAGCACCCTAGCTTGGCTAAGATGCTCTTTGTTAGTATTATGTTAGTATTAGCGTTTTACTTGTCTGCTGGCTCTAGCTTTACTGTGAAATGCCTCATTATTGGGGCTTCCCAGACTATCTTATAACCTCTTGTGATTTGGTCGGCTCTTGCTTTTACGTTGCGTAAGGCTACTGCTATGACGTCCATGTGGTTGTTTGTGTATGTGCGTCTGGAGATGGCTAGGCGCAATAGATCGAGTCCTCCAAAACGATTCTCTCTTGTTACTGGGTCTCTGTCTGCTAGGATATAGCCTATCTCACAGCCTCTGATGCCGGCTTCTTTGTAAAGCTCTACTGTTAGTGTTTGTGCTGGAAATTCTTCTTTTGGTACCTTGGTAAGTATCTTGGTGGCATCAACGAAGATGGCATGTCCTCCTGCTGGTCTTTGGTATGGTACTCCATATTCGTCTAGCTTCATGGCTAGGTATTCGACCTGCTTGATACGGGTCTCTAGCATCTCAAACTCAGTGTTTTCGTCTAGTCCTACCGCTAGGGCGTTCATATCTCTTCCGCTTATTCCTCCATAGGTGAGGTAGCCTTCCATAATAATACAGAAATTCTTGGCTCCTTCGTACCAGTCTTCTAGGCGTGTTGCTATAAAGCCTCCCATATTGACGTTGCCGTCTTTCTTTGCACTCATGGTCATGCCGTCTGCGTAAGAGAACATTTCTAAGACTATCTCTTTGATGGTCTTGTCGGCATAGCCTTCTTCTCTTACTTTGATGAAATAGGCGTTTTCTGCAAAGCGTGCGGAGTCGAATAGTACGGGTATATCGTATTTCTTGGATAGCTCGCGGACTTCTCTTAGATTCTTCATGCTGACTGGCTGTCCACCTGCTGTGTTGTTGGTTACAGTCATTATGATGAAAGGGATATTGTCTTTATGCTCTTTTATTGCGTTTTCGAGCTTAGTGATGTCTACATTGCCTTTGAATGGTATCTCGAGTTGTGTGTCTTTGGCTTCGTCTATGGTGCAGTCGAGGGCTATGGCTTTCCTGCTTTCGATATGTCCTTTGGTGGTGTCAAAATGTGAGTTGCCTGGGCATATACTGCCTTCTTTGACTAGGTAGGAGAAGAGGACGTTTTCGGCTGCTCTTCCTTGATGTGTTGGGATGAAATGGCTAAATCCTGTTAGCTTCTCTACCATGTTTTTTAGGTTGTAGAACGAGTCTGCTCCTGCATAGCTTTCGTCTCCCATCATTAGCCCTGCCCACTGTGCTGTAGACATAGAGCCAGTACCTGAGTCTGTTAATAGGTCGATGTATACCTTGTCTGCTGCTAATTGAAATATGTTGTAATTAGCTTCTTCTATCCATTTTTCTCTTTCTTCGCGAGTGCTTTTGCGGATAGGCTCAATCATTTTTATTCTCCATGATTCTGCAAATGGTAATTCCATAATCTTATGTGTTTTAATATTATTGTTAAAAAATTGTTTCTGAATTGTTTACACTGTTAATGGGGCGGTAGATATTGGCAGTATATTATCTTTGTCTTTTAGGTTTCTAAAAGATCTATTCATGTCTGCTATATATCTCTTACACTTTTGCATAGTCATAAAACTACCATGTTTAATACATGATAGGGTGCAAAGTTATAAATTTAATTTGATACGAACAAAATATAGTCGATTATATTTCTTAACTTTGCTATTTGTTAATCTAATAATTCTAATGTTTATGCGTAGGTTTATTGCTTTTCTTGTCTTTGTGATGCCGCTGATTCTTAGTGCTATGACCCTTGAGTACGATGAGTTTTTTGAGGATGAAACGCTTAATGTGGAGCTTATTCATTCGGGGAGATATGGAATGGAGTTCTATAGGATAGAAAACATGTATGGTGCTGGCAGATGGGCTGGCTCAAAGACAAGGCTTATTGACGCTACAAACTATGGCGTGCATAGAGTAGAGGTATATTCTGACAAGAAACTCATCTATTCACGCAACTACTGCTCTTTGTTTGAAGAATGGTCGACTACGGCTGCGGGAAAGAGGGATTGTAGGGCCTTTGAGGAAGTGGTTAGAGTGCCTATGCCCAAAGAGATTATAATGCTTAGGATTTCATCTAAGAACGAAAGAGGCGTATGGAAGGAAGTATTTGCTGATAAGATTGACCCATCGCATATTGGCTCTCCTAGCTTGGATAGGGTATGCAGGCCTTTTCCTCTAAGCTATGCGGGAGATATCAATAAGAAGTTAGATGTGGTTATTCTTCCTGCGGGCTATTCCATCGAGGATTCTGCAAAGCTTAGAAAAGATATTAGAATGTTTGGAGAGTTTATGTTTTCCAAGCATCCATTCGATGGGCTAAGAGATAAAATAAACGTTTGGGGTGTTGAATACTTTTCTGAATACTCGGGCATACCGGGGCTTAAGGGAAGCAGTTTAGAGAGTGAGACAGAGCTGGGGCTTAGCTACAACACCTTCGATTCTCCACGATATTTGATGAGTGAGAACCTCTTTAATATTCATTCTCTGCTTAGGGATACTCCCTACGACCAGATAGTGATTATGTGTAATTCTAATGTGTATGGCGGCGGTGGGATTTATAATTTCTACGCTACTTCCTACGTTAATCCCAATAATTCCTTTGTTCTTATACATGAGTTTGGACATAGCTTTGCTGCTCTAGGCGATGAGTATTCTGACAATGACTCCGACCTAGAGGGTGCATACAAGAACGTGGAGCCTTGGCAACCTAATATTACTGCTTTGAAGGATTTTTCGAAGAAATGGAAGGATATGATAGGCAAAGGCGTTCCTGTGCCTACTCCTTGCACTCCTGAATACGAGGGCGTTGTGGGAGTATATGAGGGTGCTGCCTATTCTGCAAAGGGTTTGTATAGACCATACCAAGACTGCCTAATGAGAAGCGATAAGCCTTTTTGTCCTGTTTGCGTTAGGGAGATATTGAATATGATGGAATTATATACAGAGTAAAGAACTAAATAATAGATATAACTTAGTAAATAGAAATACAGCTAATATAATACGAATATGAATACTAAAAAGCTTTTCCTAGTAGATGCAATGGCAATTATTTTCCGTGCCTACTACGCTATGAATAAGAACCCTAGAATCAACTCCAAGGGCTTAAATACTTCCGCTATCTTGGGCTTTGCTAATACATTGCTCGATATGATTAAGGAGAACGAACCAACTCATATAGGCGTTGCTTTCGACCTTAGCGGCCCTACCATTAGACACGAACAATACGAAGACTATAAAGCAAATAGAGAGGATGCTCCAGAGGATATTGTGGAGTCTTTGCCTATTATTCGCGACCTCTTGGATGCAATGAATATTCCTATCTTATCTGCTAAGGGCTACGAGGCCGACGACGTTATTGGCACTCTTGCAAAGAAGGCAGCTAAAGAGGGCTTTACTGTCTATATGGCAACCACGGACAAGGACTATGCACAGCTTGTGGAGGAGAATGTTTTTATGTATAGATTGGGCAGGATGGGTAGTGGCAATGAAGTATTGGGCGTTGAGGAAGTAAAGGAAAAATTTGAAGTAAGAAGACCTGAGCAGGTGATTGATATACTCGGTCTTTGGGGAGATAGTTCCGACAATATACCTGGTGTGCCTAGGATAGGGGAGAAGAGGGCTAAGACACTTATGAAAGACTTCGATAGCATTGAAGATATCTTAGAGAATACGGATAAGATTAAGAGCGACACAATTAGAAAGGCCATTGAGGAGAATAAAGACCTTGCATTGCTTTCCAAAGACCTTGCAACCATAATACTAGACGTGCCTATTGAGTTAGATGAGGAAGAGCTAGAGTTTAAATCGCCTAATCCACAGAAGATTAAGGATATATTCGAATTGCTTGAGTTTAGGACATTTGAGAAGAGGTTCTTTTCTGTATTCAATTCCCTTGCAAAGAGTGAGATGATGGTAGCTACTCAGGCAGAGACCACTCAGATAGGGCTTTTCGATGAGGTTAACCAAGAGCCAGGACATAGACTTAGCTCTAGTTTCAACAATATAAACACTGTTGAACACGACTATAGATTCATTGATAGCAAGGAGACTAGAGAAGAACTCTTTAAGGAGATTAGAGAAAGGGGCTGTTTTGCTTTCGACACAGAGACTACTGGGCTTGACTTTGACTCCGAAATAATAGGTCTATCCTTTTCTACTCAACCCCATAAAGGCTATTTCCTCTTCCTTAATCAAAGCGAAGAAGAGAAGAAGACCATACTTGAAGACTATCGTGAGGTCTTTGAAGATGAGTCCATTGAGAAAGTGGCACATAATCTCAAATTTGATAAGAACATCCTAATGAACTATGGAATAGAAGTAAAGGGCAATTGTTTCGATACTGTTCTTGCTCATTATTTAGTCAAAGCAGAGCAGAGACATAGCTTAGAAATCCTCTCTGTTTCTTATTTTAACTACGAGATGATACCCTACGAGATGATTACTCCACGAAAGACCAAAACGGGTATAATCAATCCAAAGACAGTGGATAGGGAGCTATTTAAGAACTATGCAGTTGAAGATGCTGATATCACGCTTAGACTCAAGCCAATGCTCGAAAAGGAGCTAGAAGAGTCCGGTCTTATGACAGTCTTTAAAGATATTGAAATGCCACTTGTAAATGTTTTAATGTCGATGGAGAGAGAGGGGGTAAGGATTGATACCCATCAGCTTAATGAGTTCTCGGAGTTCTTAGACCAAAAGATTAGGCTAATTGAGGACGATATCTACTCTCTTTCAGGAGAAGTCTTCAATGTATCCTCTCCAAAACAGCTTGGAGAAGTGTTATTCGAGAAGATGAAGATAGACCCTAGTTCCAAGCGTAGAGGGCCTTCCAAACAATACTCCACAGCAGAGGATGTACTCTTGAAGATTAGGGATAGGCATGAGATAGTAGACAAGGTGCTTGAGTATCGTTCGCTTACCAAGCTCAAATCCACCTATGTAGACTCCTTCCCTAAACTAGTTAATCCAAAGACCAATAGACTGCATACCTCTTATAGTCAGTCCACAGCAGTAACAGGAAGGCTATCGTCTCGCAATCCAAACCTACAAAATATACCAATTCGAACAGAGCTAGGAAAAGAGATAAGAAAGGCTTTTGTTCCTAGGAATGAGGACTATAAGCTAATGGCAGCAGACTATTCACAGATAGAGCTAAGGATAATAGCCTCCCTAAGCCAAGACGCCAATATGCTAGAGGCCTTTGAGAAGGGCTTGGATATTCACCAGTCCACTGCATCCAAGATATATAAGATTGGTCTCGATGAGGTTAGTCCAGAAATGAGGAATAATGCTAAGGGAGTTAACTTCGGTATAATCTACGGCATATCGGCCTTTGGACTTAGCGAACAGCTTGAGATTCAGCGCAAAGAAGCTCAGGACCTAATAGACGAATACTTTAATACCTATCCAGACATAAAGAATTATATCGACTCCAGCATCTCTCTTGCAAGGGATAGGGGCTATGCGGAGACAATGACTGGACGCAGAAGGTATCTTCCTGATATCAAGTCTGCTAACGGTAATATTAGAAGCTTTGCTGAGCGTAATGCAGTAAATATGCCAATTCAAGGAAGCTCTGCAGATATGATAAAGATTGCAATGATTGCTATTCAAAAAGAGCTTGAAGAGAGAGGGCTTAGCTCCAAGATGATATTACAGGTTCATGACGAACTAGTATTCGATGTATATATGCCTGAGATTGAAGAAGTAAAAGAAATAGTTGAAAGGGAGATGAAGGCCTCTCTAAGCCTCAATCTACCTATTATTGTAGACATTAAAACTGGCGATAACTGGCTCGAGGCACATTAGTCTTCGAGTGTTTTCTGCCAATCCCATGCGCTCTTAGTCATATCGTCTATACTAAGTCTTGCTTTCCATCCAAGCTCTTCCTCAGCATAGCTTGTGTCTGCCCATATCTGTATTATATCTCCTGGGCGTCTTTCGCCTATCTTATAGTTTAGCCTTACTCCCGTGCTTCTCTCAAAGCTTTCAATCACTTCTAAGACCGTAAAGCCATTGCCTGTGCCGATGTTAAACACCTCATAGCTAGACTTATACTTGTTTTCAAAGAACCTATCCATAGCAACCACGTGGGCTTCTGCTAGGTCTACTACGTGGATATAGTCCCTAATACAGGTACCATCTTTGGTAGGATAATCATCTCCAAACACTGTTAGTTCTTCTCTTATTCCAATGGCTGTCTGAGTAATAAAAGGCATTAGATTATTAGGCACACCAATTGGCAACTCTCCAATTATTGCAGAAGGATGGGCTCCAATAGGATTGAAATACCTTAGCGCAATAGCCTTAATCTCAGTGCTATTACAGGTAAATGATAGTATGTCTTCCGCCATCTGTTTAGTATTACCGTAGGGCGATTCGGCAGGCTTTGTATCAGTTGTTTCTTTTATTGGCAATAGGTCTGGCTCTCCATAAACAGTACATGAAGAAGAATGAACAATATAATCAATCCCCCTATCTCTCATGTTCTCAAGCAGATTCAAGAGTATACCCATATTATTCTTATAATACTCAATAGGCTTTTCACAGCTCTCACCAACGGCCTTATAGGCTGCGAAGTTGATAATACCTTCTATATTCGGATACTTATCAAATAAGTCCTTGGTATCTTGTTCATTACTCAAATCAACCTCTTCAAAGTCAGGCCTTATCCCCGTTATCTTCTCAATCCTATCTATGCTTTCTATGGACGAATTGCTTAGATTGTCAGCAATTATAGCCTTATATCCTTTCTCTTGTAGGGCTACAACAGTATGAGTACCAATAAATCCAGCACCGCCTGTTACTAAAATCTCTTTCATATAGTTTTGGGTTTATTTGTTTCCTTAGAAATACTCTCTAATCTTGGTCGTAATATAGTGTATTGCCTGTATATTCATCTCAGTATGAATAGGTAGGGACAATACCTCCTTGCTAAGCCTTTCCGACACCTGCATATCTCCTGCCATGCTTGCTATCTGCCTGAAAGCTTGTTGTTTATGTAGTGGAATAGGGTAGTAAATCATTGAGGCTATATTATGCTTGGCTAGGTATTCCCTAAAGTCCTCTCTTTTCTCAGGGTCCATCTTCAATGTATATTGATGAAAGACGTGGGTAGAATAGTTTCTGCTAATAGGACAGCTTATCTCTTCTATCTCTCTAAATGAGTAATTATAGGCCATTGCAACCTCTTGTCTTGCTTTAATAAAACTATCCAAATGCCTTAGCTTTACGTCCAAGACGGCTGCTTGAATGCTGTCTAGCCTAGAGTTAACTCCTAGAATCTCATGGTGATACCTTTCTTTCATACCATGATTACATATCATTCTTATCTTCTCTGCAAGCTCGTCATTATTAGTAAATATAGCGCCTCCATCTCCATAGCAGCCCAATACCTTGGAAGGGAAGAATGAGGTACAGCCTATATCGCCAATTGTTCCTAGCTTTTCTTTCTTACCATTGGAGAATATATAGTCTGCACCCAATGCCTGAGCGTTATCCTCAATTACATATAGATCGTATTTCTTTGCAATCTTTAAAATCTCCTCCATTTCAGCGCCTTGTCCAAAGAGATGTACGGGAATAATAGCCCTAGTGCTTGAACTAATTGCCTGTTCTATATTCTTTGCGCTAGCAATAAAGTTGTCGTAGTCAACATCGACCATAACGGGTTTAAGACCAAGAAGACCAATCACTTCAGCCGATGCAATAAAGGTATACGCAGGTACAATCACCTCGTCTCCCGGCTTTAGACCAAGAGCCATTAATGCAATCTGAAGTGCGTCTGTTCCATTACCGCATCCAATACAATGCTTTACGCCTAGGTAATCCGCAAGATTATCAGTGAAATCTCTTACCTTATTTCCACCAATAAACCTTGTTGAATCAATTATATCTTGTATACTAGAGTCTATCTCGTCCTTTATTTTTAGATACTGAGTCCTTAGGTCGACCATATCTATTTTCATCATATTCAATTCTGTTTTTGATATTGCAAAGATAGGTTTTTTATCCGAATAAGCCAAGATATGTAACTTTTTACTACACTTATTCGTCTTATAGTTGTTATATAGATGAAATGACGATAAAAGACTATAATAAACTAGTTGAGAAACACTCAGACGGCCTGTTTAGGTTCTTGGTTAAGCAGATAGGTTCGGCAGATATTGTTGAAGATATTATGCAGGAGTCCTTCCTAAGGCTTTGGGAGAATAGACGTAGGGTCGATTTGAGTAAAGCCAAGTCATACCTGTTTACTATAGCCTATAATAGAATGATTGACGAAGTAAGAAGAGATAGATATATAAGCCTTGAAACGGATAGGAAAGCAAAATCAAATAGTAGAAGTATTGACCTAAAAGAGCTGCTAGACCAGGCCCTTAGCCAACTCCCACATATCCAGCGTTCTCTAGTCCTATTAAGAGATTATGAAGGCTATTCTTATAGCGAAATAGGAGAGGTATTGGGGATATCGCAAGAAAAAGTAAAGGTATATCTTTTTAGAGCAAGAAAGACATTAAGAGAGTATATTGGTTCAATTGATAATATAATTTAGAAGATAGTAAAACGCAATGATTAATATAGATAATTACCAAGCCTACCTCCTCGACAAGATGGAAGGAAGATTAAGCAAAGAGGAAGCAAAAGAGCTTGAAAGCTTTTTAAAGAACAATCCTGAATTAAAGCCAGATTTCAACGCTTTCGATTCAGCACATATCCTTAGTCCCGACCCTAATATCATATACAATAACAAGGCAGCATTGCTTAGGAAGCCATTTCTATACAAAAGAGCCATTGCCTACGCTGCCTCATTCCTAGTCTTTATATTCTTAGCCTATGCTCTTTTCTTTAAGCCAGAGCAAGAGACAATCCAGCCTGACCTAGCTCAAGAGACTAGTATGCAAGGCCCTAAGCCACTAGAAGAGATGGTTATTACAGTGCAAGACGCAATGGAAGAGCCTGAAGAAGCTCCAGAAGTTATTAGCGAAGAAATTAGTGAATATATTAGAAATGATATAGAGAAAGAGCATGATATCAGAGACGAAATAGAAGAGCTTATAGACGAAATAGAATACGCTGTAGAAGACATTATTGAAGATGAAGTAGAAGACCAAGAAAGCAATGAAATCAATGAAATCAAAATAATATATACCAATAGTCTAGTCGTCTATGAGGTTGATAACTTGGTTATTATTCAAGAAAGCGCTCAAGAATACTATACATCAAAGCTTGTTGAGCTTATACCCGACGAGATAAAAAAGACTAGGAACATGGCTATAAGTATTACAGACAGGATTGAAGACCGTTATCAATCACTTAGAAATATGATAAGTAGAAATTAATAAACTAAATAATAGAACAAAATGAAAAGAACAGGCATTATAACAATTATTATTCTCTTCTTATTCGTTGGCATCGCCAATGCTCAGACAGAGATAAAGCAAATAATAGAAGAAGGAAGCTTTAGTTCAATAACCATTAGAACTTCCATTCCCGTGAGTGTTACTAAGGGAGACGAGAACTCCATTAGTATTATTGGTAATTTCGATAAGGACGAGATTGGTGATATCTCAGGAATATCTACCATAAAAGACAAGAATCTAACGATTATGCCCATGTCCACCAAGCTGGAAAGCAAAGAGTTTCAAGAAAGAACAAATGCAAGAATAGAGCTAAAGATAGCAGATAGGGTAGATCATTATAGCCTAAGTGGTTCTGCACAGCTTAATATCTATTTGGAAGAACTCAATGAATACTACTTGTCAATATATCTATCTGATTGGTCCCACCTTAATATAGAGAAACTATCCAATGTCAACCACTTAAATATTACGGCTAGCGACAATTCTACAGTTAGTATTATATGTCTAGAGAAAGTTGTTGAAAAAGAAATCATGCTTATGCAAAATGCAGAACTTATAAAGAACAAATCTGATATACGTGTGAATTTATGGGAAGGAAGGCCTGCAAATTATCCATACGGTGTAGCCGATAAGCATGCTATGTTAAGCGTAATAGCCAATTTTGGCTTTGGAAGTATGGGTTGGAGTCCTGACCATTCTAGCAATATCTTTTCATCTCCTGTTGGCCCATACTCTGTAAGCGCAGTTAGAGGAAGCTCTTGGACAATGGGTGTTAGTGCTAATTTTAGAATATATAAAAGACTAGGAGGAGTGTTAGGAATTGGTTATGAGTCCGATGTATTTAAGTTCAGAGAATGGGTAAAGCTCGATAAGGATGGTGATTATCATAAGATAGTTCCCGAAACAGATGGAAGTCTTTCCAAGCTTAGCTCCAAATTAGTTGCTAGATATATAAGAGTACCTGTTTTTCTTACCTATAAGTTATCATCTAGTTTAGCTGCTCATGGAGGAGTGATTACTAATTTCAATTTCAATACCTCTCACACAGGCTTTAAGCGAGACTATACCCAAGGCAATGACAAGATAAAGGAGAGATCGGGAGAGAAGTTCGCAGGGTTTAGGCCTATTAGGTTGGATGCACAAGTAGGCCTTACCTATAGCTATATTACTCTCTATCTTCGTTATGCGGTTACTCCAATATTCCGCGACGAAATGAATATGACTCTCTATCCATATAGCTTTGGTCTATCGCTTGGAATATAGACACATAAGCTTTTAGATAACGGCAAAAACATAACGATAAGACGGTTTACTTCATCGGATGTTTTCAAATTAGAATGCGAGATTAAAAAACTCTTTCTTTGTTTCATTTTATTGTTCCTTTGTTTCATTTTCCTGTTTTGTGATAATAATGGATAGACGCCTTTATGATATGGCAGAATTAATTATAGACAAGAAATCTAGAGCTAAGCAGTTTAAATGAATCATTAAGGGAGTTATCTGAGTTTCTGATAGTTATCTCTTTGTGGCTAGAGCTTCTTAGTCCTTGTTTTGAGAAATGAAATAGAATACGGATAGGCTCTTCTTTTGGACGACTTAGGATATGATAACGCTGAATTGCAACTAGTCCATTCTCAATTGCAATACGCTCTAATACCTCTTTGTTTTGAAAGGGAATAATAATAGAGAGAATACCCTGAGGGCTTAATAGCTTGGATGATACAGCTATAAGTTCTTCATAGCTAAGGCTTGAGCTATGTCTTGCCTTATTTCTCCTAGGGTCTTTGGACTCTAGGCTATTAATAAAGAATGGAGGATTGGAAACAATTAGGTCGAACTCTTTCTTACTATTAGAGGCAAACTCTTTTAGTGAAATACTCTTAGCTCTAAGCCTATCTGCAAATATAGACGCTTCGAAATTAGCTCCTGCCTCTATTATCGATTCATTATCTATATCAATTCCAATAATATTTGCATTGGGGTAAGTATCTGCCATAGATAGTGTGATTATTCCACAACCACAGCCAATATCCAAGATATTCTTTGGCTCAATCCCTTTAGGACTAAGCATAGAGAGTATAATGGCGTCGCTTCCAACCTTCATACTTGAACGAGAGTGGTTAAGAGAAAAATTCTTACATCTAAACTCCATAGATTATCTTCTTTATCAAATAAATTCCTGCAAAAATAGATGAAATTCTTGTACTTCCATTCATTATTACTAATTTTGCAATATGAAAATAGCAGCTTTAGTGTCGGGAGGTGTGGATAGCTCTGTAATGCTTCATCAACTCAAAGAGATGGGATACGACCCAACAGTGTTCTACATTAAGATAGGTATGGAAGACAAAGACGGATACATCGACTGTCCTTCCGAAGAGGACATAGAAATAACTTCCTATCTTGCAAGAAAGTACGGCTGTAGGATGGAGGTGGTCTCACTTCACGACGAATATTGGGAAGACGTTGTTAGCTACACCATCGAATCGGTTCGAAGAGGACTAACGCCCAATCCTGATATGATGTGTAATAAGCTGATTAAGTTCGGAAGTTTCGATAAGAAATGGGGGCATGAGTTCGATAAGATTGCTACAGGACATTATTGCACAACCACAGAGATAGACAATAAGACCTATCTTTCCACTGCTAAGGACAGAGTAAAAGACCAGACCTATTTTCTTGCACAGATTAATTATATGCAGGTATCTAAACTAATGTTTCCTATTGGCAACCTCTTGAAGTCGGAAGTAAGGGAGATTGCTGAAAGAGAGAGCCTTCCTAGTGCTTTTAGAAAGGATAGCCAGGGTATATGTTTTTTGGGCAAAATCAATTATAACGACTTTCTTAGAAGATATCTTGGCGAAAAAGAAGGGGATATTATAGAGCTTGAGACGGGGAAGGCAATTGGCAAGCATAGAGGCTATTGGTATCATACCATTGGGCAGCGCAAGGGCTTGGGACTTAGTGGCGGTCCATGGTTTGTAGTCAAAAAGAACTTAGACGAGAACATACTCTATGTCTCCCAGGGCTATGACCCCGAGACCCAATACGGCAAGACAGTAAATCTATCTGGCTTTGAGTTTATTACAGAGGATGTCTTTGGAGACTTCGATGACGAAAAAGACATATTATTCAAGATTCGCCATACACCCGACTTCACTAGGGGAAAGCTTAGTAAGATAAATGATATATATAGAATAGAGTCAGAGGAAAAGATACAAGGCATTGCAGCTGGTCAATTCGGTGTTATCTACGACAATAACGCCCAGCTCTGTCTCGGCTCAGGAATGATAATTGATTAGTCTTATTTGACGGCCATTTGATAGGAAGCTAAATATTTCCATTTGATTTCCATTTGATAGAAAGCCGTAATAACCACTCTCGAAAGCCTTAGTTAGTTGATTATCAGCAATAATCTTATTTGACGGCCATTTGATAGGGCGCTTGATTTCTGTTTGATTTCCATTTGATAGAAAGCCGCAATAACCACTCTCAAAAGCCTTAGTCAGCTGAATATCAGCAATAATCTTATTTGACGGCCATTTGATAGGAAGCTTAATTACTATTTGATTTCTATTTGATGGAAAGCTATAAAAACTTCCACTAAAACTCTTAAGCAGTTGAATATCAGCAATAATCTTATTTGACGGCCATTTGATAGGAAGCTTAATTACTATTTGATTTCTATTTGATGGAACGGGCGCCTATACTGTGCTTCTTCTTAAGCTCTTGAAGACTATTTATACCCAAGACTTCCATTTCACGGATAAATAGCTCCGCACAGGCTCTTGCGTCTGAATCGGCCCTATGATGGTCTAGCTCAATGTTTTCTTGCTTGCAAAGATAGTCCAATGAAGACTTCTTATTATTAGGCCATGCCTTCTTTGCAATTCTCTGTGTACAATAATAATAGAGCTGGGGAACCTGAAGCTTATAATGCTTTAGAGTCTTTCTTAGGACGGCTAGGTCGAAGCTAGCGTTATGTGCAATGATTATTCTATCGCGAATATATGGCTCAACCTCATGCCAAAGCTCGTCAAATTCTGGCTCATTCTTTACGTCTTCCTTATGTATCCCATGAACTTTCTGTGCATAGAAATGAAAATATGGATAGCATATAGGTTTGATATACCAATGTTTGACTAACACTACTTCGGAGCTTTTGACCATGGCAATGCCCAGAGAGCAAGGCTTGTAGGTGTCAGCAGTCTCGAAGTCAATAGCTACAAAGTCAAACATTGGCAATCGGTTTGAAAAAAATTATTTTTTAAAATTACTCTTACCTTCTTCTAAGAACTTTACAAAATTACTAATACTTCTATCATAGCCCTTTGGCTTTGCTAGCAGATTTTCGTCAGCATCCATCAATACGTATAGAGGCTGTGCATTGGCTGTAAAGCTTTCTATTTGATAGTTATGATTTCTCTTTCCAAGAGTCTTTAATACTCTACCATTATCCAATGTTACCCATTCTTCTTCTGGAAGCTCAATAGTATTGATATCGCAGTAGAGAGCAACCATAACATAGTCATCATTAAGTATCTTCCTAACGTTTTGGTCTACCCATACATAGTTCTCCATCTCCCTACAGTTAGCGCAGGTCTTGCCCGTAAAGTCAACAAACATTGGCTTTCCAACCTTTCTTGCATATTCCTTAGCCTCTTCTAGATCAAAGAAGCCTGTGAAACCTGTTGGCAAGCTTAGTTCGTTTACATATTTCCTATCCATTGGAATATCATCGTAGGACACTGTTCCTCCTCCCCCTCCTCTGGAAGTGTTCTCAAAGATTATCCTCTCTAAATCAAAGTCCTGTGTGGATGGAGGAGGTATATAGCCTGAGATGGCTTTTAGTGGCGCTCCAAACATGCCCGGCACCATATACACAACGAATGAGAAGGTGATAATTGCTGCAAATATTCTTCCTACAGATATAATCTCTACATCGCTATCTCCTTTGAACTTAAGCTTGCCTAAGAAATAGAATCCGAGTAGGGTAAACACTACTATCCATAGTGCTAAATAAGTCTCTCTATCTAGTATTCCCCAGCCAGCGCTTAGGTCTGCCATCGATAAGAACTTTAGTCCTAGTGCAACCTCTAAGAACCCAAACACAATCTTTACAGTGTTTAGCCAGCTACCGCCTTTCATCTTAGTAATTACTGAAGGGAACATAGCTAATAGAGTGAATGGAAGAGCAAATCCAAACGCAAATCCAATCATCGAGATAAAGAATACAAGGCTATTGCTCGACCCTGATGCCATCTCAATCAATGCAGCACCAAGTATTGGTCCTGTACAAGAGAAAGATACTAACACAGTGGTTAATGCAATAAAGAACGCACCTAGATAACCGCCTTTGTCAGCCTTTTCATCAGACTTATTAATCCATGATGAAGGAAGTGCAATATCGAACATCCCAAAGAATGAGAATGCAAATACCATAAAGATAACGAAGAACAATGTATTAGGTATCCAATGCGTGGATATAATATACATTGCGTCCTTGCCAAGCAATAGAGTTAGAGTTAATCCAAGTATGGCAAACATAAATATAATAGAGCCACCAAAGAAATAAGCCTGCTTAAGCCCCGATTTCTTATTGTCTTCACCGCCCTTCATAAAGAAGGATATTGTCATAGGTATCATTGGGAATACGCAAGGCGTAATCAATGCAAGAAGTCCTGCACCAAACGATACAAAGAATATCATCCAAAACGACCTATCCCTAGTAAAGTCCTCATTGCCTGCTGCAATCACCTTTGCCTCAGACTCTTGGTCCAAGGCTTCTATATCTTCTTCATCTTCTTCGCCTTCCTCATCTTCCAAGTCGCCTGCGTGAGCAATCTCTTTGCCGTCTGCATCACTCGATGAGACTTCTAGCATAGGCCTGCCTTTGATATCAAACGCAAACTCCACATCGTCCGGTGGTATACAGCTGCCTTTTTCACATAGCTGGAATGTAACCATGCCTTTGATTTGGAAATCGCTTTCAGATTTTACCTTAATCCTTTGGCGAAACAAGGCCTCATCTTCGAAGAATCGAGCAGTATCTTTCTCAAACCTATCATACTCTGACTTATAGGCCGACTCCCTTACTCCGCCAATTCTTTCATAATGTTTGCTAGCATCGAACTCAAACACAGTAGGTAGCTCAGTGCCTTTGGTCTTCTGAGAATAGAGATGCCAGCCCGGCTCTAGCTTTACTCTTAGTTGAAGCTCCGATATTGAATCATTAATCTTCTTAGTACTAAAGTCCCATTTCACAGGCTCTTGTGCAAAAGCCATACTTATAAAGCTCAGAAAGAGGACGAATAAGAAATTAGTTTTTTTCATATTAATTCTATCTTTAGTATTATCTTATTATTTACATATTTAATTCACTATCCAGGCTGCAGGGTTCTGTCTGTCTTGTCCCTTCCATACCTGAAAGTTTATCTCTGTTACATTATCCGAGTTGGTATAAGCAATACCAATGCTCTGCTTAGTCTTTACCTTATTGCCAGGGT